>LFIK01002527.1_pt1 | contig 14778 bp, 11 predicted proteins | sample 643401 | NCBI WGS metagenome assembly LFIK01 (sample SAMN03777447, study PRJNA286221) | soda lake metagenome | biome: soda lake; feature: Kulunda steppe; material: water; isolation source: sample T5-Br brine of Lake Tanatar-5 | place: Russia: Kulunda steppe | collected 2010-07 | reverse complement strand
GGGCCTGCTGATGATCCCGGCGCGCTTTGCACAGGCCACTGCGCCCTTCGCCTTCGCGCTGCTGCTGGAGCGCTTCGGCGTGCAGTCGATCCTGCTGACAGTGTCGCTCAGCCTGCTGGGACTTGCCTGTCTTTTGACCCTTGCAACACGGCCCGAAGCAAAGGGGGCGCATTTGTGAAGGTTTTATGAATTCCCCGGTGCAATCCCTGCCCTGCCATGCTAGAGCGCGCCCGGGACGCTCTTATGGCGCTGTCTTTCACAAAAGGTGAAACCCATGCTGAAATTATTTTCCCGTTTTACCGCCGCGCTGGCCTGTATCGGCTTTTTTGCGATAGCGGGCGCCGCCAGCGCCCAGCCCATGCCCGGTTCAGCCGAGGTTCCGCTCAGGGTTATGCTGGTGCCCACCGATGGCGGCACCGAGTCCGGGACGATCGCCGATTTCGCACCGATCTTCAACGCCGTGTCCCGCACCAGCGGGCTGCAATTCGACATCCGCGTCGGTCAGAGCTACGCCTCGGTGGCCGAAGGCATGATGAATGATCTGATCGACATCGCCTTTGTTGGCCCGACGCTGTATCTGCAGATCGCCGCAGCCGGCGCGGCCGAGCCGCTAGCTGTTGCGGTTCTGGACGGCGAGTCGGTCTATTATGCCGGTATCTTCGCCAGCGCCGGCACCGAACTGGCCGATCTGACCGATATCCGCGGCCGGTCGATGGCTTTTGGCGATGTGAATTCCTCGACCAGCTTCACCATCCAGACCGCCATGCTGATCACCGCCGGGGTCGACCCGGCCCGCGACCTGAGCGCGGTCTTCATGACCGGTGGTCATACCAACAGCCTGAATGCCGTGGCGCAGGGCCATGCCGACTTCTCGGCGGCCTCGTTCAACTCCTACCAGCGGGCAGTCGACTCGGGTGCCATCGATGGCGACGAAGTGGTGCCGGTCGCAGTCAGCGCCCCGGTTCCCTACCCGCCCTTCATCATGCTGCCCACACTGCCCGAGGAGGTGAAGGACCGCCTGCGCGAGGGTTTCAACACGGTGCATGAGGATCCTGCGATCGACCCCGATATGATCCGCGGTTTCGGCGGGATCCTGGTGGATCGCTACACTGCCGAGATCACGCATGATGATTTCCAGGTGGTGCAGGACATGATGGATCTGGTCACCAATGAAATCCGCGGCGAAATGCTGCGCGTTGCTGCGGAGCGCTGACACTGTCCGGAACCGGATGACCCATGAATCGCGTCATGCGGGCGCCCCCCGCCCGCATGACCTGTAAGGCTGCTAGGATTGACATTTCATGATCAGTTTCAACGATGTGAACAAGACATATCCCGACGGAACAGTCGCACTGGACAAGATCAGTTTTGATGTGCCCACAGAGCAGTTCTGTGTGCTCCTGGGCCATTCGGGTGCAGGAAAATCCACCATCCTGCGGCTGGTCAACGGGCTGGTCGAACCCTCGCGCGGCACGGTGACAGTCGATGGCACCGAGATCACGCGCAAGACCTTGCAATCGGTGCGCCGCAAGGTGTCGATGATCCATCAGGAATTCAATCTCTCGGGGCGCTCAAGCGTGGCCATGAATGTGATGTCTGGCACGCTGGCCGATGTTTCGACGCTGCGCGCGTTGTTGGGCTGGTTTCCCCCCGCGACCCGGCGCAAATGCTGTGAACTGATTGAGCGCGTGGGCCTGGGCGAGCAGCACCTGAAGCGCCGTGCCAGTGCGCTTTCGGGCGGGCAGCAGCAGCGCGTGGGCATTGCCCGGGGGTTGATGCTGGACCCGCTGGTCATTCTGGCCGATGAACCGATTGCCAGCCTCGACCCTTCGGCCAGCCGCGAAATCCTGACGCTCTTGCGCAATGCCGCCAAAGAACGCGGCTGCACAATTCTATGCTGCCTGCACCAAGTGGAACTGGCCAAGGAATTTGGTGAGCGTATTGTCGGGATCGAAGGTGGGCGTGTGGTCTTCGACCTCAAGCCCGACGAAATTGACGCCAAGACCCTTGGTCTGATCTACAAGAACTACGATGATCCGGAGGGCAAGGCCACGCTCGAGGGCGCAGCTGTCGAGACTGTTCTGGAAACTGGCCTGCGGCGCAACTGAGGCGATACGATTCCCATGTCAAATATAACTGAAAATCGACAGGTTCTGCCCTCAGGGCGCCCCGCCCGGGAATGGAACCTACCCGCTCCTTATGGCACCAAGACCCTGCTGGTGTTGATCGTGATCGGCGTGCTGCTGACGGTTTCGGGCCGCAACAGCGAAATCGACAAGATGTTCGGCATGATCGGCGAGGCCGTGGGCTACAGCGTCGGCATCAGCGAGTCCTCGCAGGTGGTGCGGGGCCTGGGCCGGGTTGGCAGCAGCATGTGGCCGCCGCAGATCTCGGAAGTGACCCAAGTGTCGCGGATCGAGAATTTCGACCCTGACAATCTGCCACTTTTTGCCCGGATCGAGACGCAGGAGGTCACAGCCTCACGGGTTGATCCGGTCACGTTAGAGCGCACCGAAACGGTGACTACACGCGAGGTTCTGGTCGATCCCATCGGTTATCTGCGCCATGTGCTTTGGAAAATGCTGGAGACCGTCGAGATCGCTATCTGGGCCACCATCGTGGCGATCCTGCTCAGCATCCCGCTGGCCTATTTCTCGGCTGCGAACTACACGCCCAATCGTGTCCTCTACAACGGCGCACGCGCTGTGGTTAGCTTTTTCCGCGCAATCCCGGAACTGATCAGTGCCATGTTCCTGGTGCTGGCCTTCGGCTTCGGGCCGATCGCCGGGATCCTGGCGCTGGGGTTCCATTCGGCGGGCTTTCTGGGCAAGTTCTACGCCGAGGATATTGAGAATGCCGACAAGGGCCCGCAGGAGGCGCTGCGCTCGATCGGGGCGTCCAAGGTCAAGACCCTGCGCTTTGCCGTGCTGCCCCAGGTGCTGCCGCAATATGTCGCCTACAACATGTATATCCTGGACCGCAACGTGCGCATGGCGACGGTGGTGGGCATCGTCGGCGCCGGGGGGATCGGGCAGGAGTTGAAGGGCCGCTACGACATGTTCGACTATGGCCATGTGGCCACGATCCTGATCCTGATCTTCCTTGCCGTATTCATCCTTGACCAGATCGCCAGCCGCATCCGCGCCAAGCTTATCTGACTTCTTTCCACGACGGAGACCATCATGAATATCGTCTATTCCTACTATGTGCTGGACATCATCCACCGCGGTCATCTGCTGATGATGAAGAACTCCAAGGCCATTGCCGGGCCGGATGGGCGGCTGGTCGTGGGGATCGTGTCCGACGAGGCGGTGATCGAGAAGAAGGGCAAGCCGCCGGTGCTGAGCTTTTCCGAGCGGCTGGAACTGGCACAGGCGATCGAATACGTCGATCTGGTCGTCGCCCAGCCGACCTATTCGCCCTTCGACAATGTGCGCAAGATCAAGCCGAACATCCTGATGGAAAGCGAAAGCCATGACGACACCCAGATCGAGGAAGGTCGCCGCCTGATGGAAAGCCTGGGCGGCAAGGTGATCGTCATGCCCTACTTCCACGGCCAGTCTTCGACCGCGATCAAGGCGCAGATCAGGGGGGAGTGACGCGTGACAGGTGCGCGCACCTATCACAGGACCTCTGAGCAGAGTTCCTGTCCCGAAAGGCGACTGCCCCCCTGTATCGCTTGATCCGCCACCCTGGCGTATGACATAGAAACGCGGCGCGATAGTATTCACGCAACAACATCGCACAGGGCCACGGGATGAACACAGATGACACGATCCTGATTTTCGGGCGCAGTGGACAGGTGGCGCGTGAACTTTCGCGTCGGGCTTCGGGCGCTACATGTCTGGGCCGCGCAGAGGTTGATCTAGCGACCCCGGAGGCCTGCGCGGATGCCATTTGCCGCCATGCCCCTGATGCAGTGATCAACGCGGCCGCCTTTACAGCGGTAGACCAGGCTGAAACGCAAGAAGCGCTGGCCACCACGATCAATGCGCAGGCCCCGACAGCCATGGCCCTGGCATGCGCAAGTCTGGATATTCCACTTGTCCATATCTCGACGGATTATGTCTTTGACGGTGCGGGCAGCGCGGCCTTCATGCCCGAGGACCCTCCGGCACCGCTTGGCGCCTATGGGCATTCGAAGCTCGCGGGCGAAGAGGGGGTGCGCGCGGCAGGCGGGACGCATGTGATCCTGCGCACAAGCTGGGTCTTCGCGGGCCATGGCGGAAATTTTGTCCGGACCATGTTACGGCTGGGGGGCGAACGCGACCGCCTGCACGTGGTGGCAGATCAGATCGGTGGGCCCGCACCAGCGGCAGCGATTGCCGCTGCCTGTCTGCAAATAGCGGCGCAGTTGCGCGCGGCGCCCAATCGCTCTGGCACCTACCATCTTGCCGGTGCCGATCCGGTCAGCTGGGCAGGCTTTGCCCGTGCGATTATGGCCGAGGCAGGGCTGCCCTGTGTCATCGAGGATATCCTCACGCGCGATTATCCCACCGCTGCACCCCGCCCGCTGAATTCGCGGCTGGATTGCAGCAGCCTGACCCGCGCGTTCGGCATTCATCTCCCCGACTGGCGCGCTGCCCTACCGGTGATCATTGCAGAATTGCAGGCGGGCCATGCGCGGCACTTGGCATGACCGGATGCGCCCGATATGGGCAGATCATGCAAACCCGGAGCCGTAGATGCCCGCCCCGCCTGATCCTGGCTGTCAGCTTGATCCCACACTGGGCGCATGCCCTGCAGGCCGCCCCGACATGAGGGGCAGGGCATGAGCGGGGCGGATATGGCACGCCGCATACTGCGGGCCGTGCTTGCCACGCCCGGCCCTGACCGGCCGGTTCTGTCCTCTTTGCATACAGGGGTCGTCGCCCCCCTGCGCAGGGCGTCCGAGCGGCTGAAAGGGCAGGTACCGCAGGACCCTCGCGTCGAAAATCTGGAGCGCCAGCTTTTCACACTCGGCCTGACAGACGCACCCCTGCGCGCCCTCGAGACGCTTGCGCGCGGCGCGCGCAATCGCCATGCAAGACGCGGTGCGGCGATCACACTGGCCAGATGGTACATGCGCCCGCAGGGCGGATGCGATCATCACAGGGCGCTGGAATGGGTCCGGACCGCGCGGCGCCTGTCCGGGCCCCGGCAACAGCGCCAGTATCTGATCAGCCTCGAAGTGATGTGTCTGCATGCCCTCGATGCGCATGGCCAGGGCAAGGCCCTGTTCGAGGAGGCCCGTGCCGCAGGGCTTGCAGCACCGGATCTGTATCTCGCCGCCGCCAATCTGCAGGCGCATCCGGAACAGCGCATCCCCCTGATCAACCGCGCGCTGTCCTGCTATGGCATACCGGAAATCGGCTTGAAAGCCGCGGCAGTTCTGCCGGCCTATGATCACCTCTGTTGCATCACCTCCCCGGACCGCCGCGTATCCGGACCAAAAGTCAGCGTCATTCTGGCCGCATATGAGACAGCGGCGACATTGCCCACGGCCCTGCGCTCGCTGCAGGATCAGACGTGGCAGAATCTCGAGATCCTGGTCGTTGACGATGCCTCGCCCACAGACGGCACAGCGCGGATCACCCGGGAATTCGCAGAACAGGACCCGCGCATCCGGCTGATCGAGATGGCTGAGAATGGCGGGGCCTATATCGCGCGCAACCGCGCGCTGGATATGGCCACAGGGGAGTATGTCACGCTCCATGACGCCGATGACTGGTCGCATCCCTGCAAGATCGCGACTCAGGTGGAGTTTCTGCGCGCGCATCCGTCCATTCTGGGCTGCACCTCGGAGCAGGCACGGGCCACGGACGAGCTGTATTTTCTGCGCCATACCAGCAGGGGGCGCTGCATCAGTCCGAATTACTCCTCGCTCATGGTCCGGCGCGCAGAAATGCGCACCCATTTCGGTTATTGGGACACGGTCCGCTTGGGCGCCGACAGCGAATTGATCCGCCGGATACGCGCCCGGTTCGGCCACAGGACGGTCCGGTTTCTGCCCACGGGCCCGCTGGCCTTTCAGCGTCAGGCGGACAGCACCATGACCAGCGACCCGGTGCTGGGCATCAACGGGTTCTTCTATGGCGCGCGGCAGGAATATTTCGAGGCGCAGATGCATGCGCATCGTGCGGGCCGTGATCTGCGCTATGGCAATGACCCGGCCGCGCGGCCCTTTCCGGCCCCCGGCATCATGCGCCCCGACCGCGCCCGCATCGCTGCGCAAGAAAACGTCTTTGATGTGATCGTGAGCACGGATTTCCGCAGCAAGGATGCCGCGGCACAGGATGCGCTGGCCGATGTAGAGGCCGCGCGCGCGACGGGCAAGCGCGTGGCGGCCTTTGCGCTGTATCGCTATGCCGGGGTCGGGCGGCGCATTCAGCCCGTTGCCATGGCGCCTGAGATCCGTCAGCGCCTGTGGGATCTGGGTATCCGGATCCTGTGCTATGGCGAGGCGGTGCGCTGCCAGTCGCTGCTGATCCATGACCCCGCCACCATCGCGCATCCGCAGCGCTATCTGCCGCGCATCACGGTCGGGTCGGTCGCACTGATCGCCCGTTCGGGCAGCACTGGCCTGCAAGCGGCCATGGCGAACATACAGGCTAGTTTCGACGCGCCCGCGCGCTGCCATCCGTTCGACCTGGCCGCGCGCCTGTCCCTGCAGGCGCAGGGCGATCTGGCCGCGCAGGATTGGGACGCGATACGCGATACGCTGGGGATCAGCGCATGAGCGTATCAGATCGGTCAGTTATTCTGCGTCGCCGCATTTCTGAGCGCGTTAACGTCGACGCAGTACTCGGGTAGCTCGCGCACGATCTGGCGAATTTCCTCTGGTTTTTCATAGGTTTCGAAATTGAAGACATTCCTTTCCGACTCCCATGGCCGGAAATGCGCGAACTCATTCTGCTGCGCGCAGGCGATACCCGCCTTCGCGGCCAGATCCTGCCGGTAGGCGCGGGAGAGGACGAAATTCTCGAACTGAACCTGATGCAGCATATTGCCCGACATTGATCCGTCGCCGCGTTCCCTAGCCAGATCGCGAAGTTTGTGATCTATCGTCGCGCGCCTGTTCCTGTAATTCTTAATGAAATCTTCGACGCTTCCTGCAAATTTCTTGTCTTCGCGCAGGCGCGAGACATAGTTTGAGCGTGGATCCCGAAAGCAGCAGAAGATCGCCGCGTCCTCGAACAGCGAAAAAAGGTCGAGGTTGTAGATATGCACTAGGTTGTCGAAAATGATCGCTTGGGCATGCTGCTTTTGCTCGGCCTCGGCGATCATGCGCAAGGTGCGCGCGGCCATCTGCGTCAGCAAGTCCCAGCGATCAGGTTCGGTCGCACGCGCCTGCACGGTCTGGCACATGGCCAGTGCCGCATTGGCATAGTCCTGCCCATACTGTCCCAACACCAGCCGCTTGGCTGAATGGACGGATTTATCGCTAGACGTCAGGACATTCGAGCCAAGCAGGTTGGCGAAAAAGAAATCCATGAATGCCGCTGTGAAATCCGGTTTGCCGCTCAGGGATTGCTTCAACTGCTTTAGCCCGGCCTCCCCCTCGATATGGCGGTATTCCGTGCGCACAGCCTGCACATTCGAGAATTCATAGAAATAATCGGTCAGCGCTGTGGACCCGGACCACCCCATGCCGGAGACGAAGATGGGCCGCGCCTGCAGCGCCCCACTCGTCGGCGCCGCGCCCTTGCCGTCGGCAAGGGGCGCGACGTCGGTCTCGTGCCCTGTCCCGCGCAATGTCACGACACAGTCACAGAACCGTTCGACGACCTCCTGCCATGTCGCGCGCAGCGCAGGGGCATCGGGGAAATAGCCTTCCACGACCTCGCGCAGCTGCGCGCGCGCCCGTGTCATATCCCCCGCATCGAGGGTCGCGCGCGCGGCGGCGCTTTTCCATGCCAGTGGACCCGAAAAACGCCCCCAAGAGTCCCGCTGTTCCTGCTTTGAGAGTTGCTTCCGCTTGTGGATGGCGTGCAACCTAGAGATGGAGCTGTTATGCGGCGTAAAGTCCCCGTGTTTGCTCCCCAGTTCTTCAAATAATGGCAGGGCCGCATCATAGTTCCCTGTGAGATATAGTGCCTCGGCCTTGACAGTCTTCAGTTTCAGGCTGTCTGGATAATGATGCAGCCCCTCTTCGGCCCGTTGGCATGCAGTCTCGGAATCTCCGGCTCTCAGGGTCGCTTGAGCCAGTTTGACATAATAATTTTCCCGGCAGGGCTTCTTTGCTGCATCCACGACCTGTTGCCATAGTCTGGCTGCCTCTGGCCAATCCTTGGCCCTGCTCGCTGATTTGGCCCTGTCAATAATGCCCATCTGTGTATGCTCACCTGACATTCTCAGGTCCGCAGTATTTAACGTCGTGTGCAGATACTTCAAATATCGAACAGCTTCTTTTTTATTCCCCTTCCTGTTCCAAGCTAAAGAATTGTAAAGACAAAAATTTATCAGCAAAGTATCTTTGCCGATTCCATGAATCCCGTTTCTTGATATTCTCTCTAAAATTCCGCACTTGATGGAATCCGAAAACTTGAACTTCGCTCCTGCCCCAACTTTGCTGATTGTCCACTTGTCCCAATCAATGAGATAGGCTCTCTCTCCGTCCCAAACCGTATTATTTTTTCCAAAGTCTCCATGAAACAGCTTGACAGGAGATAATTGAGTGCTTTCTATCATATCATTAATGTATTGCTTTGGAATTTGAACAGATTCGCTTAGAGATATCAAAGCATCAATGGCTGCTTTGTCCCTCAGGAGGGCATCGAAATTACATTCTCTCGCATATTTTTTTAGCCCTTCTTGCGGGTAAAAGTCATTATTCCAAAGGTTTTCTGCCAAATTTGATATTTCCTGAATTTGGCGCTCTCTGCTCGTGAAGTCAGATATAGATATATACTCGCAAAAGGTTGACCCCAAGCTGCCACTCCATACACAGCCCAGATACTTTGGGGACCCAAGTTGCTCATGGTCGGCATGCTTGAGAACTATACTTTCGCGATTAAAGGAGAGGCGTTTTATAAACGACTTCTCGAAAACACGGCCTCCAACAACAGTGTGCACCATGCAGCCAACATTCACCAGCCCCCCGAAATGGAACTCTCCGGAAATATAGTCTTGTGGGCTCGATAATATACCCACCTCCAGAAGCCGATCTTTGACTTGATCAGCTTGGAAATAATTTTCAATATTTTCCTGTTTCGAACATGCATCGTCAATCGCTTTACCCAGCCACCCAAGGTCAAGATGTTCGTTCTCATCCTTGATTTTTTTGGCTGCAGCAAACTCCGTCATACGAAAAAGGTGGCGTATTTCTTCAGTTGTAATTTCGTCTGCGTTCAGCATGCTCGGCGCTTTCACTTTTTCGTGACGGCAAGATTCCAAAATGGGTTCACCGCGTGATGCGGGTGGAAGATCGGCTTCATCTCGGCCATGTCCCGGCCCCGGAACGGCGCTGGCAGATCGGCCGTGTCGATCAGCCCCAGTTCAAGCGCAGCCTTGAGCAGCGGCCAGATGCGATCATGATCGAAGGCGTCGATCTGTTCGTAGGGCCAGGCGTGCAGGTCGTGCCGCAGGATCCAGTCCAGTGCCGCGCGTAGCCGGGCACCCGGATCATGGCTGAAATTAAGTGGCGGATGACCGGCTGCCTGCGCGATGCGGAAGATGTTGAGCAGCCCCTGCAGGTTGAAGAACACATAATGCTGGGTGATCGACCGCTTCATCTCATCGGGCTGGGTTCCGTCCTGATCGATCTGCTGGGTCAGGCGGGACTGGGCACGCAATACGATATCCCGCAGCTTCTGATCCTCGTTCAGATAGGCACAGATTGCCGCTGTCTGAAGGTCGTAATAGGTGCCATGATTGTTGATGCTGCGACATTCGCGCAGGCCCTGCGGGCTGGTTTCCAGCCAGTCGAGATACTCGCGCAGCCAGGATGCGAACTGCACACGATCCGAAGCCGCAAAGCTGCCAGCCTCTTCCAGCAGGCGCACAGCATCGAGCAGATAGTAGAAATCCTTGAACTCGATGACACCTGTGGCCACGCCTTCGTCATTGTTATGCCCGCGGCGCACCTGAGCATAGGTCAGATGTGGTGCCATGCGCGTGCTCGGGTCAAGAAACCAGGTGCGCACCAGCCGGGCACCATGTTCGGCAAAATCATCCCGTCCTGTCAGTTTCCACGCGAGCGCGAGCGTGGTCGTATTGTCAAACATAAGCTGCAGGCGTGTACGGTCGTATTTCCCGCTTTCAGGCTCATACATGCGTGTGCCAGGCACGCGCTGCCCATCTTTCTTTATGTAAGGCAGACCGTCGCGTTTTGACGGATTAGGCCACCAGTAGGGCGCAGGGTGCCAGTAGTCCTGAAGCTTTCCACTGGGTGGCAACGTGGTCTTCTGAGTCACTGAATACGGCCCATCAGAAAGGGCTGCTTCGGCCGCCTGCACAATCTGTCTCGCAAGCCCGCCTGATCTGCTATCGGGGGCATCCTGCAGCGCCTTTCCAGCAGCGGACATAGCATGCTTGTCGTAAAAGGCCGGGAAACCCGATGCAGAAGGGTCGTGCAGACGAGCATCAATATGGTCGATCGCGGCCACGATCGCTTCCTGCCGCAACAGACCACGATTCTTGAAGCTCTTTTTGTCACCCTGCTGCTCGAGCGCCTTCATGCCGGAAAACATACGCGCCACCCAGCCGGCAATGCCGTATTGCCCCGCCTCTGCTGAGGGCGCGCGTCGCGTCCTGTCCCACGGATCGTCACGCCAGCGGTCCCATGCGCCGGTAATTCCCAGATGCCAGAACAGCTCTACCTTCGGACGCCGACCATAAGGAAATTCCGGGTTGAACCGTTCCGGCGCGTCGCGGCGGAACAGTAGCTGCGGCTCTTCCAGCGGATCGGGTGTGAAATCATCACGCAGCAGCGCATCATTATCCGACATGCGCTGCATCGGTACGGCGAAGCGGGGCAGGAAAGGCTGCGCGCGAACCCCCTGGGTGATCTGATCCCAAGCACTGGTGGTGACAAAGCAGTTGCCATCCCAGGGCAGCACCCATTTCGCGCCCGTGGCCAGCCCGGCCTCGAAAGCTGCATTGCGCGCACCATTATTGTTCATGACATAGAGGTTCTTGAGTCTGTAAAGAGCCGTACGTATGCGGTCCTTATTCTCTGGTACAAGATCCTGAAATTCATTGCTGGCCAGATAGCCCGGCGCAGGCAATGCGTCGAAATCCCAGCCGATACGGCGATATTCCTCTGCATCAAAGGGGATCTCGGTATAGCGCTGGTTATGGTTCTCAAGCAGTTTCAGGATTGCGGCGCGTTCGCCCGCATCAAAGATGCGGTTGACGATCCAGAGCCGCTCACACCCCTGCAACTCGGGCTCATTTTCCAGAACGAACCGCAGATTCTCGCGTGACTGTCCCTTGGCATGGCGCGGAACAAGATCATTGCCGATGATCCGCACCAGCGCGAACGTATCGGCCACCCGGTCAAGCCCCGATGCCGAATAACGCGCGCGCAGAGCCTGCGGGTCAAAGGACATCCCGGCCTTCAACAGCTCCAGCGGGCCCGGCTTGTTGCCCGCATCCGCCGGGGCCACGGGGCGGGGCGATGCGGGCGCCATCGGAACCAGCGCGGGTCTGGGCACAGGTATGGCGGCACCGTTGCTTGGCGGCTTGGGCAGATACCCGTGCTCGCGGCCATGCAGGATATAATGCAGCAAGGGGTTCACGCCGCTTCTGGCCACATCCGGATATTGATCGAGGTAGAAACGGGTCTGGAAACTGCGGCTGGGGTTGCGCCGCATCTCGGCACCATATTTGAGGTAATGCTCCGTGGCATTCATGCGGGCAATTTCCACATCCGGATACTGCTCGCGATACCAACGCGCATTAACCAGCTTCGACTCGTTCAGTACCCTGACCTGTTCCTTGAAATCCATGGCTGGCCCCGTCGCTACCTCTTGAAACGATAGTGTCTTTGTGCAGGCCCGTGCCGCGCACCGCAAAAGCAGCCGCTGTACAAATGCCGCAGAACGATTTTCGATGCCATCGGTATGTCACAGCCATACATGCACCTCAAGGCCATTGCCTCTGACCTGACCAATCCCGCGCCGAACGGTGACATCACGCAGGGTTAAAATGTTGCGGTGCATAGTCATGCTCCGCCGCCTTGAGGACGCAATCACCATGTCAGACCTGTCCCCCCGCCTTGCGCTTCCCTACATTCTGCCTGCGCAGGCCCAGAAACATGTCACCCATAACGAGGCCCTGACACGGCTGGATCTTGTCACGCAGCTCACTGTCGTGGCCTTCGGCGCGACCCAACCTCCGTCCCTGCCCGCCGAGGGCGAGATCTGGGCGCTTGGTCCAGGGGCGAGCGGGGCATGGGTGGGCCATGACGGCGATCTTGCCGCCTGGATCGGCGAGAGCTGGCAGTTCATCCCCCCGGCCCCGGGCTGGCGCGCGGCCTCAGGCAATGATCTGCGGATCTGGACCGGCAGCGCCTGGACCGCGCTCGCTGCCGCCAATCTGGAGAATGTGCCGGGGCTGGGGGTGAATACCGGCTTTGACGCGACCAATCGCCTGTCCGTATCCGCGCCCGCCACGCTGCTCAGCCATGAGGGCGCGGATCATCAGCTCAAGATCAACAAGGCCGCACCCGGTGACACGGCCAGCCTGCTGTTTCAGACCGATTGGGCGGGCCGGGCCGAGATGGGGCTGGCGGGCAGCGATGATTTCGCGATCAAGGTCAGCGCCGATGGCACGCTCTGGCATGACGGGCTGGTGGTGGAGGCCGCCTCAGGCGCGGTCAGCTTGCCGAACGGACTGTCCGTGTCGGGCCAGATCACCGGCGATGCCGTCACGCAATCCCCCACCGATACCACGGCAGGGCGGGCCATCCTGACGGATCATGGCTGGACAGCGGGCAATCTTGTCGGCGCGGTCAGCCAGTCCGGCGGCACGCCTACGGGCGCAGTCATCGAGCGCGGCAGCAATGCCAATGGCCAGTTCATCCGGTTCGCCGACGGGACCCAGATTTGCTGGGTCAGTGTGCAGGAAGATGATGTCTCGTTTTCGTCGAACCAAGGTGCATATATCAGCCCGCGCTTCACCTACATATATCCCGCCAGTTTTTCCGAGCCGCCATCTGCGCAGGTGACGCATGTCAGACGCGATGGGAATACGGGCGTGATCTGGGCTTCCATAGATAATCCACCCGGGGTCAACAGCATCGACTTGCGCGCGAACAAGGCGTCGAGTGGCACGCATGATATCGGATTCAACATCGCCGTGTTTGGCCGCTGGTTCTAGGGAGATACGCCATGCACCTGACGCTTTCACCCATTCGCGGTCTGCCCGGTCAGCCTGAAACCGCGCTTCATGTTATGGGCAATGTTCTGACCATCGATGGCACGCCGCATGATCTCTCGCCTGTGCCCGAAGACGGCGAGGGCGAGTGGCCCGACAGCCCGATAATCGGCAGGATCACCCGCAAAGGGGGAGCACTACAGCTCGCTGTGCAGGTGGTGCTGGGGGATGATGCCATGAACGATCAGCCGCCCGACCCGGCGCATTGGGTCATTGCGAATGCCAGGGACGATGTCGTCATCCCGGCACGGCGCAAACCGGAACCGGAGGCCAAGGAATGAGACTGATCATCAAGACAGCCGAAGATCTGGCGGCTGCAACACGGCAGTGCCGGCAGGAGAGGCTGAGACACGCCATCGATACCCATGTCGAGGAACAGGCGAAAGCACTTGGCTATAATAGCGCGGCACATCTGGCCGGATATGCGACAAGCACAGTTCCGGACTGGCAGGCAGAGGCGCAGGCTTTCGTCGCGTGGCGCGATCAGGTCTGGCAGGCGGCCTTCGCAATGACCGAACGCCTCGAGCGCGCGGATACACCCGATACCGGGCGTCTGATTGCCGCGCTTCCTGACTGGCAAGGCTGACGGATACCAGCCCCGGAACCCCTTACGCATGGGGCTTGCCCTTGCCAGACAAATGCGCGAAACCGAACGCGCATAAGGGGCAGAGCACGCGTGGACATGACGTGATCGCGTGTCGAGAGGGGTTTCATGAAAGTTACTGTTGTCGGACTGGGCTATGTCGGGCTTTCCAATGCGATCCTTCTGGCCCAGCACAATTCGGTCACGGCGCTCGATGTCTCGACCGAACGTGTTGACCAGATCAATGCGCGCCAGTCCCCGATCATTGATGCCGATTGCACGGAATATCTGAAAACACACCCTCTTGACCTGAACGCGACCACCGATTCGCAGGCGGCCTATGCCAGTGCCGACTATGTGATCGTGGCCACGCCCACCGATTACGACCCGCAGACCAATGCTTTCGACACATCAAGTGTCGAGGCCGTGATCCGTGATGTGCAGGCCGCCAATCCGCAAGCGGTCATCGTCGTGAAATCAACCGTGCCCGTGGGCTTTACCCGGCGCATCCGCGACGAGACCGGGTCAGACAGCATCCTGTTCTCGCCCGAGTTCCTGCGCGAGGGCCGCGCGCTTTACGACAATCTGCACCCCTCTCGCATCGTGGTGGGCGAGCGCAGCCCGCGCGCGCAGGTCTTTGCCGATCTGCTGCGCGAGGGCGCGATCCGCAAGGATGCGCCGGTCCTGTTTACCGACCCGACCGAGGCCGAGGCGATCAAGCTGTTCGCCAATACCTATCTTGCGCTGCGCGTGGCCTATTTCAACGAGCTGGACAGCTATGCGCTTGGCCAGGGCCTCGATTCGCGCCAGATCATCGAGGGCGTGGGGCTCGATCC
>LFIK01002526.1_pt1 | contig 14779 bp, 18 predicted proteins | sample 643401 | NCBI WGS metagenome assembly LFIK01 (sample SAMN03777447, study PRJNA286221) | soda lake metagenome | biome: soda lake; feature: Kulunda steppe; material: water; isolation source: sample T5-Br brine of Lake Tanatar-5 | place: Russia: Kulunda steppe | collected 2010-07 | reverse complement strand
TTCCCCATCGGCAAGAGCCTGGCCAACCAGTTCGCCCGCCAGGGGTCCGTCCCCATTCTGATGGGGTTCGGTTTTGCCATGGGGTTCTCCGCCGTGGTGGCCGAGCCCGCGCTTATTGCCGTGGCCGATCAGGCCGCCCTGATCAGCGAGGGCCGCATCGACGCCTTGCACCTGCGGCTGATCGTGGCGCTGTCGGTGGGCGGCATCATGGCTCTGGGCGTCTTGCGCATCATCCTCGGCCACCCCATCCACTGGTACCTGATTGCCGGGTATATCATTGTGGTGACCGTCACCTTCTTCGCACCGGAAGAAATCGTCGGCCTCGCCTACGACTCCGGCGGTGTGACCACCAATATTGTGACCGTCCCCCTGATTGCTGCCATCGGCATCGGCCTGGCCTCATCCATCAGAGGTCGCAGTCCGCTGCTTGACGGTTTTGGCCTGGTGGCGCTGGCGGTCATGGTGCCCATGATCAGCGTGCAGCTCTACGGCATCGCCGTGTATTCGTTCGGCGAAACCGAAACGGTCACTACCAATGGCAATGGGTTAGACCCCAATCATCCGTTGCTGCAAATGCTGCTGGACCTGGCCTCCATGCTGCGCGACGTACTGCCCATCCTGATTGTCATACTGTTCTTCCAGTATCTGATTCTGCGCCGACCCCTGGCCAACCCGCGCAAACTGGCGGTGGGCTTCGGCATGGTGATTGTCGGCCTTTACGCCTTTGTGGTGGGGCTCAAGATGGGCCTGTTTCCCATTGGCGAGAACATGGCAGAACAGCTGATTCAGCGTGACAACTGGGCCTTTGTCTATCTGTTCGCCTTCGCCATCGGTTTCGCCACCACCATGGCCGAGCCCGCCCTGATCGCCGTGGGCAAACAGGCGGAAGAAGCAGCCCCCGGGCGCCTGAAAGGCTCGGTCATTCGCATCATCGTAGCCCTGGGTGTCGCCATCGGCATTACCATTGGCGTGCACCGGATCATCACCGGCGACTCCATCCACCAATACATCATCGGCGGTTACCTGCTGGTTATCGTCTTGCTGATTCTGGCACCCAAGTATATTGTGGCTCTCGCCTTTGACCTGGGTGGTGTGACTACGTCGGAGGTCACCGTACCTCTGGTCACGGCACTGGGCATCGGCCTGGCCTCTCAGATTGACGGGCGCAGTGTGCTCATTGACGGCTTCGGCCTGATCGCCTTTGCGTCCATTTTCCCTATTGTTACTGTCATGTGCTATGCCATCATCATGGAATGGGTAGCCCGAAAGAGGAGCAAGTCCGCATGAAATTTTCAGCACTGGTTGCCATCGTTCCGGATGACCTGGAAGACCGCGCCATCGACGCCGCCAAGGCAGAAGGGGCCTGCGGCATGACGCTCATGTCCGGCCGCGGCATCGGCACGGAAGAGCGCAAGTCCTTCTTTGGCCTCACCTACGAAGGGTCGCAGAGCGTATTGATCGCCGTGCTGGAGCGCCGCCTGTCCCTGCGCGTACTCAAGAAACTGCAGGCGCTGGTTACGGAAGACGACAACTCCAAAGGCGTGGTCTTCACCACACCCATCGACCACATAGGGGGAATTGATCTCTCTCAGGTGGCCCAGTTTGAAGAACAGATAAAAGACGAACTCTGAACAGGACTCGACCTCATGCTAGCCAAAGATCTCATGGTGCGCGACGTTGTCACCATCAAACCGACAGCGACACTGCGCCAGGCCATCAGCCAGATGAAAAAACACCAGATCAAGTGTCTGGTGGTGGAAAAGCGCAACCCCAACGACGCCTACGGCATGGTGACCTACTCCACCGTGGTCAAAACCGTATCAGCGGAGAGCGGCGATATTGACCTGATCAATGTCTACGACGTGTACACCAAGCCCGTACTCGCAGTCGGCGAAGAGCTCGACATCAAGTACGTGGCCCGGCTCATGACCGAGTATCAGGTCAAGCGCGTGCTGGTGTGCAACAATAACGAGATGTCCGGCCTGATCACCATGCACGACATTGTCGGCGAGATCATGACCGGCGTGGAGTGAGACCCGCCCTTGCGGGCGGGCTGACGGCTTCAATCGAAGTCGTAGTCGACTTCCAGCATGCAGTGCGGTGACACCCTGGGCTCGGTGATGATACGGGCATCAAACACATAGTCCGCCAGGCTCGGCGTCAGCAACTGATAATCCACCCGCAGGCCATTGCGCTGAGCCTCGTCATAGGGCCACCAGGTATGCTGACGCTCCTGCCGGTTCACCAGGCGGAAGGCATCTACATAGCCCATGGGGCCCAGCACCTGATCCATCCAGGCACGTTCTTCCGGCAGAAAACCGGAGGTGCGCTGATAGTCCTGCCAGTTGCCCAGATCAATGGTGCGGTGGGCAATATGGAAGCTGCCGGTAAAGATGAACTCGCGACGCTTGCGCCGGGTCTTCTTCAGGTGGTTACCGAACACCTCCATGAACTCGAACTTCACTTCCTGATCTTCTTCGTCGTCGGCACGAGGGAAGAGCACCGAACACACACTGAAGCGTTCGAAGTCGGCCTGCAGGAAACGCCCTTCCATATCGACCTGAGGCACACCCAGGCCACGAATAATGGCTTTGGGCATTTCCTTGGAATAAATCGCCACACCGCCCTGCTCGGGGTCGTCGGCGTCGAAAAAGAACGCGTAGTAACCGGCCACTTCCATCAGTTCGTCCGGAATATCGCGCTCCCTGATGCGAATGTCCTGAACACACACCACGTCAACATCAGAGTGCTCCAGCCATTGCACAAACCCGCGTTCTGCCGCATTGGTCAAGCCGTTGACGTTGATACTGACTATCTTCATTACCCGTTCCTACGTCCGTGCCCCGCACGCTCAATAATTGTCCGATACTGACGTGAGCAGAAGGCTCCGCTCATCAATCACGCCTCGCTCCCTGTACCAAGAGCTCCCCGCGGTGCCTATTGTATGATGCACCACCGCGATTGTCACAAGCCACAGGCCATAATTTAGCGCTGATTCCCATTTTAGAGGCAATTTGCCGGTTTCAGCCAATCGCGTCACCACGATATACTGGCACACCTGACGATCATCGGTTAAGCGGACCATAAGTATGCAGACCTATCAGCAAGACTTTATCGAACTCGCCTTGTCCCGGGGCGTGCTCAAATTCGGCGAATTCACTCTCAAGTCCGGCCGCACCAGCCCGTACTTTTTTAACGCCGGTTTGTTTCAGACCGGTGAAGATCTGAGCCGCCTGGGCGACTTTTACGCCGCCGCGCTGAAAGACAGCGGCATTGATTTTGACCTGCTGTTTGGCCCCGCCTACAAGGGCATTCCCCTGGCCAGCGCCACCAGCATAGCGCTGTACCGCAATTACCAGCACAACACGCCCTATGTCTTCAACCGCAAGGAAGCCAAGGACCACGGCGAAGGCGGCAACCTGGTAGGCGCCCCGCTGGCCGGTCGCACTCTGGTGATCGATGACGTCATCACCGCCGGCACCGCCATTCGGGAAGTCATGGATATACTGGACGCGCACCCCGAGGCCCGCCTGTGCGGTGTCAGTGTAGCGCTGGATCGCCAGGAGCGGGGCCAGGGTGACCGCTCGGCCATTCAGGAAATCCGCGATGCCTATGACGTCCCGGTGATATCCATCATTACACTCACCGACCTGATGCAGTATCTTGAACAGTCACCGCAACTGTCAGGCTACCTGCCCGCGGTCCAGGCCTACCGGGATCAGTACGGGGTATAGCGGGCAACGGAACTTTTTGGCCCGATGCCCATCAGAGCGTGACAGATGTCAGGGTCCGGCACGTCCGGCCCTGCGTAAACCGATAACACCATTCGCTCTGGCTTCAAGGATTTGGCATGACCAAGAAACTCCTGCTACTGGCGCTCATCGCCGCCGCTGTCATCAGTTATTTTCTCCTCGACCTCGGCCGTTTTCTCGACCTGGCCTTTCTCCAGGCACGCCATACTGAGTTTCAGGCGTTCTACCAGGCCAACCAGGTGCTCACCATTGCCGCCTACTTCCTGTTCTATGTTGCTGTAGCCGCACTGTCACTGCCCGGGGCGACCATCATGACGCTGGCCGGCGGCGCCATATTCGGACTTCCACTGGGACTTCTGATCGTTTCCTTTGCCAGCTCCATAGGCGCCACACTGGCGTTTCTGGTGAGCCGCTTCATCCTGCGCGACAGCATCGAAGCGAAATTTCGCAAGCAGTTCGAAGCCATCAACGACGGCGTGAACAAGGACGGCCCCTTCTACCTGTTCACCCTGCGTCTGGTGCCCATTTTTCCGTTTTTTGTCATCAACCTGCTCATGGGCCTGACCCGCATGAAGACCTGGACCTTTTACTGGGTCAGTCAGGTAGGCATGCTGGCGGGGACGGCCGTCTATGTAAATGCCGGCACGCAGTTGGCCGCCATTCAACGACTCGGTGACATCGGCTCCCCCCAGTTGCTGCTGTCGTTCGCCCTGCTCGGTATCTTCCCTCTCATCGCCAAGAAAACGGTGGATTTCATGCAAGCACGCAAGGTCTACAAAGGGTTCACCCGCCCCAAGCGGTTTGACAACAACCTGATCGTCATCGGCGCCGGCTCAGGCGGACTGGTGAGTGCTTACATCGCTGCAACGGTCAATGCCAGGGTGACCCTGATCGAGAAGAACGCCATGGGCGGCGACTGCCTCAACACCGGCTGTGTGCCCAGCAAGGCATTGATACGCGCCGCCAAGACGGCCCACGACATGCGTCACGCCGAGCGTCTGGGCATCCGCTCCGTAGAGCCCGAGGTGGATTTCGGTGCCGTGATGAACCATGTAAATCAGGCCATCAAGGCCATCGAACCCAATGACTCGGTGGAGCGCTACACCGACCTCGGCGTCAACGTCATCAAAGGCGAAGCCGCCATTCGCTCACCCTGGGAGGTGGAGGTCAACGGCGAGGTACTGACCACCAAACACATCATTCTCGCCACCGGCGCCCGGCCCTTTGTGCCGCCGATCAAGGGGCTGGATCAGGTGGATTACCTCACCTCCGACACGCTATGGGAACTGAAAGAACAGCCCAAACGCCTGGTAGTGCTGGGTGGCGGCCCCATCGGCAGCGAACTGACCCAGGCCTTTGCGCGCCTCGGCAGCCAGGTGACACAAGTAGAAATGGGTGAGCGCATCCTCCCGCGCGAAGACGAAGAGGTCTCCGCATACGTGCAGGACACCTTCAAACGCGAAGGCATTGACGTACTCACCGGCCACCAGGCCACAGAAGTGGTGGTTTCTGACGGCCAACCGGAACTGGTGTGTCAGTCCGAAACCGGCGAAAAACGCATAGCCTTTGATCGCATCCTCATTGCCGTGGGTCGCAAGGCCAATGTCACCGGCTACGGCCTTGAAGACCTGGGTGTGGAAATCAGCTCCCAGGGCACCGTCGCCGTAGACGCCTACCTGCGCACCAGTGTGCCCAATATCCTCGCCGTGGGTGACGTGGCCGGACCGTATCAGTTTACCCATACCGCCGCGCACATGGCCTGGTTTGCCGCCGTCAACGCCCTGTTCGGCAAGTTCAAGAAATTCCGTGTGGACTACCGCGTGATTCCCTGGGCCACCTTCACCGACCCGGAAGTCGCGCGCGTGGGGCTAAGTGAAGCCGAAGCCCGGGGCAAAGGCATCGACTACGAAGTGACCCGCTACGACATCGAGGAACTGGACCGCGCCATTGCCGATGGCGATGCGCGAGGCTGGGTCAAAGTGCTCACCCAACCCGGCAAAGACACCGTACTGGGCGCCACCATCGTGGGCACCCACGCCGGCGACCTGCTCACCGAGTACGTGACCGCCATGAAACACGGCTTCGGCATGAACAAGATACTGGGCACCATTCACACCTACCCCACCCTCAGCGAAGCCAACAAATTCGCCGCCGGGCAGTGGAAAAAAGCCCGCAAGCCGGAAAAACTGCTGCAATGGGTTGGGCGATTTCATACGTGGATGCGGGGGTGAGTTGAGGATGACCAAGGCGCCAACTATCTGACCTATCGCGACAGTCAGTACAATCTGATTCGCTTTTCCAGGTCTCTGTTCCAGATGGGTCCGATTGTCCAGTAGGCCAATCCTCCCAACGCCCCTACCATCACTGCGAATTCCGACCGGTATTCATTCGCAAAAAAGGCGAACAGAATAGCGCAGTGTATTGGCACAATAATCAACCGCTTCCACCACACGAACTTTCGGCTGATTCGTGCTGTTTCTACGGCAGTCGGCGCGTACTTGAAGTAGGTATACTGCCCAACACACACAACGCCATACGCAATGAGGCCAAGCCAAAGTGGGCCAGCTAACTCATTTGCGGCAGGGTCATCATTGGTAAAGACAAGCGTAGATCCCCCCAGCACTGGCAATAGCACAGCCCAACAAATCCACCCCTTCACAATCGTGAAATTGGCGTAAAGAGGTTCGCGCCACATTCAGATCTCCTGAAAGCCCAAGGAGCTCACTATCATCATCCTGGTGCTGCTAAACATCCGCACCAGTCTCGATCCCGTCTACAGTTGCAAGAAAGCCCATGCCGTCCTTTGCATCACTCTGTCCCTGGCAGTCTGCGAAGTTCACGATATCCTAACCCAGTAGGGAGCAAGCAAAACACTAGCCCCAAGTTCAGTATTGCTCAGGGTGTGAAGCAGTAGACATTTCAGTACCGGTCATTCAAACCATGAGACCGGGTAAAAAGTGCCTTTCGATGGTCAACAATCAGGAACAACAGAAATCCGCCAAATAGCATGATTAACGACATTGGGCTGACGTCAATAAGCAGTGGTTCATACAAAGACGCCGTGGCAAAGACCGAAGCAAACAAGATCGAGCGCACAATCAGGCGCACCAGCAACTGAATATTCACTGCAATCTCCTAAACAATAAAAGGGCGGATAAACCCGCCCCAACGTTCTTGTTTACTGGTTCCCATTTGCCGCACTAAATCCCGACATAATACCCAATGCCGCACCGGCCAAAGCACCCTTGGGCCCAGCAAGTGCGCCACCAATTGCACCCTTACCAGCATGTCGGACCACAGTGGAGAATGTATTATTGTTATCATGACGGTTTTCTTTCCAGTAACTCCATCCGCCATTCACTTGAAGCGTTTGCCTTGCATTCAATGCTTTCATTTCCATTTCCCTCCGGAATTATTCAGTCTTGAGGTCTCTTCCAGTGCCCTCGTCGAGCACAACTTAATACTGCTTACAGAGGCTCGAGCCTGCAATACAACCGAAGTATAGTCTCGGCTATGCTGTGATCTTGGTCACATACCATGCCATAACCTAACCTGCGCTGATCACGAGGGAAATCTCGTTTTCTGAAGAGGGCGCAACGCGGGCCTGTTCACGTCCATATCGCAAGCCCAACGATTCCATTCCACTATGACTAACGTAAAATGTGAGTGCATCGACATTTCAGTCGTCTGGCATGATCGGCCAGTCGGCTGCGTCGACGGTGTGCAGGCCCACGGCCTGTGTGGTCTCGCCGCGCCAGCGGCGCACGAAATCGCCGTGCGGGTCAAACTGCTGGCGTTGCTTGTCGAGGTTGAAGTGGCGTCCGCCCTTGGCGTCGGCGCCTACGCCGGCGATGTATTGCCAGTTGCCCCAGTTGCTGGCCACGTCGTAGTCCACCAGCCATTCCTGGAACCAGGCCGCGCCGTAGCGCCAGTCCATGCCCAGTTCGTTGATCAGGCAGCTTGCCACGATCTGTCGCGACCGATTGGACAGATAGCCAGTTTCCCGCAGCTGGTTCATGGCGGCATTGACCAACGGCCACTCTGTGTTGCCGTCGCACCAGGCCCGGAAGCGATGGGGGTAAAAGGTGTTGGGTTGCCGCCTGCCTTCAATGCCCCGGCGGTAGAACAGCCGCGCGCCGTGTTTCAGGCCGTACCAGTGAAAGTACTCCCGCCACAGCAGCTCGAACCAGAGCCAGTAGGTCGACTCGTTGCGCACATGGCTATGTTCATACTCAGTGAGCTGAGCTGTCAGCCAGCGGACCGACAGGCTGCCATTGGCCAGCCAGTACCCCAAGCGGCTGGATGCGTCGGCGTCGTCCAGTGCGTTACGGGTCTCCTTGTAGCGGGCGATGGCGTCGGTGTCGAACAGAAAGTGCGCTACCCGGGCCATGGCTGGTGCACTGCCACCTTCAACTCCAGGCCCTGATGCCTGCTCCACGGGTGGGCACTGGCCTCGGTCATCGTCCGCCACACCCGGGGGCGGTGGCAGGGAATCGGGCTCAGCCACCGGCTCGCGGCTGCGCAATCCGGCCTTTTCCACCTGGCGACGAAAAGCAGAGAAGGTATCCGGCAGGTCGGACAAGGCAAAGGGCAGATCGGCCTGATCCAGCATTGAGGTGTTTTCGATTTCCTCGAAGCGGACACGCGGCAACGACTGTTGCAGCGCCGACCAGGCCCGCTGTTCTTCTGTGCCCACCAGGCGCGAGCGCACCACCGAGCTGACGCCGTAGTCATGGCACAGCCGGGCCAACACCAGGGCCGGGTCGCCCCAGGCGATGTGCAGGCGCTGACCCAGTCGTTTCAGGTCGCGTTCCAGTGCCGTAAGACTCTGCCAGAGAAAGCGCCAGCGGTGCGTCCCCATGGCCTTGCTCTGGAAGCCGCCGGTTCTGAACCAGCCCGGGTCCACCACGTAGACACACAAGAGCATGTCGCCACTGGCCGCAGATAGGAGGGCGTGGTTGTCGTGCAGGCGCAGATCCCGCGTGAACCACATCAGTTGAGTCATATTCCTGGCCTCCGTGAAGTCATGCTCTAGTCTATAAAGATGGAAGCCCGTACGTGAGGCGACCTTCAAGTTTTGATGTCGGTGCTCGGCTCACCCTGCAGATACGGCTTTGCGGTTGGCCCAGCGTCAATTCTGCATAGGGATGTCGTCTTTCCACCGAAACCCCACACCACCGGCCTGCCAGACACCATCGCTGTTGAATGGGTGCGGTGCGGACAGGTCGATGTATTGCGGCAAGTCGAAATGCGGCGCCAGGTTGCGCGGTGACCTGATGGTGACCCGGTCCATGATCCTCAGACCCTGCTCGCCACTGGACCTGTGCGCCTCCGGGGAGGCCCGATGCGCCAGGGCCCAGTTATCAATGATGATCAGATCACCATTATCGTACTGGTATTTTATGCCATAACCGTTGTCGAGCGATGCGTTCATGAGGTCGTTGTAGTCGTTGAACAACTCGATCATTTCCGCTTCATTGAGCAACCGCAGGTCGTCGGTGGTTGCAGGCGTCTGCTGAAGCTCGTCGATGGAGACACCCTCCTCCGGCAACCTCTCAAGCACGGCACCGGTCATACCCAGATGCAGCCAAACGCTCTTGCGGCCTGACACCGGGTGCGTGTGAACCACGGGATGCGACACGCCGGAAGCGGAATTCACCGACACCAGACGTTGCCAGAAGGCCTGCTTGTCTTCCGGCAGCATATCGAAGGCGGCGCCCTGGTGGGCAAAGTGGGTGCCACCGCCGTGCTCCGGTGCACGCGCCATGTAATACGCTCCATGAGAGAACGTCGCGGCCTCGAAGCTGCCGTCATTGTGCCACTGCGGGCCCACACCCAGGATGCCGTGCCGATTGTCGTTGGACAGGCGGAAGATGTCCCGATTCATGCCGGGCGTGGCCGGGTGAACACCGTGTGTCGAATGGATTTCTCCGGCGCCCCACCATTTGCTGGCCTCGACCAGCTCGTCCGCCGAGAGGCCTGTCTGGTGCTTGAACACGACGAACCCGCGATTCGCCATTTCCACCGCCAACGCCTCAATGACCGGTTCCGGCAGTTTGGAACGCACGTCAGCGCCGTGAACCTCCAAGCCGATAGGCTCAAGGGGTTTGACCGTCAATCCCTCTTGCTCGATCAGCGATACACGCGTCGGGTCCAGGGTGGGAATAGTGGGAGGCACATGGCTGAATTGTTCTGCGGCCTTTTGCATATTAGAGAGGCCTCATAACAGAAAGTGTGCCCCCACCCTAACTCACTGTGTTTCAGTGGCAAGCCTTTGGCGCCGGGCTCCGCTCGGGCGGCACCCGCCAAACAGCGCCGTTGTCCACCAGTTGCTGGAAGAACTCGGTCATGGATGCTTCCAGTGGGCGGTAGGTGATGCCCAGCTCTTCCCGGCTGCGGGTGTTGTCGGCCCGAAAGGGAACATTGATATTGCGGGCGATGATCTGGCGCGTCATGGATTTATCGACCATGGGCCCGACCAGCCAGAGCAGCCATTTGGGCAGCGCCCGGGTTGGCAGCGGATAGCGGTCACCGAAGGTGGGTTGCAGCGTCTGCGCCAGCTCGAACATGTCTGTGTTGTGCCCGGAGACGATATACCGCCCCTTGGCTTGCGGCCTGAAGCCGGCCTGAAAGTGCGCCTCGGCCACATCACGCACATCCACCGCCCCGATACCCCAACGCGGTGCGCCGGACTTCAGCGTGCCGTCACCCAACTGGCGCACCAGATTGAAGCTCTCGGAGGTGCCCTTGGGGTTCAGCCCCGGGCCGATCACCAGCGACGGATTGATGGTGACCAGATCCCACTGCGACTGCTTCTCCGCCAGTTCCCAGGCTTCTTTTTCGGCCAGTGTCTTGGAGTAGGCATAGGGGTTGTGGGACAAGGACGAACTCTCGTTCCACTGCGCCTCGGTGAGCACACCGTTCGGGGCATTCCTTACGTCCTGATTGTCGCCATAGATGGCGGCGACGCTGCTGGTGACCACCACGCGCTTGACGGTGGATGTCTGCGAGGCGGTTTCCAGTACGTTGCGGGTACCCTTGACCGCCGGGTCGATCAGATCACGTTGTGGGTCCCTGACCGCCATGGTAAAGGGCGATGCAGTATGAAATACCAGCTCGCAGCCGGCCATGGCCTCGGCGTAGGAGCCGGGCTCCAGCAGATCGGATTTGAAATAACGAATGGTGCCCGGGTTCTGCTCGGCCACCGCATCAAGGTGCGCACGCTTCTCCGTGTTGTCCGGGTCGCGAACGGCGGCGTGCACCGTCAGGCCGTCCTGCAGCAGGCGCTCCACCAGCCGCCCGGCAACATACCCGGTTGCGCCGGTGACCAGTACGGAGGTATTGCGGTCTATGCTTGTCATGGGGTTGCTCCTGCAAATGGTTTCAACGTGACGTCATCGTAACAGTTGATAGCCACGGAATACGTTCTACCTGCGCACTCCCAATCACACATCGTGATTCAGCGACTCGATAATCCGGCATTCCGCCACTCGGCCGTTACCGTCTATCTGGCCGGTGTACTGTTCTGTGCCGTGGCCGCCGGCCTGCTGACCGACCTGGTCCTCACCCATACCGGACTGAACGTGCAGGCACAGCTCAGCCAGACCCGGGAGCTATTGCCAGAGTTTGTGGAATGGCCTGCATTGAGTGGGCTGATTGTGGTGGCCTGGTGGCCGCGGAAGGGGAAGTAATAGGAGGCCGGCAGCCCAAACAACAATTGCGTGGGCTCATCTGCTCAAAAAGCGGACTTTTTGAGCAGGTCGGCCATGGTCTTCTCAAAAAAGGCGATATTTGAACAGATCAAACATCACATTCTCAGAAAACGGGCAAGTTGATCAGGACCTCACAAACTGGCCGCTGTGTAAGGTCGAATTTTCTCCAGCTCACCGGCCAGTGCATCTTCTGCCACTTCAGTATCATGGGCTACCTGTGCCCGCAGCCAATACCCTTTGGACAGACCAAAGAACCGGCTCAACCGCAGATCCGTGTCGGCGGTGATCGCACGCTTGCCAGCCACAATCTGGCCAATGCGCTGGGCCGGCACACCAATCTCCTTGGCCAACCGGTACTGTGAAATGCCCATGGGCGCCAGAAACTCTTCCTTCAGTAACTCGCCCGGCGTCACTGCATCGATATTACGCATGAGTTACCTCCTAATGATAATCGACGATTTCCACGTCTGTTGCTCCCGCCTCTGTCCAGCAAAAGCACAAACGAAACTGCCTGTTGATTCGAATACTGTATTGGCCCTGCCGGTTACCCGATAATGACTCCAGCATGTTGCCCGGCGGAACCCTGAGATCATCCAGCCGACTCATTACCTGTAGCTGACGGAGCTTCCTCAACGCCACGCGCTCAATACTCACGAAGCGTTTGACTCGGCGGCCACTCGACAACTTCTCTGTATCCTTACACTTGAACGAAATGATCATGACTTAATAATAACGCATCTCGACACCAACGCAAGACGTTATTACATATCAGAGGTACAGTTACATTAGTCAGGGAGCACTCACACACTGTCCTATATAATTATTGACTTATATAACTGACGAATTATATCTAAGGAACACCAACCAGAAATATATAACCCGGAGGGACACAATGACATTCGACTTCAAGACACAACTGGGCGCCGTGGAGCGCTCTGTGACTGCACTCCAGCGTGACGGCCAGCCCGCGCGCAACGTGACGCTGAGCCGCTCTTACGCCACAACGGCTGACGACCTGTGGCAAGCCTGCACCGACCCGGAGGCCGACTGAATGCACGCCTTTGATGTATTGGGCGACCCTGTAAGGCGCCGCATTCTTGAGCTGTTGTCAGAGCGCGAACTGCGCTCAGGCGAAATTGTCGACATCATTCAGGCCGAGTTCGGCATTACCCAGGCTGGCGTATCGCAGCACCTTCGGGTGCTGCGCGACAGCGGCTTCGCCACCGCCCGGGCGGAAGGGCAGCGACGCATCTATGCTGTGGAGACAGCCCCACTGCAGGAAGTGGATGCCTGGCTGGACCGTTTCAGACAGTTCTGGGAACCCAGACTGGACGCCCTGGATACCGAGATCGCCCGCGGCAAGAAGAAGCGGCGGGAGTGAGTGCCCGCTTGTCCGGCCTGGCCTCCACTGTATGCGCGTAACCTTCTTGCTGGCAGAGTCGACGGAAACTGGATGTGAAACCGGGCAAGCTGATCAACGCCCCTCCCCGTCACCATCAGTGCCACTACAGTTGTCTCCGCAAAGCCGAATTCTTCTTCCACTGCAATCTCCACAGACTCAAGTGAAGGCTCCAGCACGGTACCTCGAAGTACAGGCGACAATTCAACCTTGATGACAGCTTCACCAGTCGACACGACGAGCCGTAAGGCATCGTTCGATTGCTCGAAGCTTCGTTGCACATCGACTTCCGGGAACGCGCCGGTCAATGCATCCGCTATGCGACCGAGGGCGGCACGACTTTCCGCCAAAGCTGTTTCTCGGTTATTTAATGGCAAGTACACCAAATCTATGTCCACCGATAGCCGGGGGAAGTCGCGGACAAACAGGTTAATTGCCGTACCTCCTTTCAGGGCAAAACAACTTTCACGCGATACAAAGGGCAACGTCTGAAGCAACAACTGAACTTGCCTGAAATAAGAGCTACTCCGATCCATGGAACGCCTCCGGTACTGTGATTAGATAGGTCTTGTCCAGCTTGCCGCCTGTCACGACGCTGCGCTTGCCTGTGCCAAGGTCGTAATCAGCCACCCTCAAATGCTTCCGCCACGGATAATTATATCGATCCGCGAAAAAGAAAAATAATCGCTTGGCCAGGATATGACGACTGGCTCTCAACAAGGCATCCAGCCGCCGGGGTGACAGGGCGCTCAACCCTTGGACAAGATTATCGGCATGTTCAAAGCTGACAGTGGTCGGCACCTGTGCCAGCACTTCCACTAACGCCTGCTCCGTTGAAGCCACTAATAAACCACCGCTGTTCAGTTGCTGTCCCTTCAGGCTCTTTGAAGCCAGCAGCTTTTGCTGATCCCACAGTCTCGCCGTACCATGCCACTGCGGGTGTATGTTCAAATCCAGTCTGGACAACCAGCGCGGCTGAGGTGATGAAGAATACAGGTGCAATCGGCCAGAACGGTCCAGATAATGACTCATGCCGGCTTCAGTCAGCGCCGAAAGCCCACCGACATAGACCGGTTCCGACAACTCTCGTCTGAGCGACGCGGCCAGCCCCTGCCAACTTACCGGCATTTCCGGGTGCGCCACCACACCGCGTGCCAGCATTACCAATTTGCCGGACTTCAGGGCATTGTCCAGTGCGTGACGCGAGACTCCCTGCCGCAATAGCCATTGGCGAGTTGCCAATTGACCGTGTGGCAAAAGTGGTGCCCATCTGATTTGCGTGTCTTGTGCAGTCATGGTTTAAAAACCAGTCATTTCACGGCGAATATCGCCGCAATATAACACATAAGTAAACCATAGTTTCAATAAACTCTGGTTTGCGGCGGAAAACGCCGCATAATTTAAATATCTTAAACCACGTGGTAGACATAACCCCGACAGGCGTTTTCTGGCCAATGCTGCGACAGCCCTCGGCTACCGCATAACTGGGTGCTGCACCTCAGCACCATATGCACTCACACATCGCCCAAGCTGATGCTTGCTGGCCCTTTGTAGCGCCAGCAACAAGCCGGGTTCAACGCCGGGCAGGCCATAGCGCTCTATGACGGCCTGTTCCAGGCGAATCAACAGATGGGCGGTGCATTCGGCATCGGCCAGTGCCCGGTGAAAAGTGCCGGAGCTGGGCAGACCGAGAGCCCGCACCAGGGTCGCCAGCTTGTGGTTCGGCGCCTCCGGGAACAGCCACCGCGCCAGCAGCAGGGAGCAGACAAACGAGTTCTGCTCAGTACTCCGCAAAAGCCTCGCTTCATGCTCCCAGAACTTCCGGTCAAACGCCGCGTTGTGGCACACAATGGGGTAAGCGCCCACAAACCGGATGACCTCGGCCATCACCACATCCACCGGCGGCGCCTGGCGCA
>LFIK01002525.1_pt1 | contig 14784 bp, 11 predicted proteins | sample 643401 | NCBI WGS metagenome assembly LFIK01 (sample SAMN03777447, study PRJNA286221) | soda lake metagenome | biome: soda lake; feature: Kulunda steppe; material: water; isolation source: sample T5-Br brine of Lake Tanatar-5 | place: Russia: Kulunda steppe | collected 2010-07 | reverse complement strand
GGAAGGTTCCCGGCTCGTACTCGTTGTGTACACCGTGACCGTCCTTCATCGCCTGCACCTCGTCGTTGGTGAGGGGCCGGACTGGATGATAGTCGAAGGTGTAGACCCAACAGTTCTCGTCGTCGATCGGGATCCAGAAGTGGCCGTGGACGGGGTGATCGCCACGCGGCGGGACCATGGTGAAGCTCGGCATGACCCAGGGTGTGATGCGCCAGTAGTAGTGACCCTCCTCGGCGTTGCGCCGCGCGCCGATGAACAGACCACCCTCGGCGTCGACCACTTCGAAGAAGGGCCGCATGTCCGACATGTTGTACTCGTTGCCCTTCGTGCCCTTGAAGAGCGGGTCGCTCTTCAACCCTGCGCCATGCAGCCAGGACACGTGACTCGAGTCGATGCCTCCTTCGAGGGCCTGCAGCCAGTTGCTTTCCTGCCACCGCTTGGACGTAAAGGTCTGATCAGCTGGGACGGTCGCGAACTCCCATTCGGGTAGCGGCGGGGGCGATGCCGGATCACCCATGTAGGTCCACAGGACATCGCCGATCTTGACCAGTGGATAACCAGTGAGCTTGATCTTTTCGCACAGAGTGCTCGTCTCCGGCTCCGAGGGCACCTCGATGCACTGGCCGGTGACGTCGTACTTCCACCCATGGTAGGCACACCGGAGTCCGGACCCCTCGTTCTTGCCGAACCACATCGAAACGCCGCGGTGAGCGCAGAACTCGTCGATGAGTCCGTAGTTGCCGTCGTCGTCACGGAACGCGATCAGGCGCTCAGACAAGAGCTTGACCCGAACCGGAGGACTGCCGGGTTCCGGTAGTTCCTCCGCCAGCAACGCCGGCATCCAGTACTGCCGGAACAGCTCGCCCATCGGCGTGCCCGGACCGGTCTCGGTGAGTAACTCGTTCACTTCTTGCTTCAGCATCATCGTCCTGACGTTCGAGGCCGTTGCGTGGCGCCGCTCACGGGGGTCTTGCATCGTCTCACGGACGTGAGCGAGACGAACTGTACGGTACAACTATCGGACCAATATTGCAGCCCACTGGAGTGGCATGGCATCAGGTCGCACGCACCTCCGGGGCGAACAGGCCCGGGAGGTCTGGCTCTTCGTCGATCAGTCCCTGACTCCGTGAGAAGTGCACGAGCCGCTGAAGGGCAGCCTCGTTGCTCGCATAGCCGTACGGGAACGGGTCCGCCCCATAGACGTCCTCCTGCGCCTCGAGGTGCAGGTGCGCGAAGAGCAGGATGCTCCGACGCAACCGCTCACGGTCTTCAAGAGCCAGCTGCTTCGCCTCGGTGAAGGCCTTCAACAGTTCCGTGGCCAACCCCGGGATCTTCTCAAGCAGGTCGTCCTTGGCGATGACGACGTGGTTGAAATGCAGAAAGCCATGGGTCTCGTAGTACCGACGAGCCTCCGCCAGCGGGTCACGGAACAACCGCGAGATGCCGGGCATCCGGACCAGATCGCCCTCTTCGGTTCGATTCAGGCGGGACGCCATCCCCGGATAGGGGCTGGGAAGCGCCGCGTCGAGCTTGCCGGCCGCCAACATCGAGCCAAGGGTCTCGCCCTCAGGGACCTGCTCGACGCGGATCCCCTCAGGAGCCTGGAAACCCGTCTCGCCTCCGTGGCTGAGTTTCGGGGAGCGTTCGACGTACCAGGTGACCTCACGGAGGTCGAGGCCGAAGTCCTGCTCAAGCACACCCCGGGTCCACAACGCAGCGGTCACCTGGTATTCGGTCAGCCCGAAGCGCTTACCCGCCAGCTGCGCTGGCTCTCTGATCTCGTCACAGACGAAGACACTGGTGTGGAAGTAGTGACGATAGGGAAACACGGGGATAGCCGTGAATCGTCGCCCCTGGGCGCGAGCGATCAGGAACGAGGAGATCGACATCTCACTGATGTCGAAGGCTTCCTCCTTAAGCATCCGATAGAAGATCTCGGACGGCGCAAGGTGCTCAACGGCCAGCTCCAGCGAAGGGGGACGGACCCTACCGTCAGCGAGCGCGGCGGTGCGGTCGTAGTCCGCAAGGGCGACTTTGGCCTGCATCTGGGGTCCTTGATCGTGGGGCCGTACGTGGTCAGGCAGGGCCAGGAGAACGGTGCTCCGGGTGAGGCCCGCGTTCCAGGATGCGCTCGTCGAACTCACGGTGCGCCATGCGAGAGATGGCTTCGAGTTCCAGCGGATCGAGGCCGATGGCAGTCCCGGTCTCCGCATCGGTCACGACAAGGCGCACGCCGTTGGCCTGTTGGTCGATGTCCAGCCACACGGTGGCGAACTCATTACTGACCACCAGGTAGGTGTTGCCGCCTCGCTCGCGCAACACGACATCACCACCGGGTCGATCTCCGATCAGACCTGCGAGCAACTCGCCTGTTCCTGCCATGATCCAGACCCCCTCAAGGCTCAGACGATGAACGTGAGGTTGTATTGTGGGAGCTCACGGGTGAGGAGTCGTACGATCTTCTCCTCGATCCGCCACACACCGTCGGGCTCCCTGCGCAGCGCGTACTCGCAGCGACCGGCCACGAGACGAGGCATGCCCAGCCCGATCTGCGACGGATCACCGATGCGGACCTCGTGGACGACGAGATGGCACGCAGCCCGAGCACGGTCTCGCTCGGTAGCCAGCAGCCGGACATTGGTGACGTCGTGTTGCGTCCTCGACGGTGGCATCTGCGCGTGGGCCGCGGTGTCCAGCAACCGGAAGACACGCTCCTCCATCCTGGCACGGTCGTCGTAGATCAGTGAGGGCTCGCGAGCCGCATCCTCGACACCCATGGGAAGCCAGTACCGGGCGTCATCGGTGAACAACTCCAGCCAGTCATCGAGCCGGCGTTCGTCGAGCCGGGCAGCCTCTTCGTAGAGCAACGCCTCGACGTTCTCAAGCGTCAGGGCGCCCGTTGGCGTGTTCGGGCTCATGCTCCGCCCCCTCCGATCAGGGACATGAGTCGATGCCACTCACGGTACATCGAGCGTTGAGGGACCTCATCGGTGGAATGTCCGACGCGTTCGCCATCCTGCTCGACCCGTTCACGTTCCAGACCTCGAGAGAAGTCCAACCACCGCGCATCCTCAGCCTGCACTCCGGTCTGGTTCAGTACGAAGATCTCGATATCGTCGGTTGCGCCAAAGCTCGACGGACCGAAGAACCGTTCGTGCTCACGCAATCTTGCGGTGTTGATCTCGTCTTCGATGCCCTCGATCCAGGTGGGAACGTTGTCGACTATGGTCTGGTTCGCCGAGATCGGACGCATCACCCGGATGTGGGACTCGAAGAGGTACAGATTCGGGAAGATCAACAGGTTGCGTTGGGTCAGCACATCGCGCAGACGGGCCTGCCCATGCGCCTCCACGAGCGCGTCCCGGTAGGAGTCAAGAGACGCATAATCGAAGGTCCCGAGCATCCCATCTTCACGTTCCAGCATGCCGTCGCCGTGCGGCAGACCTTTCGCGTAGTTGTTGGATCCTACTTGGTTGCGGGCTCGGACCACGTCGCCGCGTTCGCGCTCCCCCGACCGATTCAAGATCTTCACGAAGGAGTCGTGGACGTAGTTGCCGTGGTAGCCGTCGACCCCATTCTCTAGTTGAAACTTCCAGTTGCCTGGGTAGACGTATCGATGCACACCTTCGGTGACCGCGATGTTTCCGAGTGGCGATCGGTCCGCCCACTGATCGATGTACCACGCGGTCGGTCCGAGTCGCTCGCGGAGCGGGACCACGGAGGAATCGAGGCAAGCGAAGATCAATCCCCGGTAGGTCTCAACGCGGGGTACCGGCACCAGGCTCAACTCAGAGCTGTCGAAGTTGTTCCCGTAGCCAGACCGTTGCGCCATCCCAACCAGGGTGCCGTCGTTACGGTAGACCCAGTTGTGATACGGGCACCGGAAGTGGTTCGAGTGCCCTCGATCGGATCGACAGACTACGGCCCCCCGGTGCATGCAACGGTTGAAGACCGCATGGATCTGCCCATCCTCCCCACGGCTGAGGATGATGGGTTGGGTGCCCAGGACGGCCGTGCGGTAGTCCCCGGGCTCTCTGATCTCCGACTCGTGGCCCACGTACAACCATGACCGGGCGAAGATCCGCTCCATCTCCAGACGAAAGAGCCCGGGGTCGGTCTGTACACGACCGTCGACCCGGAACCGGTAGTCCTCATCCACGAGCAGCTCGTGCACATCGATCGAGCCATCGCCGGTAGCAACCGCCCTCACCTTTGACTCCTTCTCGGTCTCTCGATCAGCGAGTGACTGCCCAGCCGAACCCGCCAGATACGCCTGCCCGAAGCGACGAGCCGTGTCGCCGGGGGCCTCTCCCGCCCCGCAACGACGCTCCTGGATCGCCCTGTCGTCAATGGTAAACCATCTAGCCAATTTCACGCTAGCACAGTGGACCCCCCCCTTGCGAGAGCACATCGAGGCCCGCAAGGGCCTACCCCATCCGAGGGTCGCTACGGTCACCGGACACACGCACCAGGATGCCGGCTGGGAGCCAACCCGATGCCGCTTCCAGTGCAGCATGCGTTGACGAGCACTTGACCTATGGGAGGCGGGCTGTGGCACGCACGACCGGCCTGGCCGGGGTGAGCGTCAGCAGCAAGGTGTTTGCGATCCTGGACTGCTTCGGAGCCGAGACGCCCGCATTGACGCTTACGGACATCGCCACCTCTACAGGGATGCCGCTATCCACCGTTCGGCGGCTTCTCGGCGAACTCACCGGATGGGGTGCTCTCGAACGTCTACCGAACGGGGCGTACCGCGTCGGGATGCGCCTCTGGGAGGTCGGAATCCTGGCTGCGAGACAACGTGGTCTGCGAGAGGCTGCCTCACCGTACATGCAGGATCTGTACGAAGCGGCCAAGCAGAACGTCCAACTGGCCGTGCTGGACGGTCTCGAAGCACTCTGTGTCGAACGGATCTATGGCAAGCAAGCGGTGCCGACGGAGACTGACGTGGGCGGACGGATGCCCTTGCACGCCACCGCGGCCGGCAAGGCGCTTCTGACCTTCTCACCCCCCGAGGTCCTACGCAGCCTCCTGAACACCGAGCTCGAGCGCTACACCCCACATACTCTGACCGACCCCACCCTTCTGGCCGCGACTCTCGAGCCGATACGAACCACCGGACTGGCGTATTCCCACGGCGAGCGGGCACTGGGCGCCGTTGCGGTGGCTTCACCGATCCTTGGGGTGGAGGGCCGGTTGCTCGGAACAATCGGCATCATCGCGCCTATCGGCACACGAACCGACCGACTAGGGCCGGCGGTGCGTACTGCGGCCCTCACCATCTCGCGGATTCTCGGCTCCGACCCAAGGAGACGACCCCCCCCATCGTGAGGCGTCGACGAGCACCAGCGCGGAAGGACCACGGCGTTCGGCATCGCCAGCAGCGAACAGGTCTTGGCGGGAAGGCGAACTGCCCAGAATTGGTTGCTGTCCAATGGCAGTCGGGCATTGCCGCGCGCGATGCTGGCTCTTACCGTCTGACCTGTTCACCCCAACCTCGGGTGTCTCCCCGCTTCTGCGACCCGAAAGTCGACTCATGCGTTCGAACGGACTCAAAGTGGCCATCAGCGGCGGCGGCATCGGCGGCTTGGCCGCTGCATTGTCCCTCCACAGCCGAGGCATCCACGTCAGCGTGTTCGAACAGGCAGCGGAACTTGGTGAGATCGGCGCCGGGGTACTGATGACGCCGAACGGCGTGCGACACCTGGAGCGGCTGGGACTGGGAGAGAGACTTGCCAGGTTGGGCGGCCCCGTAGGAGACGGTTCGACCTACTACCGCATGGACGGTAGGAGGGTCGCGCCGATCCTCACTACCGACTCCACCGGCTGGAACGGGATGTACGGCATGCACCGGGCTGATCTGCTGTCGATCCTCGCCGATGCGCTCCCCGATGAGGTCGTGCGGACCGGCCATAGGTGCAACGGCTTCCAACAAGATGGCGAGGTGGCACGCCTGACCTTCGACAACGGTGTCGTTGAGGAGGCCGACGTCGTCATCGCCGCCGATGGCATCCACTCGAGCCTGCAACGCTACGTGACCGAGCCATCACCCCCGGTGCACTCGGGGTCGGTCGCCTATCGTGGCCTGCTGGCGATGGAGGAGCTGCCCTCCTGGCCCAGGGGTGTCTCCCAACTGTGGATGGGCGAGGGCAAGCACTTCCTGGTTTATCCCGTCCGTTCCGGCGAACTCATCTGCTACGTCGGATTCCTACCATCCGATGAGCACGCCGAGGAGTCCTGGTCAGCACCCGGCGACCCGGTCGCGCTTGCCAAGGCGTTCGAGGACTGGGATTCCCCGGTGCGGGAACTGCTTTCGAAGGTGGAGTCCACCTTCTGGTGGGGTCTCTACGACCGGGAGCCGCTGTCCACGTGGACCAATGGCCGACTCGCACTGCTGGGCGATGCCGCCCATCCCATGCTCCCTCATCTCGGTCAGGGCGCCAACCAGGCGATCGAGGATGGTGCGGCCCTCGCGCTGGTGCTCGACGGGACGGACCGGGCCGGAGTACCCGAGGCGCTCACGACCTACGAGGCCCTCCGTCGACCACGGACAACCGAGGTACAGATGGGCGCGCGTGCGAACGGCCTGCGATATGACTCGGCCTACGAGGATCTTGATCAACGTGATGCGGAGATCGCCGCCTCTGTAGCCTTCCGCTGCTGGTTGTACGACTATGACGTGGCAGCCGAGCCAGCAGCGGCCGCCGCGCATCTCACTGAGGCAGACGGCCAGTGAGCACCGACCCGCGTGATCCGGCCATCCCGACCAGCCCACATAGAGGGGTTCATCCCTAGGCCGCCCGTCAGGCCGGACAGTCGCGCCTTGCCAACGTGGCGATCCCAGAGCCTGAGAACCACCACATCCGCCTCACTGCAGTCAGCGAGAGATGAGGATCGTTCCCACCACCGCCATCAACGCTGCAGCCATGACGTCGGCACCCACCTTCTCCAATCGCTGAATGAACACACGTGAGATCAAGGCGATCAGGATCGGCTGGATAGAGACGATGGGGCCGACCAGCGAAAGATCGCCATCCCGCAGGGCTGACAACATCAAAAACTGCGCGGCGCCGCTGGCAATACCGCTCGCCAGGAACCACTTTGAGTCCGGTGTCCCGATATCACGGATGAACGCGGAGCCGTCGCCTCGAACCATCAAGACTGTGCCCCATATGGTGAGCGCAACAGCCACACCAACGGTCCCTCCGAATACAGCATCGTCCATGGCTTGCATTCCACTCTTCCGTACCAGATCGGCCGTGGAAAACGCTGTTCCGGCAGCGATCGGCCAAAGGAGCACGCGCAAGCCACTGATCGGCGGGGGACCAACCTGCCCGTCCACCGCACGCTGACCCGATCGAACGACGATGAGCACGCCAACCAGAGTCACGATGATCCCAACGACTCGAGTCGACTCCAAAGTCTCCGAGAGTAGGAAGACGCCGAACATGACGGCGACGATCGGTTGTGCCGAAGCCTTTACGGGTGAAGCTCGGGTAGCACCGATGCGGGAGATTGCCGTGATCGAGAGGATTCGACCCAACCCAGGACCTAGCACCCCACCCAGGGCGAACGCTGTAACGGCGGCCAGATTGGGGCTTGCGCCTCCCTGAAGAAGCAAGGCTGTGCTCAGGACGATAACACTGGAGCCAAGTGATAGGACCACTCCAGATAGCGGCAGCACACTTCGCGATCCGAGCCGAACGAAGACCTGCGACAAGGAGTAGGCCAACGCTGCGCAGGCTGCCAGCAGGGCGGAACTCACGCGCTTACCGGTACATGGAGCGCGTGCACAACCAGCGAGATGCCGCTTGGTCTTCTCTCTTGATCAACAACCACCGCACCGTCCTCTGAGATATCGATGACAAACAAGGCACACATCGCAGACATCGCGGCGCACGTATGTCGTCCCCAGAAATGACTTGCGTCCTGCGGCTGATGCCCCAAGACGCTCACTGTGAGTGAAGCGCCCACTCATCAGTTTCCGTAAGGTATTCCTGAGGCAGGATCAGGGACTGCAACTGCTCGTGCCGGCTTCGGGCAAGGCTGGCAAGTTCCAGTGGGTCCAAGTAGATTTCGGCACCCGTACCCCTATCGGTGATGCGCAGACGACGCCCGTTTCCGGCGGCGTCTAAGGCCACACTTACGCGCGCAAACTCGCTACTCAACCTCCACGTATTGGGCTCGCTAACGCTCGGTCCGTCTCGGTCGGGGCCATGTAGCATCGTCGTCCCCATCACAGCAGAAACGTCAGGCTCGGCAGGACTCCATCGCTCATTGCGAGGTCGGTTCGTTTCTTGACGATGCGGAAGCCATCGTCACCCGACCGCAGAATGTGCGTGTAACGTCCTCGATAGACGCGCTCTTGGTCCTTGCGGATCTCAGCGAGCGAGAACGTGGTGTGCGTGACCCACGTGTGCGGGTCACCTTGGTCAACCCGGCAGCGGAAGTTGCTCAGGGCGCGAACGATGCGTGCCGGGGGGTCCTGGGAGTGCGCGTCGCCGGTCTGAATGCGAAAGACCCGGTCGCTGAGGAGGCGCAAATCGTCGTACACCAGATTCAGCTGCTCCGCCGGTGAAGCTGCGTTCCATACCAGCGGGACCCAGTACAACGCATCCTGCGCGAAGAGGTCGAGCCACCCGTCGAGTTCGCCGGCATCGAGCATCGCGGCCTCGGCCACAATGAAGTCCTTCGCCGCCTGGCAAGGGCTGTCTGCGACGTCTTGCGCAGAGGGAAACCACAGGTCCCTACCGGCGCACGGCCAGTGAGACGCGTCAGGGGATGCGTCCTGCATCCTCATTCTCCGCTTCCCATGAGCCGGACCCATTCTCGGTATTGACCGCGGAACGGGGTCTCGTCGGAGCCTCGGGCTACCACGGCATCCTCCTGCGTCTCCTCACGATCCAGGCCTCGCCAGAAGAGCACGTCGCCATCACTACCGCCCTCCAGACCGTCTTGACAACGGTCGAACATCTCAAGGTCATCGGGACTACCGAGACCGGCCGGACCGTTGAATACCTCCTGCATCCTCAATCGCAGCTGGTTGACGAGCGGGTGTGCGCCATGGCCGATCGTCGCCCATCCGTGGACATCGGTGCGCCGCGCAGAAACGGGGTACACCACACGGATCTGCGACTGGATGATCATGAGGTTCGGAAAGATGGCGAGGTTGAAGTCGTTGTCGGCCTCGAGTGCTCTGGCCGCGGCCGCTGCACCGATGTCGTGCTGAAGTTCGTCGATCAACTGTTGGCCGCCCGGGGCCATCCGGGCTCGGTCCAGGTACGAGTCACCGAACCGCTCGCTGCGCTCTGAGGAGGTGCGAGCCTTCATCAGGTCGAGCACTGCGTGCCCGTGTGGTAGAGCACGTACCCGTACTGGCCCGTCATCGCTCTTGTAGGGGTTGTCCTGGCTACCGGTGCGCCGACCCATCACCTTCATGAACGACAGGTGTACGAGTGCCGGGTGGTAACCGTCGACAGCGTTCTCAAGCTGATACTTCCAATTGCCATCGTAGGTATAGCGATATGGCGGTTCGGCAAGTTGCACATCCCCACCGGGAACACTGGCGACGAAGCGCTCGAGGTAGACATCCAACGGCGCGAGCTGCTCGGCCAGCGAGCGTTCTGGTTCGCCGAGATGGGCGAAGATGAAACCCCGATGGCTCTCGACGTGCTCCACGTGCTGAAGGCCTTGCGCTTTCAGTTCGTCGAGGCGGCCACCGTACCCCTTGGGGAATGGTACACCGGTGAGTTCACCGTTGTTTCGGAACGTCCAGCCGTGGTAATGGCAACGGAAGAAGTTGGCGTTTCCCCGAGCATCCTGACACACCGTCGCACCGCGATGGATGCACCGGTTATACAAGACGTGGAGGTCACCGTCCTCATCGCGCGACAGAATGACCTCGGCCAACCCCAACCGGGTTGTGATGTAGTCACCTGCGTGGCGCACTTGACTTTCGTGGGCGATGTAGACCCACGTATTGCCGTAGATCAACTCCATCTCCCGCGCGAACACCGACTCGTCGGTGTAGATCCTGCGAGATACGCCTGTGGGGGTCACGAGAGCAGACAGGGGTGCGGTGTCGCCTGATGAGGGACCGTTCGCCATGTTCATACTCCACCGCGTTCCCGGGGATGCCGGGCGGGGGTGCCCCGTACGCTCTATCATGAATGGTGTGACAAGTAGACCTTAGCGCTCGTCGTCGCGAATCGCCAGAGCGCTACCGCTACGCACGCTTCATGAACGAGTCGGGGACAGAACCGCTCCGGACTCGGGGCGGACGCAGCGGACGCCCGCCCGACCACGACCAGTTGAGGCTGCCAATGCCGAACCTGCGCTTATCTCTGGCTTGCTGGGACTACGATCGCACGCGACCACTGATTGACGGCCGCGTCGCACCCGAGGGCATCGACCTCGACATCTCCGTGCTACGACCTCGTCAGATCTTCCCCCGGATGCTTGAGGGGCAGGAGTTCGACGCCTCTGAGATCTCCTTGGCTTCCCATGCCACGCTGGTGGGTCGGGGAACCAGTCCGTTCGTCGCCATACCTGTGGTGATGTCGAAGATCTTCCGTCACTCAGGCATCTACGTACGTGCAGACTCGGGCATCGAGAGCCCTGCGGACCTACGGGGTAAGCGCGTCGGGACGACCCAGATCTCCTCCACGGCCGTCGTTTTCATGAAGGGACTCCTAGAGGAACAGTACGGGGTACACCAACACGAGATGCGGTGGGTCATGGGTGGCCTGAATTCACCTCCCCAGAATCCGCTTATCCCACTCGACCTCCCGCCGAACGTGGAACTCGAGTTCCTGACCGACGGAGCAACCCTCGAGGGAGAGTTCGAAGCCGGAAAGCTCGATGCATTGTTCTCAATCTACATGCCTTCGTCCTTCGTGCGCGGCGAACCTTGGGTAACACGACTGTTCACTGACTACCGTGCCCGTGAGGAGGACTACTACCGCACGACAGGCATCTTCCCGATCATGCACACCGTGGCGATCTCACGCAGTACATACGATCAGCACCCGTGGGTTGCACAGAGCCTGTACGACGCATTCGTCCGCGCCACACACCTGGCGACCGAGGAACTCTACGACAGTGATGCCCTTCGTGTGACCCTGCCATGGCTACTTCACCATGTCGAAGAGGCGCGACAGGTGTTCGGTGACGACTACTGGCGTCACGGCTTCAATGCAAATCGGTCCACCTGGGAAGCCGTCGGCCGATTCGTTCACGCGCAAGGCCTCTCGCCACGTGTTGTACGACCGGAAGAACTGTTTCTGCCCGATATCGGCAACGCGTAGCCGTAGCGTTCTAGTGGTGAATCGGCTCAAGCCAGCACGAGCGGAGGTGTCTATCGCGGAGGCGATGCTGCGACCAGTCACCGTGGCTTTCGGTCCGGACCGAGCTTCACGAGACGGGGTTTGTGGAGGATCACTGGCGGCGATCGGCGTACGCCGTGTCGATCAGCCGTGGGTGCAGTGCCCGCACCGTCCCTCGGACCGTGACTGGAAGCGGGCCGATTCGAATTCTGGACGCATGCTCGACCATCGACGCAAGGTGTTCGAAAACGCTCGGCGGATGCGCAAACTCATCGATGCGCCCAAGAGGCCTGCTATGGAACCACGATTCGGCGACCAGCGGCCCGTCAACTGACCCACTCGTCAGCACCTACCGGCGCGGCCTCTTCCACAACGAGACCGGCACCGCGAACCCTCAACCCGGCACCATATGAACGACCTCACTGAACCGAGCGTCCTGGAATGTAGAGCACCGACAGGCACCTTCCAGGTGCGCTGGCCGGGTTCGATGACGCTGTGGTTGACGTCACCGACCGCAGGCCGCTGATGTTGCCGCTGGTGGCGTGGAGGTACTCTGCACCCCTTCCATGATGGGTTGCTAGTACGCAACCCCGGGTGAGACCCCCACAGCGCCAGCTGCTGCACCGACGACAACATCCCTCGCGGATCGAGCCGGATGCTCGACTCTCCCCACGCGCAGCCACGACGGCAGTGTGGTCGACTCACCGCCTTCGATCGAGTGCCTCTTGACTGCGCAGATGTCGACCAACGAGGTCCAGAGCCTGTCATCCTGGCTGCTCATGCCGGATCGGGTTGCCGATGTGAAGCCCGTGCGAGCCAGCCCACCATCCTCATCGAACAGCCGACAGCGAACTACGGACCGAGAGTGACGCCGTACCCTGCCGCCACGTGAGTGCCGCACACCTCCCCCCGCTCGACAGCCACCCGTTCCTCGACGGGCTGCGTGAGCGTGTCCTCGTCCTCGACGGCGGCATGGGCACCAGCCTGCAGAACGCCGACCTGACACCCGAGGACTTCGGCGGCGACCACCTCGACGGCTGCAACGAGGTGCTGGTCCGTACCCGGCCGGACGTCGTCGAGCAGGTGCACCGCGACTTCCTCGATGTCGGCGTCCACGCCGTGCAGACCGACACCTTCGGCGGGGCGCCGTGGGTGCTGGACGAGTACGGCCTCGGCGAGGACACGGAGGAGCTCAACCGCCTGGCCGCCGAGGTGGCACGTCGCGCCGCCGACGCCTACACCACCCCCGGCGATCCACGCTTCGTGATCGGCTCGATCGGTCCGGGCACGCGTTCGCCGACCCTGTCGCTCGGCAAGGACCCGGCCGACACCCGCGACTTCATCGACATCGCCACGATGGAGGAGGGCTACCGCCGCCAGGTGCGGGGGCTGCTGCAGGGCGGCAGTGACGTGATCCTGATCGAGACCTGCTTCGACCTGCTCCAGGTCAAGGCCGCGGTGGCCGCCGCCAACGACGTGTTCGTGGAGCGGGGCCAGCGTGCCCCCCTGATGGTGCAGTTCACCGTGGAGAAGGACATCAACACCCTGCTGCTGGGCACGGAGCCTCCGGCGGCGATCGCGGCCCTCGACCCCCTGTCGATCGACGTGCTGGGGATGAACTGCGCCACCGGACCCGCGGACATGCGCGAGCACGTCCGCACCCTGGCACGCACCTCGCGCCTGCCGATCAGCGTGATCCCCAACGCCGGAATCCCCCACCTCGAGGACGACCGCACCGTCTACCCCCTCGACCCCGCCGGGCTCGCCGACGCCCAGCGTGAGTTCGTCGCCGAGCTGGGCGTGAGCATCGTCGGGGGCTGCTGCGGCACCACCCCCGCGCACCTCGCAGCGGTGGTTCACGCTGTAGAGCGCCTGCGGCCGCGTCCACGGGTGGTGGACCGTCCCGGTGCCGTACGACTGGGCGCCGCCGGCCGCCTGACGGCGCCGGGGACGGCCGCCACCAGCGACAGCACCGAGGTGGCGACGGAACCGACGCCGACAACGACGCTCGGGGCCATCTCCGTCGAGTGGCGCCCGGCGCTGGCGTCGCTGTACGCCGCGGTGCCCATGGAGCAGGAGAACGCCTTCCTGGCCATCGGGGAGCGGGCCAACGCCAACGGCTCCAAGGCCTTCCGCGAGTTGCTGCTGGCCGAGGACTGGGACGGCAGTGTCCAACTCGCCCGATCCCAGACCCGCGAGGGCGCCCACGTGCTGGACGTGTGCGTGGACTACGTCGGCCGCGACGGCGTCCCTGACGTCCGCGCCATCGTCGACCGCTACGCGACCCAGTCCACCCTGCCCCTGGTGATCGACTCCACGGAGCCAGAGGTCATCGAGGCTGCGCTGACCCGACTGGGGGGCCGGGCGGTGATCAACTCCGTCAACCTCGAGGACGGGCGGATCAAGGCTGACCGCCTCCTGCCGCTCGCCAAGCGGTACGGCGCCGCGGTGATCGTGCTCGCCATCGACGAGCAGGGGCAGGCCCGCACCGCCGACTGGAAGGTCGAGGTGTGCGAGCGCGTGGCCCGCATCGCCATCGACGAGTACGGCCTCGAAGCCCACGACCTGATCTTCGACTGCCTGACCTTCCCGCTGGGCTCCGGACAGGAGGATCTGCGCCGTGATGCCCGCGAGACCCTCGAGGCGATCGAGCGGGTCAAGACGGCGATCCCCGGTTGCGCCACGACGCTCGGGGTGTCGAACGTCTCCTTCGGCCTCTCCGCGGCTGCCAGGCAGGTGCTGAACTCCGTGTTCCTGAAGGAGGCCATGGAGCGGGGCCTGGACTCGGCGATCGTGCACCCGGGCAAGATCCTGCCCCTGCACCGCATCCCGGAGGAGCAGGTGGCCGTGGCCACGGACCTGATCCACGACCGGCGCGGCACCGCCGGCACCGCGGTCATCCTCGAAGCGGGCCGTGACCCGGTCCCCCGCAGCGCCGACTACGACCCCCTCCACGAGCTGATGCGCCTGTTCGAGGGTGAGCGCGAGTCCGGCGCGACCGCGGAGGAGCTCGCCGCGCTCCCCGTAGAGGAACGACTCGAGCGCCGGATCATCGACGGCGACCGCGACGGCATCGATGCCGACCTCGACGCGGCGCTGGCCGACCACCCGCCGCTGGACATCATCAATCGGTTCCTGCTCGCGGGGATGGCGACTGTCGGTGAGCTGTTCGCCTCCGGGCAGATGCAGCTGCCCTTCGTGCTGCAGTCGGCGGAGACGATGAAGACCGCCGTCGCCCACCTCGAGCCACACATCGAGGCTGCCGGCGGCGAGTCCTCGACCAAGGGCCGGATCCTGCTGGCCACCGTCAAGGGCGACGTCCACGACATCGGGAAGAACCTCGTCGACATCATCCTGCGCAACAACGGCTACGACGTGGTCAACCTCGGCATCAAGCAGCCGATCGACACGATCATCGGCGCTGCGGAGGAGCACGACTGCGACGCGATCGGGATGTCCG
>LFIK01002524.1_pt1 | contig 14786 bp, 12 predicted proteins | sample 643401 | NCBI WGS metagenome assembly LFIK01 (sample SAMN03777447, study PRJNA286221) | soda lake metagenome | biome: soda lake; feature: Kulunda steppe; material: water; isolation source: sample T5-Br brine of Lake Tanatar-5 | place: Russia: Kulunda steppe | collected 2010-07 | reverse complement strand
GCGATGGCGTGCATCGCGCCGGAGGGGTGGTGGCGGAAGAACTCGTCGGCGACCGCCTCCGCGACGCCGGCGACCTGGTCCTGGACACCGTCGAGGAACTCGTGCAATCCGACCTCGAACAGCTCACTGACGTCGCGGTAGCGCAGCGACGAGGAGGCCCGTCCAAGCCGGCGGGCAGCGCGACTCGGCCGGCCGCCACGCAGGGCCTCGAGCTGATGCATCGCCCCGGTGAGGCAGAACAGCACGCTGCGGGGCAGGTCGGGTTCGAGCAGCAGGAACTCGACCACGTCGGCCGGGTCCATCGACGAGCGGTAGCGGCGGCGGTAGGCCTCGAAGGCCGAGGCGGACTTCAGCACCGCGACCCAGTGGTGGAAGTCGGTGCGGTCCGCGCCCATCGCCAGGTCGGCACCGTCGGCCGCGAGCCGGCGCGAGGGGCCGGCCATCGCCTCCAACTGGCCATAGCGCACGTCGATCAACCGACAGGTCATCTCCGCACGTTCCAGCAGACGCCCGAGCGCCATGAACCGCCAGCCCTCGTCGCGCGGCATCGTCTCGCTGGCCACGCCGTAGATCGTCATCGACGCGCGGCGCACCAGGGCGAACAGCTCATGGGGCTGATCGGCGAGGTCGCTGTGCAGATCCCGGGCACCGAGCGCGAGGTGCAGGTCGTTGACCGCCTCCCAGAGCTCGGTGGAGACCAGCTCACGCACACTGCGGGCGTTCTCCCGGGCCTTGGCCACCGAGGCGGTGATCGATCCGGGATTGTCGCGGTCGAGGACCAGGAACCGCACGATGCGGTCCTGTTCCAGCGCCCCCTCGCCGAACGCCGCGCGCAGGGACAGCACCTCGAGCAGCTGTTCCCAGGCCTGCGCGACCTCGCCGTAGGGCGATTCCAGCAGGGTGTGGTAGGTCACGTCGACCATCCGGGCCGTATCCTCGGCCCGTTCGACGTACCGACCGGCCCAGAACAGGTTCTCCGCGAGACGTGCGAGCATGTCAGGCCTCCTCGCCGCGCAGGCCGATCGGGACCGCGGACGCACCCCGACCGCTGCCCCGGTTGCCGTCGAGCACCCAGGTGTCCTTCGAACCGCCGCCCTGCGACGAGTTGACCACCAGCGACCCCTTCTTCAGGGCCACCCGGGTCAGCCCGCCGGGGATCACCTCGACGGTCTCACCCGCGATCGCGAACGGGCGCAGGTCGACGTGACGGCCCTCCATGCGGTCCCCGATGAGCGTGGGGTGCCGCGACAGGGCGACGACCTCCTGCGCGATGTAGCCGCGTGGGTCGGCGATCACCTGCTGGCGGGTCGCCTCGATCTCCTCGTCGCTGGCGTGCGGGCCGATGAGCATGCCGTAGCCGCCGGATTCGGCGACCGGCTTGACCACGAGCTCGTCGAGCCGGTCGAGCACCGCCTCGCGCTGCTCGGGATCCCACAGCAGGTAGGTCTCCACGTTGGGCAGGATCGGTTCCTCGCCGAGGTAGAACCGGATCAGGTCCGGCACGAAGGCGTAGACGGCCTTGTCGTCGGCGACGCCGTTACCGACCGCGTTGGCGATGGTGACGTTGCCGGCGCGCGCGGCGGAGAGCAGCCCCGGGACACCGAGCGCGGAATCCGGCCGGAACACCACCGGATCGAGGAAGGCGTCGTCGATGCGGCGGTAGATGACGTCGACCCGCTCGAGCCCACGGGTGGTGCGCATGTAGACGACGTGCTCGTCGACGACGAGGTCGCGTCCCTCGACGAGTTCGACCCCCATCTGGCGTGCCAGGAAGGCGTGCTCGAAGTAGGCCGAGTTGAACACGCCGGGGGTAAGCACCACCGCGACGGGGTGTTCCCCGGCGGCCGGTGGTGCCACCGACCGCAGCGCGCGCTGCAGGGCCGGGCCGTAGTGGTCGACCGGCCGCACCCGCTGCTCGGCGAAGGCCAGTGGCAGCACCCGGGTCATCGCCGCGCGGTTCTCCAGCACGTACGAGATGCCGGACGGGTTGCGCAGATTGTCCTCCAGCACCCGGTAGGTGCCCTGCGCGTCCCGGACCAGATCGACACCCGAGACCAGGCAGTGTGCGGCGTGCGGCACCGGGATCCCGAAGGCCTCACGGGCGTAGCCCGACGCCGTCTCCACCAACCAGCGCGGGACGATGCCGTCGTGCACCGCGGCCTGCTCGCCGACGTAGAGGTCCTCGAGGAAGCGGTTGAGCGCGGTGACTCGCTGGGCGACCCCTGCCTCGATGCTGGCCCACTCGTCACCGGGGATGATCCGCGGCAGCAGATCCATCGGGAAGGTGCGCTCGACCCCGGCGTCGTCGCCGTACACCGTGAAGGTGATGCCCTGGGTGCGGAAGATCCCGTCGCGGATGCGCTCGCGGCGTTCGAGATCCCCCGACGTCAGTCGACTCAGACGGTCGATCAGCTCGCGGTAGTGGGGACGCACGGAGCCATCACCGAGGAACACCTCGTCGAAGAACCCGTCGGTGGCGTAGTCGCCGAACAATTCGCTCATGCTCCCCGACGCTAGCGGGTCGCTTGAGCACTCGGCGTCCACGCCGACGGGGGTGCCGGGGCAACCGGCCCCGCGCACGGGATGGTCGCACCTCCACGGCGACGGCCCGATCCCTGGCTAGATTCCCGACGCGATGGACGCCACGCGTGGCGCGTGGCCGAGCAGGACAGCGGCGATGCGACAGCTACGGGCGGTACGCACGGGTGGGATGCCCGCGGCGCGGTCCCCCGGGCCGCGGCGGCCGGATGCCGATCTCGCCCGGTGCGGCGAGTCCGAGGAGCTGCAGGCCGAGCAGGCCGTCGAGGCGTTGCTGCGCGCCGCGGCGGTGCTGGTGGCCGCGGCGGGTCACGACCCGGACCGCGTCGGTTGCCGGGCCGCCGGTTGTGGGCTGGCCGGGGCGGACGCCGCCGAGTTGTGCGGACTGGCCCACCGCCTCGCGTCGTTGGCGGGCACGGTCCCCGTCCATGCCGTGGTGCCGCTCGCGACCGCGCTCGACGCGTTCCACACCCACCTCACCGCCGCGGTGCACGCGGTGCGCCGGTGCCGGACGACGCGCCACCCCGAGGGACGCTGCCGGTTCAGTTCCGTGCCCGGCCAGGACGGCTGCGCCGCGGTGCTGCGGGCCGCGCACGCGATCGGCTGACGACCCGGTCGACCGGGCACCGGGCCGGGGGTCCCCGCGGTGTTCGCTCACCTTGAGTGCTCGTGCGGTCAGCGTTCTCACGCTGCGTGGTCGTCAAGCGCACACCGGCCGACGCCGATAGCGAGACGGACGGACCGCGGTTGCGGTCCGCACTTCGTACCGGGCGTGTCACCGGTCGACACCGCGAGGCTCAAGATGGCGCTGAGGATCGAATTGGACCGGGTGGAGATCCACATCGACGGCGAGGCCGCCTGCTGCGCCCACGCCGTGCGGATGCACCGCCAGCGCGTGGTCGCCCGGCTGCTGGCCGGCGGGCTCGGTGTCACGACCCTGACCACCATGCTCCCCGAATGGACCGGGCTGATCGTCGAGGTCGACGAGCGGATCCGGTCCACCCTGCAGTGACGGACGTGCGGTGCCGGGGCTGTCGTGACGCGGCTGCCGTGACGGGGCTGTCGTGACGAGGCTGTCGTGACGGGGCCGGTCGACGTGGCAGGCTGCGGGGCCGCCGACTCCGTGGAGCCCGCATGTCCGATGCCACCGACCGTCCGCTCGAGGGACGCCGCGCCCTGATCACCGGCGGCTCGCGGGGGCTGGGCGCGGCGACCGCCCGGCGTCTGGCCCACCTCGGTGCCGAGGTGATCGTGACCTACCGCCAGCGGGCCGACGAGGCCGACGAGGTCGTCACCGCCTGCGCGGCGGCGACCCCGGGTGCGCGGGCCGAACAGCTCGATCTGCTCGACGAGGACAGCGTGCGCGCCCTGTTCGCCCGGCTCGAGCAACGCGGCGACGAGCTCGACGTGCTGGTGGCCAACGCCGCCGCGACCGCGTTCAAGCCGCTGCTCGAACTGAAGATGCACCAGATCGACAAGACGTTCGCGATCACCGTGCGCCACTTCATCCTGCTGGCGCAGCTCGGGTTCCCGCTGCTGCAACCCCGCGGTGGCCGGATCGTGGCGGTCAGCGGTGCCGACACCGCCGGCTACATCCCCGGGCACGGGCTGCTCGCCGCCGCCAAGGCCGGCATGGAGACCCTGATCCGCTACCTCGCCTGCGAGCTCGGACCGCTGGGGGTCACGGCCGTGGGCGTGTTGCCCGGCTACATCGACACCGACTCGATCCGGCTGATGGCCGGGCCGTTCCACCCGCAGCTGCTGGCCGCCGAGGAGCGCACCCATCCCCTGCGCACGGCGGCGACCCCCGACGACGCCGCGGAGGCGGTCGCGCTGCTGTGCCGGCCCGACGCCCGGTGGCTCAACGGCGAGATCGTGCGCACCGACGGCGGCGGCATCTTCGCCTACCCGGGCCGGTTCGGCCACGCCTGGGCGATGGTGCCGCCCGACACCGCGATGCCGGACGCGACCGACGCGCCGATGCTCGGGTCACCGGACGCGTGACCGGGAGGTGGTCGCATGCCTGACCGGGCCGTGGTTCAGCCCGCGTGGGCGTCGCGCAGCCGCCAGACCAGCCCGGTGCGTCGATCACTCGGCCGGTCGATGCGGGCCGCCGTCGCCAGGGCCTCGGCCTGCCCGACGACGATGAGGGCCCGTTGTGCCCGGGTGATGGCCGTGTAGACCAGATTGCGCCACAGCATCACCCGGTGGCTGGAGTCCAGCACCAGCACGACGACCGGCCACTCGCCGCCCTGCGCCTTGTGCACGGTGACCGCCCACGCCGGCGTGAGACGGCGGGCCTGCTCGCGGCTGACCGTCACCTCGCCCCGGGGGAAGCCCACACGCAGCGTGCCGCCGCGACGATCGAGGTCGACCACCCGGCCGACATCGCCGTTGGCCAGATCGAGTTCCGCGTCGTTGCGGGTCTGCATCACCCGGTCGCCGACGTGGAAGCCCCCGACCGACGGACGCTCGCCACCCGGGTTCAGCGCCTCCTTGAGCGCCAGGTTCAGCGCGTCGACGCCGACCGGCCCGCGGTAGATCGGGGCGAGCACCTGGACCTCGTCGACCTCGACGTCGAAGTAGGCCGGCGCACGTTCCGCCACGGCCTGCACCACGCGCGGCACGATCACCTGCCGACGCCGTTCCTCGGCCAGGAACACGTCGCCGTCGGCACCGCGCAGCTCGCCCGGCGCACCGGCCAGCACCTCGCGTGCCAACGACACGATGCGACTACCCGCCGCCTGCCGGTGGATCTCCTGCAGGACCGTGACGGGCACCACCTCGCTGCGGACCAGGTCACGCAGCACGTCGCCCGGCCCGACCGAGGGCAGCTGGTCGGGATCGCCGACGAGCAGGACGTGGGCACCGGTGTCGACCGCCGCCAGCAGTCGCCCGGCCAGCCAGGTGTCGCACATCGACACCTCGTCGGCGACCACGAGGTCGTGCGGCAGCCGTTCGTCGCGGCCGTAGCGGAACGTGAACCCGCCGTCGCCGGTCGGGCGCGCCTCGAGCAACCGGTGGATCGTCGTGGCGGCGCGGCCGACGAGTTCCTCGATGCGTTTGGCCGCCCGTCCGGTCGGGGCGCACAGCGCGACCTCGAGTCCGTCGGCCTCCGCGGCGCGGACGACCTCCTCGACGGTGCGGGTCTTGCCGGTCCCGGGTCCACCGGTGAGCACCGACACCGGGCTGGCGAACACCGCGGTGACCGCCTCCTGCTGGCCGGCGGTGAGTTCGGCGGCGAGATCCAGGGCATCGAGGTGGGGCCTCAGCCGGGGCCGGTCGGCGGTCAACAGACGGACGACGTCCTCGGCGAGCGCGCGCTCGGTCGCGAACGCGGTGGCGGGCGCGAGCACCCGGTCGCCGTCGACCTCCTCCTCGGCGAGCAGGCCGGCCTCGATGGCCGCGTCGATGCCGGAGCCGGCGACCAGCGCGTCGACCCCGAGCAGCGCGCCGGTCGCCGCGACCGCCTCCCGGCGGGGCAGATGCTGGTGGCCGTCCTGGCGACGGGCGGCGGTCACGGCCGCACGTGCTCCGGCCCGCAGGCGCCGGGGATCGTCGCCCGGGATGCCGAGGTGGCGGGCGAGCGCGTCGGCATGGGCGAACCGCACCCGGTCGGCGTCGAGCAGCCGGTAGGGATCCTCGGTGGCGAGCGCGACGGGATCGTCCGGGAACCGGGCGTGGACGGCCCGCACGACGTCCATCGGCCAGCCGACCGGCTCGACGAAGCGCACCAGGGCGGCCAGCGCCAGCCCGCTCATCCAGGCGCGTTGCAGTTCGTCCGCATCGGCGACGTCCAACCCGGCCTCGGCGGTCAACCGGTCGGGCTCGTGTTCGATGATCCGCCCGAGGCCGGCACCGAATGCGGTCAGGGCCCGCTTCCGGGCGGCCGGTGGCACCTCGGCGAACCGCTCGGTGGCGAGGAAGCTGTCGATCCCGGCGACCGTGCTCGGTGCGACCTGTTCGTAGAAGACGGCCTCGAACGTCGGCCCGTACTTCGCATGCTCGACGAAGCGGCCGACCAGCCGCACCGTCTGGCCCTCGGTCACGCCGGCCAGGGGTCCGGAACAACGGGCACCGCCCTCGGTCCCCTCGCGCTCGAGTTCGATGACCCCGAACCCGCTGTCGGGGTCGGCGTAACGCACGCCGACCACCTCACCGGTCAGCTCCTCGTCGCCGAGGAGCGGGGTCCCGCGGTCGCTCACGCGCCGTCGGTGTCCCCGTCGGTCGCGGCGGGGTCGGTCCCGTCGGCGTCAGGTGCGGCGGCCTCGGGCGTGACCGGGGCGGCCAGCGGGTCGAGTGGGTCGGTGCCCGTCAGCGGCGTGGGCACGTCGTAGGTGACGACCGGTGCGCGACGACGGCTGGCCGCGATGCCGGCGACGAACCCGATCACACCGCCGGCGGCGAGCAGCCCCACCGTGCGACGGCGCGAGGGGGACCGTCCACGGACCGAGGTCGGCACGGCGGCGGCGAGTTCGCGGCCACGGGCGGGTACGTCGATGCCGGCGAGCTTGTCCACGACGCGCGACAGTCCGCCGAGCAGCCCCACGACGAGTCGGGGGATGAAGGCGACGATCGCGATCAGGGTGCGCACGACCTGCCAACCACCCATGCGGGCGTACGCCCAGGCGTCGTCGGCGTCGACGGGGAGATCCTGTTCGAGTCGACGGGCCCGCGAACGCAACGTGCGGCCCAGGGCCTCGGCCCGTTGTTCGAGTTCGCCACCGACCTCACCGGCCAGATCCGCGGCCCGGTCCCGCGCGACACCGCTCCACACGCCGGCCCGGTCACCGACCACGTCGCGCAGCTCGGCCGACCTGGCGACCAGCAGCTCACGCCCGTCCTCCACGGACCGGGCGACGGCGTCGCGGGCCTCGGCGGAGACCTCGGACAGGCCGTCCTCGAGATCGCTCGCGACGGCGCGAACCTGGGACGTGTCGATCTGCACGGGGTCTCCTTCGAGCCTGGACGTCGGTTCCTCGCCATCGGACGCTAGCGGAGGTGGCCGTGATCATCAGCCGTTGACGGGTTGATCGGGACGGCTCAGCGACCAGCGCAGATCGGTGCGCATCGCCAGCTCGTCGAGCAGACGCGGCGGCGCGCCGAGCTCGGCCGGGCTGCGCACACCCGTCGGTGTCCCACCGCCGAGCAGCCGGCGGGCGACCACGGCGGCGGCGCGCCCCGTCAGGCGTTCCGGGCCACGACCATAGGCCCAGGCCCGGGCGACCCCGTCGCTGCCGGCGGCCTCGGCCACGCACGCCCAGCGTCGATCGGCCCGGCGCTGCACGGTCTCCTCGCTCACCGGCCGCTCGAGTCGCTCGACCAGCCGTCGCCGGCCCGCCGGCGACGTGCTGGCGTTGCCGACGAACTGCAGCAGCTCGGCGCGCCAACCGCTGATGGCCACATAGGTCCGCACGGTGGCGACGCCGGGCAGATGGCGCGGGACGGTGACCATCTCCGCCCCCGGGATCGCCGCGGCGTGGTGCGGGCCGATCGGTCGGGGGAACCAGGCGAGGCGGCGGTGCTCGCCGAGCGGTTCGTCGACGACATCCCCGTCGAGCAGCGCGAGCATGGGTGCGGCGAGCTCCTCGGCCACGATCCGGCGCCGTGCCGGCGACGCCCCACCGAGCACGCCGCGATGGTCCGGGAAGACGTAGGCGACGTGGACCGCCTCGAGCTCGCCCACGGCACTGCCCGCGACGTGCGCGAGCAGATCACCGACCAGTGGCTGCAACCCCGCTCCCGGCACCAGCGTGGCGTCGCCGCTCGGTGCCGGCGCGGCGAACCGTCCCTGGACGCTGCCCTGGTCCGGGCGGACCTCCACGACGTGGCAACCCCGTGCACCCGCCGCGGCCAGCAGCTGCGGGACCTGGCCGCCGGTGGCATCGACGACCACCGCGGCGTCGCCGATCGCCTCGTCGGTGCGGTGGCTGAGCTCACGGTCGACACGGCGGACCGTGACGCCGTCCGCGGCAAGCTGCTCGAGCACGATCCGGCCGATGCGTCCTGCGGCCCCGACGACGGCGACGGTGTCCACGTGTGCTCCGTGCTCCTGGCGGACCCTCGGACGGCCCGACGCGGAGCGCGAGGCTACGGCGGTGGGGCGAGGTGCTCGACTCGCCCACCGGCGGATGCGAGGATGCCGACCCGATCCGCGCGCGAACCGAGAGACCACCGTGGCCGTCCGACCCCGCGGCAGCACCGAGCAGGCCGACCTGCTCGTGCGCCTGCCGGTCGAGGACGCGGCCTGGGCGGCGACGCTGCCCACCACCCCCGAGGGGACGACCGTCACGGTGACCGTGGGGCATCCCGACCTGGTACCGGTGTCGCTGGCCACGACCTGCGAACACGGCTACCGCATCGTCGGCGTGGCCACCTCGAACCGCCCCATCGGCTCGACCATCGACATCCTGGTGCCCGAGTCGCTGCGGCTCGCGCACCCGGCGTGGTTCGACGTCATCGTGCACCGGGCGGTGCGCGTGTTCGATCTGCGGCTCGGCCCCGTGCAGGCGGTCCTGGCCGCGCAACTCGATCTCCATCTGCGCACGGCCGGCTGAGCGACCCCAACCCGGGGTTGCTGCCTTCATCAAGCACTCTGGGGGCAGTCAGCCACGCATTGCGGCACCTGTGCTGCCATTGCGTGCCTTCTGCTCGCGTTTCCCGAACGGCCACCACCCATCTGCTTGCAATCGCTAGCGCCTTGGCGTACTGTTGCAAGCACACGGCAGCGACCGTCGTTCACCGCACAGCACCGCGGTGGGTGCCCGGCTCCCGACGGCCCCTCGGTGGGGAGACGGGGTTCCGGACCGGCTTCCCGCGAATCCGGCCCCGGCTCCCGCCTCGTCTCCCCTCCAAGGGACCGCCGGAACCGCCCAAGCCCGCCACGCCCCCACCGGTCGCACTCACACCTCCCGACCACCACGCCCCGACCACCCCGTAAGGAGCTCCCATGGCAACTGCCACGAAGAAGGCCACCAAGAAGTCGACCGCCACCGCCCCCAAGGCCAAGACGACCACCGCCACGCGCAAGAAGACCGCCCCGAAGAAGGCGGCTCCGAAGGCCAAGCCGCTGACGGAGCGTGAGCCGGTCGAACTGCTCGAGACCGCCGGCTACGCCGCCGCTGGTGTCGCCCACGACGTCGTCGAGCTCGCCCGCACCCTGCCGGGTCGCGTGGACGACCTCCGTGAGGAGGCTCCGTCCAAGGTCCGCAGCCTGCGGACCGAGGCCCCCAGCAAGGTCGAGTCGACCGTGACCAGCCTGCGCAAGCGCGTCGCCAGTGACACCGACCGGGCCATCGCGTCGCTGCAGAAGCTGCTCGACGGCAAGGCCGCCGAGGGCCGCAAGATCGTCGACGACGTCGTCAAGGACCAGCGGGTCGTCAAGGTGCTCGATCAGACCTCGTCGACGCGTTCGCAGCTGAAGGCCGCCTTCACCTCGGTCACCAAGACCGCCGATGTCGCCGTCGAGGCGGGTTCGAAGGCCGCGAGCAAGCAGGCCGGCAACGCCAAGACCCAGGTCAAGGCCGCGACGACCTCCGTGCGCAAGTCGGCGGAGACCGTCGCCGAGGCGGCGACCGACATCGCCAACTGATCGATCGTCCGCGGCCCGGGCGTCCTCCCACGCTCCGGGCCGCAGCATGGCTCCGCTCCCAGGGCCGTGACAGCCGCCCGTCGCCTCCGCGCGATCGGCGGCGACGATCCACACGCCCTCCCCGTGCTCCCGCGGGGAGGGCATCGTCGTGTCACGGCTCACTAGCCTCGCCGCCAGGTCCCCCGACGAGCAGGACGACGACCGTGAGCCTCCACGACCAGATCGAGACCGACCTCCGTACCGCCATGAAGGCCCGTGACAAGCCGCGGACGTCCGCGCTCCGGATGGTCGTCGCCGCACTCAAGAACCGTGCGGTCAACGACGAGATGGGCCCTCAGGGTCGGCTCGACGACGAGACGATCCAGAAGGTGCTGACCACCGAGGTGAAACGTCGCCGCGAGGCCGCAGGCGCGTTCCGTGACGCCGGGCGTGACGAGGCCGCCGCCAGCGAGGAGGCCGAGGCCGCCATCTACGAGGCATATCTGCCCGCTCAGCTCGACGATGCGGCCCTCACGGCACTGGTCGACCGGGTGATCGCCGACACCGGTGCCGCGTCGCCGAAGGAGATGGGTCAGGTGATGAAGGCCGTCATGGCCGAGGTCGGGACGCAGGCCGACGGCAGCCGCGTGTCCGCCATCGTCAAGGCCCGGCTCGTCGGCTGAATCGCGTCGGTCCCGCGAGCGCCCGACGGGACGATGATGAGGTCATACGACACGGCCCCGGGCCGCCATGCGAGGCTCACGATGCCCAGCGACCGCCCCGCCGAGTCCCTGATCGAACAGGACGTGGCCGCGGCCGACCTACCACCGGACCGCGATCTGCGCGGCTGGAGCTTCGAACGCTGCCGGTTCCGCCACCTCGACCTCGGCGGACTGTCGAGCGCCGGATGCCGGTTCGTCGCCTGCGACCTGACCGGCAGCGACCTCAGTGGTTCACACCACACCGGATCGGCGTTCACCAACTGCCGGTTCGAGGGAGCCCGGCTGTCGACCGCGACGTTCGTCGACTGCAAACTCACCGGGAGCGAGCTGACCGACATCACGACCATGGGTCTGGTCATCGGCGGTGGCGACTGGTCGTACGTCAATCTGCGCGGTGTCGACCTGGCCGGGATGGACCTCGGTGGGCTCCGTCTCGCACACGCCGATCTCGCCGATGCGAATCTCACCGGGGCCAACCTGCGCGGTGCCGACCTGACCTCGGCGAACCTGCGTGGGACGCTGCTCGCGCGGACGGACCTCATCGACGCCGAGCTGAACGGGACGAATCTGGCCGACGCCCGTCTCGAGGGCGTCCAGCTCGACCTGCGCGGTGCCGTCAGACTCGCCGAGTCGCTCGGAGCCGACATCAGCTGACCGTCCCACGGTCGCCGACACCCCGAAGGCCGACGTCGGCACCGCCGACGGACGCCCCGGGCAGGGCTCCATGGCGTCCGGCTTCGCGCCCATGCCGAAGAACGACGGCTAACGGGCTCCGGTGGTGCCGCCACCTGATCCGGACGGATGATCGGTGGCCGGCGGCCGTGCGGGCAACCGGACCTCGAACCGTGCACCGCCACTCGCGCTGGCCTCGATGCGGACCTCACCGTCGTGCAACGCCGCGAACCGCTCGACCAGCGAGAGCCCGATCCCGGTTCCGGCCGTGTCGTCGCTCGCCGGGAGCCGGGCGAAGGGCTCCAGGACGCGCGTGCGCTGGTCCACCGGGATCCCGGGGCCGTCGTCCTCGACGATCACCGTGATCCCGTCGCCGTCGAGTGCGGCGAGCCGGAGCCGGATCTCGGTGCTCTTCGGGGTGTGTCGGTGGGCGTTGAGCACCAGGTTCTCGACGATGCGCTCGAACATGACGGGATCGATCGTGGCGGTCGTCACGTCGGTCGCGACGTCGAGCACGGTGGTGTGCCCATCGGCAGTCTCCGAGGCGACGAGCCGGTCGAGGACCCGTCGGGCGATCGCCGCCGGGTCGACCGAACGGCGCTGTACCGCGAGGGCTCCGCGGGTGAGCCGATCCAGGTCGAGCAGATCCAACAGCAGGTCCTCGAGCTGCTCCGACTGGTGCAGCAACCGTTCGAGCAACGTGCGTCGCTGCTCGGCATCCAACTCCCCGTCGCGTCCGTGGAGGAGTTCGGCCATGCCGCGGATGACCGTGAGCGGGGTGCGCAGCTCGTGGGAGATCGCGCTGAGGAAGGTGTTCTTCATCGCCTCGAGCTCACGGAGCTGCTCGGCGATCGCCTCCTGCTCATCGGCGCGGCGCGCCTCCTCTCCCCAACGCGCACGGTCGAAGACGCGCCCGAGCTCGAGGCCGACCTGCAGCATGAGTTCCTGCATGTCCTCGTCCGCATCCTGGATCGTGGCGGCGAAGAACTCGAGCACCCCGAGCACACGCGCACCGGAGACCACCGGAAAGGCGAACCCACTGAGCAGCCCCGCCGCCGCTGCGGCGCGGTGACGGGGGAAGCTCGCGTCCAGACTCAGGTCCGGGATCCAGGCCGGCTCCCCACGTGCGGCCACACGACCCGGGAGGCCGTCGTCGAGGAAGGTGGTCGCTGCGGTGGCCTCCAGGAACGGCTCGATCCCCGACAGCTGCGCGGTCCCGGCGGTCCACCACCCCGTCGGCTGCAGCACGTCCTCGTCCCAACCGCGCAGATACGCATGGCCCACACGCCAGCCCGTGAAGCGCGCCACCTCGTCGAGCGCTGCGCGCGTGGCGACTTCCGGTTCGTCGGTCGCGTTGGCGGTGGTCGCGATCTGCCGCAGGACCTCGAGGTAGGCGCGCAGCCGGACGGTGTCGGTCACGTCCCGGAGGGAGGCGTTGAACCGCGGCCCGTCCGGGGTCTCGCTCGGCCAGATGGTCAGCTGGATCCGCAGCTCGGTGCCGTCGCGGCAGACCGCGGGAAGCTCGACCGGCCGGAACAGCAGGCGCTCCTCGCCGGTCGCCAGGTGGCGGTCGAACCCCATGAGGTGGGCGTCGCGCAGCTCCGGTGGGACCACCGTGGAGACGAGCCCACGGCCCAGCACCTCGTCGCGTTCCCAGCCGAAGATGCGCGTCGCGGCCGGGTTCCAGTCGACGATGACACCGTCCGTGTCGACGCTGATGAAGGCGTCGTTGGCGGTCTCCAGGATCAGTCGGGCGTGCTCGTTCGACCCCGTGCCGGCACCATCGCTGGGGGTTCTGTCCGCGGCCTCCGCCTGCTCTGCCACTTCCACCTGACACGATCGTGGTGTCCGGACACTAACGGGTGTGCGCCGCCCGGCGTTGCTGCGCGGTGGTTCCGCGATCCTTCGAGGGTGTCCGCCCTCGCGCGCACCGATGGCACCGCGCGACGTCGACGCTCCTAGTCTTCGCCGCATGAAGCCACTCGCCACGACCGTCGACCCGGCCAGCGCCCGTTTCGTGGCCAACCGGGACCACCATCTGGGCCTGCGCGACGAGCTGCGCGCCCGGATCGAATCGGCTGCCCTCGGCGGCTCCGCACGGTCGCGTGAGCGGCACGTCGGTCGGGGCAAGCTGCTGCCCCGCGACCGGGTCGAGTCGCTGCTCGACCCGGGGACGCCGTTCCTGGAGTTCTCGCCGCTGGCTGCGACCGGGATGTACGACGACGAGGCTCCCGGTGCCGGGATCATCACCGGGATGGGTCGGGTGCAGGGCCGCGAGGTCGTCATCGTCGCCAACGACGCCACCGTCAAGGGCGGCACCTACTTCCCGATGACCGTGAAGAAGCACCTGCGCGCCCAGGACATCGCCCGGGAGAACCGTCTGCCGTGCGTCTACCTCGTCGACTCGGGCGGGGCGTTCCTGCCGCTGCAGGAGGAGGTGTTCCCGGACCGGGACCACTTCGGGCGCATCTTCCGCAATCAGGCGCAGCTGTCGGGCCTCGCGATCCCGCAGATCGCGGTGGTCATGGGCTCGTGCACCGCCGGCGGTGCCTACGTCCCGGCGATGAGCGACGAGACGATCATCGTGCGTGAGCAGGGCACCATCTTCCTCGGTGGTCCGCCGCTCGTGAAGGCGGCGACGGGCGAAGAGGTCACCGCGGAGGAGCTCGGCGGCGGCGATCTGCACGCGCGTACCTCCGGGGTGGTCGATCACCTCGCCGCCGACGACCGGCATGCGCTCGCGATCGCCCGCGACGTGGTCGGCAACCTCGGCCGCCGTGCCCCCGCGCACGACCTCGAACTGCACGAGCCCGAACCGCCGCTGCACGACCCCGACGAGCTCTACGGCATCGTCCCCGCGGACGTCCGCCAGCCCTATCCGGTGCGCGAGGTCATCGCCCGGATCGTCGACGGTTCGCGGTTCCACGGCTTCAAGGACCTCTACGGCGAGACGCTGGTGTGTGGCTTCGCCCGCATCCACGGCATCCCGGTCGGCATCGTCGCCAACGACGGGATCCTGTTCCGCGAGTCGGCGCAGAAGGGTGCCCACTTCATCGAGCTGTGCAACCAACGCGGCATCCCACTGGTGTTCCTGCAGAACATCTCGGGCTTCATGGTCGGCCGCGACTACGAGGCCGGCGGGATCGCCAAGGACGGGGCCAAGCTGGTCACCGCGGTCGCCTGCTCCACGGTCCCGAAGTTCACGGTCGTCATCGGCGGGTCGTTCGGTGCCGGCAACTATGCGATGTGCGGCCGTGCCTACGACCCGCGCTTTCTGTGGATGT
>LFIK01002523.1_pt1 | contig 14787 bp, 21 predicted proteins | sample 643401 | NCBI WGS metagenome assembly LFIK01 (sample SAMN03777447, study PRJNA286221) | soda lake metagenome | biome: soda lake; feature: Kulunda steppe; material: water; isolation source: sample T5-Br brine of Lake Tanatar-5 | place: Russia: Kulunda steppe | collected 2010-07 | reverse complement strand
TGGTGGACTTGCGTGAGCGCTTGCGTGCGGTATGGAGGGAGTTGGATGGTGCAGATCCTAGGACACACGCTCAAAAACTGGCTACTTATCATACATGGATGGCCTTGCCTCTCAAACCAAGCAATGTACGAAGCCCTCCCCATGTGTTGCCTAGGTACCTGGAGCTGGAACTAAGTAGGCATGTGCTTCAGAACATTGCTCGTTTTCGTTTGAGAGCTCATACCCTAAGAGTTGTAACCGGTTGTTGGCAAAGCCACAATAGGATCGTGACAAATGTGACTTGCATGATGTCCAGGACGAAAAGCACGTCCTTTTTTTGTGTCCTTGCTTGGAAATGTGCTATCTAATAAGGAGATTCGAAGAACAACTTGCTGATTTTGCTGGTAAAACTTACATTGGAGACACAGGCGCTTTTTATTTTGACGACATCGGAGCTGAGGATGTGAAATTGTTTCTTTTGAAGCAGACATACAAATAATTCCTTTTTATCTCTGAGACTATGGATGTTTTTTGTCGAGCTGGCAATGTCCAGCAAGCCCAGCAGTCAACCCATTTGGCTGAAGGTCTAAACCCATTGTAACTTGCAACTTTAGTCTTTCACCAAAGAATAGTGTTCCTTCTGGCGTTCGTAGCCTGACTTCTTCTTCTCAAACAACCTTGTGCTTTAGTTAGGTTTTGCTTGCACTGCCGGGCAGGCCACGGGCTTCAGCCAAGCTGCCCTCGGTTGGCGGATTCAGCTATGTGACCTATCCTATCCCATCCTACCTTTTGAGTGCTCACAACCTCACACAACAAGCGCCTTAAGTAGAGCCAGATCTTAGAACAAAAAACATGCACACACGTGCAGATGTCTAGTCAAAGTCCGATGATTCCATGAAGGGACACATTAAATCTACTATAGTCCCGAAGGAAGGTGGGCATGAGTATGAATGAGATGCATTCTAAAGAATTGGCAGCATGCCTACCTGAAGCTGTCCAAACTCAACAGGGAAAGAGGAGGAAACAATCTATACAAGACCTGGACATGGTCATGCATGCTCTCATGCAGCCCCTTGTAGACCTCGCCAGGCAGCAGTTCTAAACATGCTGCTTTTAAAACTTCCAAAACTGACTGCCCTGGGCTCCTCCAAAGGCTGTGGCATGTAGCAAAGATGTACATTTGGCCGTGCTCACGCCAAGGCAAAGTATAATTGAGATCACTTCCTTTCATTTATTGAGCCCATGGCCCACGGATCCACTCCAATAACAGTGGGCTAGTGACAGGTGAGGAGGGGGCGGGCACAGCCGCTTTTGCATTCTCAGCGCAGCGCCAATGAACGTGCTCAGTGGATCAAGGAGTTGCACTCAGCCATGCTCCTGCCGGGCACACACGTGGCATCACCCTACAGCGCGGCGCCCAGTTCAGGACCAAGTGCCAAGCCAGGGGAGGCCTCCCTGTGCTCCTGGAACTTGTAGGCCAGTGACAGGCACACATTGGAGCCAATGAAGCACCCCACGGAGATGGCAAACGAGGTCACGGGCCCGTACCTGGGGGTGGGCGTGGAAGCAAAAGCGTGGCAGGGTGATGGGCCCAATACAAGCGAGCGTGGCAGGGTGACAGGCGCAAGGTGACAGGCCCAAGATGCGCGAGTGCGGCAGGGTGACAGGCACAGGGTGACAGGCCCAAGATGCGCGAGAGCGGCAGGGTGACAGGCGCAGGGTGACAGGCCCAAGATGCGCGAGTGCGGCAGGGTGACAGATCCAGCACAGAGCAACAAGCAGGTCAGGAGCAGCGGCGAGGTGAGGCCCAGCACAGAGCGTATTACAGCAAGTGACCGCACAAGCAATGCAGTGAGCCAGCCCACACGCGTGGCAGGGTGAAAGGCTTGGCGCAGAGCAATAACAGTTGGGCGCAGCTCATGTAAGAGGGCAGGTGGGGTTCGACAGCAGAAGCTGTCGAAGGCTGGAGTGCTGGCGGCCTCCACAACGGCAGGGTGCTTACAGCCTGGCCAGAGTGGTGGTTGGTGTTTACGGCTGTGCTGCAAGTGCGGCCCCCCTTGTGTGCTGCGCCTGGGCTGCTTGCACAAGCAAGGCCTGCTGCACAGCCTGCGTTGGGTGGCTGCTGGAAGCATGGCCAGGAAGGGCCTCCTTGGGGGGTGCGCGCTCCACAACGTTGGCAGGCGAGCCGCACGTGTGTTGTTGTGGGCTTGCCACTCGCCACCCAGGCGGCGCGGCACGCGCGCGCGCGCTTGTCATGACGATACCTCTGTGGCCGAGCTTCAAGGTTAAAATTGTGCACATCCACACCCACACCCTCTCATGCTCGAGCACACACACACTTGCATACACACGCACACACATGCACGCGCGCGCGCGCACACACACACACACACACACACACACACACACACACACACACTCACTCAACAGAGGACGCTTGAGTGGGCTCAAGAGGCGGAGGGGGCGCTCAAATGCACCAACTGGTGTACACGCATGTAAGGGCACGAGCCTACGTATATAAACACACATACATGGACGCCTGGCTGGGCTTGAGGGTGGAGGGCGCGTGCATGCAGATGGTGGAGATCAGGTGGCCCTGCAGCGCGGCAGAGGGCAGCAGCGAGAGGGCCAAGCATGAGGAGGTGCGCACACCCCTTGCATCAGGCAGCCAGGCCAAGCATGTCAGAGTCACCACTAGAGGCGCAGTAGCTAGAACGCATACACGCTCACACAGACACACTGACACACAGGCAAAGACACACATTACGTGCGCCACGCAGGGCTTTTAAGTGGGCAGGGCCTGCTGCGCTGTCATACCAACTTGCAACCATGAAGATTCTGACGCAAGCGTGCACATGTGCTTGGATGCATGCATGTACACATGAATTTTAAGCCCGCGGTGCGGCACAAGCGTACCTGGGAGAAACCGAGAAGGAACATGAGGGCCATAGGGGCGAGGTCCATGTCAAAGTATTGCGTCAGCAGCCACACGTTCGGTGTGACGACGTGGCAGAACAGCAGGCCGGCGCCAATGGCCCCCCTGCGCAGCCATGGTACATACACAGAACAAGCAGGTGTGAGGGGCACATACCCGACTTAAAGCAAGCACCGCACACAGCAGGCAGGCCAGCAGGCAGGAGGCCGGGTCTGCCTCCTGCTTTTGAAAGGGCACACACGCCCAGCACCATGACACCCACGCTTAAAAGGTGCGTGAGCTCAGCAAACTCCACGCGCCCACATCGCAGCGAGTGCGCGCCACCTGCTGGGTACAGCAATGGCATTGCGGTGTGCGTGCGCTACCCGCTGGGGCACATGCACACGCACAGAAGGAAGGAAGGAAGCGCCGCCCGCAGGTGCGCACCTGCCGATGGCGTACGCCAGGACGGAGAGCGGCTTGGGCAGGCCGTGCGCCCATGGCCCATGGCCGGCCACCGCACGCCCCACAAAGTCGCCCACGGCAAAGATCACTGTGGCGGCAGCAGCGCACGCACACCCACAGAGGCTTTGTGTGTGGGCAAACATGCACAGGGCTGCGGGCGGATGGCAGGGGTGGCGGGAGCGGGAGTGGAAGTGGGATTTTTTCCATGCCAGGCGTCAAAAAGTGGCGCCTTCCCACAGGGTTAGCAGGGCTGTGGGGAGGGTAGACAGCGGGGACACAACCATCCCCAGCTAGGCATCCAGCTTCAGGGACAGGGGGCTTCCCGTGGGGGGTAGCAGGGAACGCATGCAGGACTCCTTGCTTGACCTTGCAGGGCTGATCATGGCGCCCCATGCAGGGGCTGCACCCGCGCCTGCTTGCTGGGCTGCACACAGGGAGAAAGCGCATTGCTGTGGGCGCTGCGGTCGCAAGCAGAAGGCGCCTCACCCGCTGGGTTGAGCACCTGTTGGGCTGAGCAGCTGCAGGGTGGGACTGCTGCCAGCATCCCTGCCTAGTTACTCCAGCGCTGTGCGTAATGGTCACCGTGGCTCACTGCTGCGCAGCAACCCCCACGCTTGGCAGCCAAAGCATATGCTGTTCTGGGGTGTGGGGTAACCGCTTGCCATCGGATCCCCAGTGTGTGCGCCTCTTGGGGGCCAGCCACCCAGCAGCAGCGCCTAAAAAGTGTTCAACCAGCAGCTCGCGCAACACACACGTACACACACCCAGACACACACATGCACACACGCAGACACATGCAAGTACAAGCGTGAATGCACACACATGACAACATGCATAACCGAGCACACACTACACACAAACGCACATAATAGCCAGGCTTGCATGCACACACGCAAACGCGCACACACACACACACGCCAGCTCATCAACATTCACACACACAAACGCGCGCATGGACACACAGAGATTGCAGAGGGTGGAGGAACTTGCCCTTCCACTGGGCGCCCTAACACGCGCCGCCCCGGCCCCGCTCTCAACACGCGTCAGGGGCACAAACAAAACCCCCCAAACAGCCGCGCTCACCGTACATCAGGGGCACAAACAGGTCCCCAAACAGCCGGCCCTTGTCTGTGCGGCTTGCACAGGGCGACACGTGCGCAGGGTTGTGCACGGAGCAGATGAAGGAGCTGATGCCTGGGTGGATAGCCATGGTCACCCCCCTGCGCAGCATGCACACGCACATGGGATCTGCTCAGGGGGAGAGCAGCAGGCTGAGGGCAATGATCATGACCCCCCCCCCCTGTGCGTGCTGTGCTCCGCTCCCTCATGCGCTTGCGCATGCTCGCACGTGGTGCAGGGTGCGGGGCCAAGCAAGCGCGGTCGATGGTGCACACTACAGGGGGAGGCAAGGCCTGGCTTGCCCGAGGGTGGAGCAGACGCGGCCATGGTGCTACAGGCGTGCCCACGCGGCAGGGCTTATGCTAGCCGGCCCGCAGAGGGCAGGCGGGGGGGGGGTGCATACCGCTGTGCAAATGGACACAGGAAGAGCAGCACGCCCCTGTACTCCCTGGCACAACAAGAGCAGCACGCTGCTGCGCTCAAAAGGCACAGGATGGGCAGCGTGCCGCTGCAGTTTGAGAGGCACAGGAAGGGCAGCACGCTGCTGGGTTCACATGCACAGACAGAGCGGCGCCCAGTGGCACTCACAGGCACAAGAAGAGCGACACACAGTAGATGTAGAATGCATGGCGGTACTGCCAGGAGCGCCTGCGCTGCGTATGGTCTGTCTCCACACTGATAATGGCGGCACGCGTGTGCTCTGCCCGGCTGCCGGTGGAGGTGCTGCCCCCGTCGCCCTGCGCAGGGCACGCATGCACGAACACGCTCAAACGCACACCTTTGTTGCACGCACCCCTGTGGCCCGCACATCCATTCATGGTGGGCAGGCATGTACGTATGGATGCATTTAAGCACAATACATGGTGATATGCAAGGATGCTTTTATGCACAATATGTGAACACAAGCCGCGGAGATGGACACGGCACATGCAACAAATGTGCTCGCAAGCATGTAGGCCGTGCCTTGCCAAGAGAGTACTGGAGACAGGTGCGTGCTGCACCCGCAGCCTACCTCCACCACAGTCAGCAGGGGCTCCTCATAGTCATCGTCCACGGTCATAAGCTGGCGCTCCTGCAGGGCAGGTGCGTGGGCAAGATACGCGTGCCTGTGCATCTGCAGGGGCAATTGACCACCCTATAGGGGCACTCAATCACCCCAGGAACACTTGATCGACCCACAGCGGGCACTTGATCAACCCACAGGGGGCACTTGACCATCTGGCACCAACTCCAGGGCTGCTGCAGGGCACACATGCACGCGCGCGCGCGCACTGTTGCTGAGGCAGCAGGACACACGACAGGCGCGTGCTTGCTGTACGCGTGCTCGCCGTGGGTTCCATGAGCGCAAGAGGCCGAGAGAGGCTGAGCCTGCGGCCGTCTTTGTCCGGGCTTCCAGGTCTCATGAGAGCCTCTGGTTGCTCAAGCGAGAGTGCGAGAATGCGCGCGCGCAGGCAGCCAGCCTTGATGCGTAGCCTCCGCGGGTGTGCTTGCCCCTTTGCACCGCCAGCATCGCAGCGATACCAGCGTGGCCTCCGCCGGCGTGCTCACCCCTTCGCACCGCCAGCTTAGCAGCCACACCAGCCAGGCCAGCAGTTGCCTTTAAGCGCCCAAGCGGAGGCTCAGCAGGAGGAAAGGCCACGGCACGCGGACGCTAGCCCTGCCAGACCCAGGTCGGCCAGGCAGGGGTTGGCTCACCTTGGGGTCATCAATGATACCCGCCAGCAGAAGCTTGTAGCGCCCGTATGGCAGGTGAGGCAGGGCCGTGTAGCCCGCGATGCACAGCAGGACGACAAACGCGGACAGCGAGAAGTACCTGCGAGCGTCGGCACGCCCAGCAGGGATGCGTTATCGCGCTGCACCAGACCCTGTGCCTTGTGCGCTGGTGTGCGTGTGGCTGTGTTGCAGGCACCAGCCGCCATGCATGAATGTGCGCAGGTGGGGCTTGACGCGCAGCGCCTTCTGCTCCGGGGCGCGCTGGCATGAGAGGGGGTTGACTGCTTGGCACACACGCAAACGCAGCTTACGTGCCTCTCACTGTGTGCTCAATCGTCCTACACAGCACACGAGGAGCGCTCAACGCAGGCACACGCACACTGTGGGTGCACCATTGCGTGCACCGAGCTGAGGCGATGCGCATGCACCATGCGCCCACCCATCTGCCATGCTGCACATAGCCTGGCCATTGCACGCAACCATGGCAACACAGCGTCCAGCGCAGCCCTGCAGTCTCAACCCCCCCCCCCTCTCTTGCACCAAGGCCCTACATGGAAGCCGCGGGCGCCACATCATCAGCTGTGGGCTGGCCGGTGCCGTTGTCCGTGGCTTGCAGCTGGGCAATGAAAGACAGGGAGCTTGTGACCACACCGCCAATGGCGATCCCCGACACCACGCCCTGCAATGCGCGCGTGTCCATGATGCGCGAGGTCAAAGCAGCCGCAGGATGCAGGGCGCCTTGCAGGACCCACCTGCCTCAACACTTGCACGTACAAAGAAACACACATACACACACCATACATATGGACATAAACGTCCTGACGCACACACCCGGCGCACCCAAACTCATGAGCACACTCACTCTGATGTGGACTGGTGAAAAGAGGGAGGCGAGTTGCAAGGTGCCCCCCTGCAGCAGCGCTGTGCAAAGGCCCATGAGGCCTATGGAGGGTAGGGTGAATTGCGCCATGACGATGCCGGACACCTGGGTCTTCAAGGCCTGCCAAGTGTGCAAGTAAGTGTGAGGGTGATCTGGTGACACTGCTTTCGCAGATTAGAGCGCTTCCTGAAAGGCAGCCAGGGCCACACAACAAATGCACGCTGGCGGGGAAGACGCACGTGAGGCAGGTGTCCAGGCAACGCGCATGGATCCCACAGAGGATGGGCATGTGCCCATACATTCAGGGCTGAAACAATCTTCATTAGTGCAGACGCCACAATTGGTGGTGCCGACATAGATAACTTTCTATCTGAGCTCGCGCTGTTGATGCATTATGGTTGCCTTTGACATGACCTTGGGTGGGTCGTCCGTGAGTGGGAAGGCACCACAGCAGCAAGGGGGCAGCAATTGACATTCATCCACTTTTGAAACTTGGACACATGCTTGCTGTATGGCAACAGAATTACCAAGGCGGCTGTGGAGGCCAGCATGATGAGTGTGATGGCCAGGGGTTGTAGCACCAGCACACGCAGAGACAGGTGGCGCTGGTACCGGATGAGCAAGGCCAAGGTTGCCAGGTTGCTGCACGCAGGAACGGGCATGGCACACATGCATGCATGGTGAAAAAATCTTTCAACCCATGGTCAAACAGAATATGCAGCTTTTGCAAACACTGCAGCCACTTTTGGGCGGACAAACTTCAGGCAGCCAGCACTGGAGACAGCCCAAGTCCAAAACGTGAAGCTGGGAGGCGTAAGTACTTACAGAGCATTGAACGCCAAAGCGAACAAGGACATGAAGTTGTCCGCGACGAACTCGTTAAACGGTCTGACTTGGAAGCGTACATCCTGTGTTGGGGGGGGTTGATGCAAACAGGGCAGGTGTTGAATTCCCGGTACCAATTTGGCGTTGATCCTGAGCCGACGCGCGGACCGCAAATGGCGACGACAGCATGCATAATGCAACGCACCCAGTACTCTTTCTCCGTCAGGAAGACGTTCCAGGGCAGGAGTGTGGCTATCCCAAAGAGCACAAAGATGACGTAGACAATACCATACGCATCCTTGATCTCCTCCTTCATGGCTGCGGCCCAGCACAAGCCACGAAAGCCGGAGTGGGCCCCAAAGTCACAAACTTGCTGCAAGCAGCCGGCCCTCTAGCAGCGGCCGAGTTTAGTTATTCATGGAGCTCATGGTCCGGCACTGCACTTCTTATTGTTAAATTTTGAAAAAGACCTTCTAGTGTTTGTAGTACAACAACAAGCTTCTTCATGCCTGTGGACGGATCTTTCTGGGTATCTGCTGGCCAAGCCAGCGCCGTAGGTGAGCTTGCATTTGGTTTTCATGGATGGACAAGGGGGCGCGTACACACACACACACACACACACACACAGACACACACAATATCACACACTATGCACGCATACATACACACGTACGCGCACGCATACATACACACACACGCACGCACACGTACACAGACACACACGCATGCACACGCACACAAGCATTCACACTCCACAATTAAACACTCACTTACACAAAATCACAAACACACACACTTAACACAAACACACTGAGCAAGTTCACACAAACACACTGAACACACACTGAACGAGTTCACACAAAAAACAACACAGCACGCACGTAAGAATTATGCACATGCGCACAAACGCACACACATGCACACTCGCAACAAATACACACACACACACTCATGCTCATGCACACAGGCATGTTTGTGCAAACTATTGCCATGATACAGCACACACGGGCATGTGCATCACTCACATGAACACACAACACACTTGCGCACGCGCAGTTGGCGGCATTGTTGGGTGCACGACCATCGGCGCTCTGCTTGTTCGCACTGGAGTAGACCGCATGGTAAGCAAGTGAATGGGAGGCTGCCTGCTTAAGCCGCTCATGTTTACACTGTGTACTTTCCCTTGGACATGTGCAGGTGGACCCGGACTTTGAGCAAGCTGATCTTGAAAAGTTGCAGGACAGCCAAAGAACGGAAGCAAAGCGGCGTACTCGCCTCAGACCTGAAGAGTTGCTCGGTAAGCCAGAGCAGAATGGAAAGTCCCCTCAGAATGTGAAAAAGTGAACTCTCAATTGTGTGCACCTGTGTGCCATGAATAGATGTATTGCCATTAAGCAACTGGACACAATCCTTTGAGCTAAGCTTGGAGAACCTCTTGTACTTTTGAAATTTTGGCAGAAGGTGCGCAGTTATTGAGAGAAGGGAATAACACATCTTCTCAACTTGTGGCTTTTATGCCACCATTACGTTTTGAACAACCTGCGGCATCATGCTGAGCAAGTGGATTCACGCATCTGGCTTTTACCAAAAAAAATGTTGTTCTTCTTCTAGTCTACTAGACTAGGCTAGTAGCCTTGAATATGCATGCTGACTTTGTTACAGCTAAAACTTATGTGAGAGCTTGCACATGCTTTAATACTGCCAGTGTTCATGTCTTACACATTAATTTGATTTTCAAGCTATGAAATTGGAAAACCTAGTCTTCCGTCATTTTGTTTCACTTCTAGTACTTACCAAGCACTAGTAAGGCTTCAGGCTTGAAATATGAGCTGTAGGTTGATTCTGCGCATAATGCACTATTCATTGCAATGACTAGGATTAAGGGCATGCCTCTGAGCAGCAAGTCTATCGTAGCGTTCACGAGCTCAATGTCAACCTGAGGGAGATACACCCGGGAACAAGGGCCTCGTTGAAGTTAATTAGCAACCTTCAGATGATAAAGAAGCTGTGCAATGCTGATGTGAGGCCCAGGAGATGAGTATTGCATGTGTGCTGCTACAAGTTGGACCTGCCTCGGTAGACGATTCTTTTTCCTTTCTGAACATAGAGGCTATAAAGCCTGAAGCAGACAGGAATGGAAAGAAAAGATTGTATTAAGGATAAGCTGGTGCAATCACCAAGCGAACTCTTACTAACAGTAGTGCCATCAAACCAGAAAGGAGGGTTCTAAAAAGAGCCATCATGTAAACTCTCGGAGAGTTTACAAGAAAAAAGGCTTTCAGTCAAGAAGTGCGACTGCTTGCTCATAAAAACCTATCAGTGCATGAAGGAAGAAATATAGCTTATTGCTTTCCTGGTCCAGAAAAGTAGACACAATGTTTAAGCCTGCTGAAGAAAAAAGGGAAGCATAAGTCCTTTGGATAGAGACCACATGTGGATGGGTGCAGTGGAAAAGGATGTGTTGCTCATCCTGTGCATCATGAGCATTACACAAGTCACAAGTAGGGGGGTAATGTGAGTCCAGGTCACAGTTTCAATTTGTAGAGTATGGGCACGAAGTCTGAAGCGAGCCACACTGCAAATAACATCACGAGGAAGATCAAGAAGCATGTATTTGGGAAGGGTGTATGGCGAATGTGTGATCACAGCACCACTGGCATTGATGGTAAGTGGAGCGTTTGCTGTTGCAGACTCGTGGACTTATATCAGAATAAGGTGTCCAATAATCCAAGTGCCTCTCCCTGAGGTCCACAACAAAACGGCCAAGATCAATGGGTTCACACTTCAGCATCCTTTCCTTGAATAAGTAGGATTGTGTGAGACCATCCATACTATGCTAGTAGCGGACAGGACGTGGGATGGCCAACAATCATCGCATCATGAGCTCAGTTGCATGTCAGCATGTAAGATCTTTCTCGCGGTGGAGCTATTGCTTTGGGTTAAAGCATTGTAAAGCCGCACTGCCGCCCGGAACCAGTTGAACTGTAGAGGCTCTAGACCACACTCGCGCATGACACACCATGAAGGAGTAGAGGAGAACTAACAAGTTTATAAGCATACTGAACTGAGTGAGCAAGCAGCTTCACAGCAAGCTTGGTGACTTTCTGAGGATCTAGACCGAGACCTTTCAGAGGCGCTAAACTATAAGGGCTGTTGAGGGTACCTCCCACTCCCACAAGGATAGTGTGGAGGCTAACATTGGCCGCAGCTTGGCGAAGGTTTTGACAGAGCACGCTGTGCTGGTGGTGAGCGGCTTCAAGCTGGCTCCTAGGCCTGGTATCTTCACAGTGCCTGACCTCCACAGGATGGATGTGCTGCTGATTGGGTGGGAGCTGACTGGAGCTCCACTGGGCCAGACTCTGGACGAAGGCTGGTAGGCTAGTGCTGTTGTTGAGAGCCACCCATCCTCTCTGCACCCTGTCCTACTTCTTAACACATACCTGGGGTGGACATCTGGTAATATATTTGCTTTTTGGGTAGGCATTTCATTTACTAGTGTAGCATCTGGGCGGCTAGTAGTAAGTCTTTGCTTAGAAGGAAACCGGCGAGGGAAGAGCCATTCCCAGGCTGGGACGGTTCTGTTCGTAGATCCTTCGGGGATTTGTAGGTTTTGTAAGGGTAAGCGGTCTTTGCTGCCAATATCCACTTGAACAGAACACCCCCCCAATTGGGGGGCCTTGCAAGGAGCCTGCTTCTATAGCTTTCATGATGAGTCTACACGCGATGTTGTGGCGTTCAGTAATCATACCAGAGATAATCTGGTGTTGACAACCTGACAGAATGTGTAGGGCACTAACTGAGTGATGACAGAGGGGGCATTGAAGACTGGTTGAGATCTTAAATCGGACAGCATGCTTCTGATTGAAAAGGGTACCTGTGCGGTCACCTGCTACCGTAGTAAAAATTGTTTTTATCTCATCTTGAAGGGCAGATTGAACGTTGTCCAGAAAGCGTTGCTCATGTTTTTGTGGGCTAAAGGGACTTAGGGAAGTAAACCTTTGTAATATGATAGTAAATGGTTGTAGGGTTTGCGTAGCCAAGTTTATGTTTGGAGTGCAAATGCGCCTGCAGAGCGTCATAGAGATTTGAGAAATACTGTAAGTGAGCTTTGGGGCAGGTAGGTTGGAGGGCCTTGAGGATGTTAAACCAAAGGGGGTATCCCTTTTGTATGCAGCCAGGTTGTGCTAAGGGTTGCCATTAATGCCAGCGCATGGCATCCCTGTGTCTGCAAGATTTGCGTCGACTTGGGTTGCTTGAATTGGCCACAGCATCCGCGCACTCATTACCAGCAATACCAGCGTGAGATTTGACTTTAAATAGATGCACAGGGTTTGGTGAGTTGCGGATAATTTGCACGAGTACCTTCAAAATACCCCCCTGCACGTGATTGCAGTGAAGCTGAGGGTACAACAAGTGCTTCCTGATTTGGTGGAGGGACAAGAGGCTGTCAGTAGCAATATGTGAGTGGTTGTGAAGAATGGCGGCTGTGAAAGCAGCCAGTTCAGCTCTATTGATTGTGTTTGTGATGCCCATACTATTTGGTTCAACAAAGCTGGGAGTAGAGGTAGCAGGGTGGTAGGTGCCTGCAACTGTCACTTGTTTTCCTTGGTGAATCTAGCTTCTTATATTAATGATGATCATCGCATATTGAATTGTATGTGTGGTCGTGTGTTGCACTGATTCTAATCCCAAGCCTAAAGGCTTCAAGCTTAGGGATTGCCAAGCTTCCCCATTGTTTGGAAGGTACAGCCACATAAACCCCTTCCATTGGGGCAGCAGTGGCAGGCAGTTTACTCAATTTTTTACCAAGCTCTTCTAAACTGATTGGATGAAATGAAATGCTTCAGGGCTTGGCAAGCCCTCTCTCCTGCAGGTAAATTCTTGGATATGAAAATAGGCCACAGTGTGCATATAAATAAACTTCTAGTTTAGGGTCAGGGCCTCTTGCTCAAAAGGAGGCAATGACAAATTAAAAACAAAGAAGAGGGAGTCACTTAACAGCTGGGACCATGAGCTGAAGCACTGGCAGAAACGCTGCCTACACGAGCATGCTGACTAGCAGCTTTCCATAGCAGCGTTGCACCAGCAAGCATAGACGCTTGCTGTTGCGCACATTGACCCCTGGCATCTTTCCAGCGCCAGCTGCTTTTGCTTGTTGAGCGGCAATGTTTAAGCACGAGGCGCATGCGGCACTCACACGCCATAGCGGTCCTGGTCTCGGGGGGACACCATGTCCCCCCAGCCCACAGCATCGGCCGCCCCCCGCCCGCCCCCTGCCGGCAGCAGGCCACCGCCAGCACGTTTCCCATCACCAGCACCGCCCTCACACTCCCCGCTGCTGTCACCAAGCCCTGGTAGGGCCATGCCTGCCCAGGCTTGGTTTGTTGCCGCCGCCGCCGCTGCCGCAGCAGCGCTGCCACCTCCCTTGCCATGGTCCGCCTGCGGCGGCAGGGGTGGCCTAGGCCCACCCCCTGCCCCGCTCAAGCTCGTCGCGTCCATGACCGCCTGCACCGCGTCGTAATACTCCACGGCTTGCTCCAGCCAGCGCAGCTGCTCTGCAGCCGCGCCATCTCCCGGAGGTAGCGCTAGGCTGCGCAATGCCACTGACTCGTGCTCATGGCTGCCTTCGACCCGTTGAGCTGCATGCGCTCCATATGCGGCAGCTGGGTCCGGGGAGCGCACGCCCTCAACGCGCGCGTTTGGGAGCAGCAGGGGCGGAGCAGGAGGCGGGGTCGCAGAGGAGGGGTAGAGCGCAGACGCCTGGAGGAGGCGTGCGTGCTGCTGGGCGTCCTGCGTGGCGTAGAAATACGGGCTGGGGCTAAATCTTTGTCTTGAAGGCCATGGCCAGGAGGGGGGGGGGTAAGTGTGGAAGTGTGGGGAGGGGTGTGTGTGTGTGTGCACCGCTTGACATGGCAGGGGCCAGGTGACTATGCCGAGCGGTGAGGGCACAGGCACACACGCTGCCTGCAGCGAGCGGCTGCGCTATGTCCGTATCCTGCGGGGTGCGCCCTAGGCTGCACTCGCCGCTTATCTGCACGCACACGTGCACGCACGCGCGTTGAGAGCCATCCTGGCGTGCGCATCTGCGCGGGGTCGAGGTTTCGAGGAGGGGCAGGCAGGCAGGCAGGCAGGCGTGCGGCACAGGAGCTGCAGCCGGTGAGGCCGCGCCTGTGGTGTGAGCACGCTGGGCAAGGGTGGGCGGCGCATGGCACGGGTGCGCCTGCCATATGGGCGGGCCAGCCCCAATCTCAGCTGCTTGTATCCTCCGCTACACAGTGGCCGCGCCACCCTCTGACATGTGGGGGCGACCATGGATTGCCTGCGCGACCCCCCACACACAGGGGGATGGATGCCGCTGCCAGTCCTTGCATGGCCAGCCAGCAGAGCGCGCACCCACCTGCGCCCCACCCCTGCCTCTCACCTGCAGGCGCGCGGCCTGGAGCTGTGCGGCCTGCGCATGCAGCGCCTGCGCCTGGACGGCCTGAGCGCGCGCTGCCTGCGCCAGCTTGCGGGCGTGGAAGTGCGCAGCGGCGCGGGCCACGGTGAGGCGCTGCAGCGCGCTGGGCAGACGGCGGACCGCGGACTTGACCTGCGATTGCGCGCACGTGTGCATGCATGTGTGTGTGTTAAAGAGACGTGAACACGGAGGCATGCAGCATGGCGCGCGTGTGCGTATGTGCCTGTATGTGTGTGTGTATGTGCCTGTATGTGTGTGTGTGCCTGTATGAGTGTGTGTGTCTGAATGTGCTTGTATGTGGTTGCATGTGTGTGTGTGTGTGTCTGTATGTGCTTGTATGTGGTTGCATGTGTGTGTGTCTGTATGTGCTTGTATGTGGTTGCATGTGTGTGTGTGTCTGTATGTGCTTGTATGTGGTTGCATGTGTGTGTGTGT
>LFIK01002522.1_pt1 | contig 14789 bp, 7 predicted proteins | sample 643401 | NCBI WGS metagenome assembly LFIK01 (sample SAMN03777447, study PRJNA286221) | soda lake metagenome | biome: soda lake; feature: Kulunda steppe; material: water; isolation source: sample T5-Br brine of Lake Tanatar-5 | place: Russia: Kulunda steppe | collected 2010-07 | reverse complement strand
GAACAGCCGCTTCTCGGGAGTCAGGTTCCCAGTGAGGCGTGAGGTGCGACACAAGTCGCGGGGGTCCCGGCTGACTGATCCGGCTCTCGGATGCCAGGGCGCACGGCGGCTGTCTATCAGACTGCGGAACTGTGGCCAGGCGTCGACGGCCGTCTTGCGCACGTACGGTGAGGACACGTTGGGCAGAGAACGCAGAGGCTTCTGACGGTTGCCGTCGGAGCGGCCGGGGAGATTCGCCGGATGAGCGTAGGTGAGGTTGTGGGGGTGCCGTTGTGGGCTCGGTCGAGTTTGCGTGACCGGGTCGGACGGGACCCGTTGGGGTTGCAGACTACGACGCAGGACCGGTTGATGCCGCTGCTGCTGCCGGGGGTGTTGGAGCTGTCGCGCCAGCCTCGTTACCTATCGTTCCATGTGTGGTTGCTGTCGTGGTATCAGCGGGAGCGCCTCAAGCTGTCAAGGTCGGCGCAGGAGCTGTTCATCCGCCGGTCGGAGTGGGACTTGGGCTTGGCGGTGCTCGCTTGCGCACGGTGCTCGTCGTCGCCGGTGGGGGCGACGCGGTTGCGGGGCGTGGACCGGGGAGGGAACCAACTCCCGCGGGGGTTGTCGGTCAAGACCGAGTACGGCGGGTACGGGCTGTACTACCGCTCGCCGTTGGAGCAGCTGGGTTGTGTCTCCCGGGCGGGCGTGACGTTGCCGGATGGGACGTTGCGCGAGGTGGACGTGCTGACGTCGTCGCCGCGGGCGGAGGCACTTGCTGAGGCGTTCGCAGCGGTGATCGAACCGACCCAGTGGGTGGCCGACGGGTGGCTCACGCGGACCGACCCCATCCCGCGGGAGGTCATCGAAGAGCTATCAGCGCTGGCGTGTTTGTGTCGGCTGCCGGGTTCCGACGCCGAGCGGGATGCCGTGCATGCAGTGTTGTTCGACGTAGACGCGACCGACTCGGAGCCGGTGTCGGTGGAGGCCCAGCAGCGGCGGCGGGGATTCGCCCACTACCTGTCGCAACTGGACGGCCACGGCGAGATGGTCTCTGACGAGTCGTCCTACCGCCGAGGCATGAGCACGGTGCCGGAGGACGCGCATGAGGTGCAGCAGCACACGGCGGGGCTTTGGGCGGGTCTGGTGGCCAAGGACGTCTGGCAGGAGGCGCTGTGCAGCCTGTGGGACACGTGGCTGGAAGTCGCGTTGACGTTTGCGCAGGCGCGTCAGCGGGACACGTTGCAGCCGAGTGAGGTCCAGCAGCTGTTGGCGGAACTGGCAACGGACGGCACCGACCCGACGTTGAACCTGCAGCAGGCCACGTCCGACCTGGACAGGGACCTTGCTGCAGGGCTGACGGTGGCCACGCCCCAGGGCCCGCTGGTCCTGTCCGGATGTGACCTTGAGGCGTTGCGGGTCTACACCGAGCAGGTGGGCACCGCCGCATCGGCGCTTCTGACGGTGCTGGCGTTGCGGCAGCTCGCGGCAGGTCGAGATGACCCTGGCTGGCGCACCACGGCAATGGTCGGATCAGCGTGGCAGCCGTCGTTGGCGCAGGCGATGGCCCGGTTGGACATGCATCTGGACGGGCGCCCTACCGTCGCGGACACGGTGGGATGGCTGGTCCGCGAGTTCGTGCTGGGTCGCCATGAAGCCATCGGCAACTCGAAGCTGCCGGAGTTCACCTTCCGCTGGCGATGGGAGGAGGGGCGGCTGCGGCTGTACGACCACGGCCGTGGCCGGTTCCCCCGGGCGGCCATCCGTCAGGTCCCGTTCGCGACCGTTTCGAGGGGGCTGGCGCTGTGGGAACAGGGCAAGGATGGCCCGCAGGTGTCGGCCCGAGGGAAGCTGTTCGTCGACGAGGTGTTCGCGTGAGCGTGCCGGGGAGCTTCAAACCGGTCGAGTGGGTGTTCCGCCGGTCTCGAGCGGTGTGGGTGACGACCTACTCACTGGACATCTCACTGTTCTCGCGGTGGCTGCTGCCGGAACTGGGTGCGCCACCGTTGCAGGTCACGGTGCTGGCCGACCGAGATCGGTTAGCGGCATCGTTGGCGCGGGTCCCCCCTGAGCAGCACGACACCTTCGACCGGGTCAACCGCCGGTGGCTGCTGCGGGGAGTGCGGGCCGGTTCGGGCCGGTTCCACCCCAAGAGCTACTTGTCGGTGGGACGGCATGACGCCCGTCTGCTGGTTGGCTCCGGCAACGTCTCGCGTGACGGACTGGGGGCTGGCAACGAACTGTTCGTCGCGTTTGAGTCCAGCACCGACGTTGGTGATGCAGCGCTGTCCGGATGGGTTCGGTGGATGAGCCGCATCGTGGACGCCACCGGGGACCTGTCTCTGCGTGCCCGGTTCGAACGGCTGCGTGAACTGCTTCCGCCGTTGCCGGACGCGACTGCGGAGGGGGCAGCGCAGCTGTGGCACAACCTTGACGAGTCGCTGCTCGACCAGGTTGGCAGCCAACTGCCAGACGAGCGAGCGGACGTGGTCGCTGTCACCGCGCCCTACTACGACGAGCACGCAGAGGCGCTCGGGACGCTGCTGAGCCGAGCCCGTCCGAAGCATGTGAAGGTGTATGCCGCCGAACGCACCAAGGTGAACGGCACCTCGCTGGGCAAGGCGTTGGACGAGCTGGACGCGTCGGTGGAATGGCTGCAGTACCGGCCCAGCCAGTTCGTGCACGCCAAGCTGGCCGCGTTCGTCTACGGACGGGAAGCGAAGGTGATGTCTGGATCTGCGAACCTGTCCCGGGCGGCGCTGCTGTCCCCGGTGAGTGGCTTCGGGAACGTCGAGTTGGCCGCGTGGAGCACGACGAGCCGAGACGTCGCTCTGGACCTGTTCGAACCTGAGCATCTCGAGGTCGTGGCATGGGCGCCGGAGGATCTTGCGGCGTTGACCTACGACGCCGACGAGGACGATGAGCTGCCAGCGCTGCCGGTGGTGCTGCTGCGGGTGGAACCTGACAGGTCAGGGCGGCTTCGCGTATGGGCTTCCCCGACGCCGGTCGAGGGGTGGCTGGTGACAGATGGCAGAACCAGTGAGCTGGTTGCGGCTGACGCAGCCGTCGCGGGCACCGGCACCACCGAGCACCAGCTTGGTGGCCGGCTGGTTTGGCTGACCGACAGTGACGGCACGGTCGTGTCGAACCGGGTCGTGGTCGATGACCCGGACACGCTCGACAAGCAAGAGCGCCCCGGTGGTAGCGACGCGGCGGCGTCGAGCCCGCCGGAGGGAATGTTCGCGTCCGACCTCAACTCAAAGTTCGGTCAGTCCCTGCAGTGGGTGCACGAGCGTCTGTTGATGGAACCGCCCGAGTCCAACGCTCGGGAGGCGACCGGTGCGTCCGAACCGACTGCGGGCCAGGCAGGTGACGGCGAGGACGAGGAGGACGTCGACGAGCTGTGGAACCGCATCGAAGCTGAAGAGCTCGCCCGCGACCCCCGCTCGGCGACCAGCCGCACCATGTGGCGCAACGGCGGGGCGGATGACCCGATGATGCTCCTGCTGGAGATGTTGCGCGACCAGGCCGGCGCCGCTGACCGGGACCCGACCAACGTGGTGTTCTTGCCCCGCCCGGAGCGTGTGCAGCCCGGCGACGATCCAGGGCTGCCGACGCGGGAGTGGTCACCCGACGCCAAGGTTCGGGTGCGGGCCCGCAACGTGGCCCGCCGGTGGATTGACAGACTTGGGGACTCCCGCCTGGCCGCGTTCGACCCGCTGCAGCCCGCCAAGGCCTTCGGGGAGATGGTGCGGCTGCTGTGGCAATGGACCGAGTTCGTCCACCATCGTGAGCCGTCGTGTCCGTTCAGCTTCGATGACTTGGACGAACTTACGTTGCGGCTGGCGGTACGCACCTTCGGGGATGGGACGGTTCCCGGCTGGTATCAGCAGCTGTCCGACTCACTCCGCATTGACCTCAACACGCAGATGCCGGCAGACATCCCAGAACGGTTCACGCTGCTGGCAGCGTGGGCGCTACGCCCCGGCCGGCAGCTTCGTGAGCGACGGGTGGCTTGGCAGCAACCGCTGTCGGCTGCGTTGGACGCCGACTACATCAACCCGACCGAAGGCGTCGCTGATGGGCTGTCGGAGGTGTCCGGCGCGGCGGTGCACGTCGAGGTGGTCTACGAGCGGGTCCTTGGAGCCATCGAGTTCGAAGACGAACAACTGTGGTGCGAGCGGCTCGCTGACCAACTCGGGGTTGCGTCTGTAGCGTTAGCCCCGCCGCCGTCCAGCCGGGGAGTGGTCCACCTGCAGGTCGTGGTGGACGGCGTCTTGGACCCACGGGTAGACCCACGTGTCCCCGCGCTGCTGGTCGCAGCCCGCCGTTACAAGGACGCCCCAGGGGTTGCCATGTGGGCTGCAGACGGGTCGTGGCGGCTGTCCCTGTCAGATACCGACCCGGCGCTGCTGCGGGTCGAACACCCTGCCGGGCCCCAGCTGCTGGAGACCGACCAGCCGCTGCACTTGACCGCCATCAAGCAGCTTGCCGAGCAGCAGCTGTCACTCGTGCAGGCCTTCGCACAGGCCCAAGCCGCCTAGCCAGGAGCCTGGCAAACCGCGCCCTATGTCCCTCCTGGGCTGGCGCGGAAGCCTCGACCTGGCACACGGGACTGGAGCCGACCCTGACACTGCGGCTGAGAGGGCACACGGAATAAGGCATTGGTGGAGAGCCGGATGCGTGGATTATCCCGAGTTCAGGATTATGCCGAGCAGGGCCTCCACGGCTTGTGCTTGTCCGGCGAGGACGCTGATCGAGCGTCTCCTCCCATCCGCTATTCGATCCTAGCGATGGGGCCGGGCGTTGACTCCTAGTTCTGTGGGCGCTGCCGGCGTGCACGAAGAAGGGCGCGACAACACGGGCCGTGCCCGAACCCCACTTCACCCTTTGGATAGCGGGATCACTGATGCTCAGGCGACCTCTCACGCGGGCCGGCCCGCAAGCCCGTCTCGGCTCGACATGGAACTTCGAGCGGTCGCTGCCTTGGCGGGAGCGCTCGTAGCGTAGGCGGGGACTCGCGCGGGTAGTCCAGGCTTGAGTACCCCGACGGCGACCCACCGAGGTCCGCCTGCCCTTCAGGGGGGTGCCGGCCGTCACGGAGGGGTCCGCACGGCAACGGGGACTCTTGCGCGGGTTGTCACCCGGCCGGCTTGCGACGGTCGGGGCGCCGGGTTGAGGCGCGAAGTACCGCGGCGGCTGGCCTCCGCTTGTCGACGGTTCTCGGAGGTCAGGCCGGAGCCGTCTACGAGGCGAGTGCGCGAGGGCAACACTCCTGTCGGGGCGCGGGACCCCGAGCCCGAAGCCCTGCCCGCTGTCTACTAGCGATCGAGTGGGGCCCACGGCCAGTCACGCCGGTATCGAGCAGCGTCTGGGAAGTGGTGAACGGGGCGGATTGCTGGCATCGGAGGGACCACCGCGCCATCCTCGAGAGACCCTCTACAGCGACGACCGGTGGGGCTTCCACGCGGGATGTGGATGGCGCGTGTCCGTGATGCATGCACGCGTTGGATGGTTGCGACTTCGGAGACGTCGGCGCCCCGACGGTCGACCGCCCGGTTGCCTCCGGCTTCACCGGCATCGCGGTGCGACATTCTGCTCACAACCGGTGCTGGCACGCGCGGCCTGTCGCCGATCAAGGGACGGGCTATCTTGGTCGACGCTCGGAAGAGCTGGAGTTCTTCCTGGTAGGGGCGGATGTCGGGGGGTCGGGTGAAGCTGGTCGCCAACACGGGCAAGGACCGCATTGCTGACTTGGCTCAGTCGGCTCTGAGCAGCGCATCTGAACTAGACGTGATGTCGCCGGTCTTCTCGCTCTTCGCCTTCGAAGTCCTTCGCGAGAATCTCAGTCAGGTCTCAGCTTCCCGTTGGATCCTGCCCGACGATGGCGTCGCCTTGGCGCTGCTCGGGGGGCCCGACGACCGGGCCGCGCGGAATCGACTGACGAGCCGATGGCTGGCGCGGCAAGCACTGGCCTGGCTCGATGACTGTGCCCAGGTCCGCAGGCACGCCGGCGACGTACCCCAATCTGCCATCGTTGTCCGTGATGGTGAAGGTGCAGTCCTGAGCGCGGTGGGATCGTGCTCATGGTCCACCGATGGCCTCGGAGTCACGCCCGGCAACGCGTTGGGGATCACCCAAGCTTCGGCCACACGCGACGAGGCAGCTCAACTAGCTGCCTGGTTTGACGCAGCTTGGACGCGGCTGGGCGACGGCGAGACTGCCCGGGCACGTCTGATCGAGGCCATCGCAGAGATCGAGGCGTACCGCCCGCCGGCGCAGCTGTACGCCCACATCCTCCGCCAGATGCTGGGGGACGACTCGTCGCTCGGTGAAGACCAGGTCGTAGACGCAAGAACGGGCATCCGAGACATGGTCGTCTGGCGGAAGCTCTACAAGTTCCAGCGAGACGGCGTCGTGGGTGCGCTGGACAAGATCAACCGCTTCGGTGGATGCATCATCGCTGACAGCGTCGGGCTTGGGAAGACGTTCGAGGCCCTGGCGATCATCAAGTACCACGAGCTGCGTAACGACCGAGTCCTCGTGCTCTGTCCCAAGAGGCTCCGCGAGAACTGGACGCTCTACACGGCGAACGATCGGCGCAACATGCTTGCCGCCGACCGTTTCAACTACGACGTGCTGAACCACACCGACCTGTCTCGCGACGGTGGCTTCTCGGGTGACATCGACCTTGCCCACCTCAACTGGGGGAACTACGACCTCGTTGTCATCGACGAGTCGCACAACTTCCGGAACAAGGGACGCCCGAAGAAGGGTGGCGAGACGCGCTACGACCGTCTGATGAACCGGATCATCCAGTCGGGAGTGCGTACCCGCGTCCTGATGCTGTCCGCTACGCCGGTCAACAACAGGATGGCTGACCTGCGCAACCAGATCGTCTTCGCGACGGAGGGGGAGGACACGGCACTACGGCACTACGGCATCCCCAGTGTCGACAGCGCGACCAGGATCGCGCAGAAGCAGTTCAACGCGTGGTTGAAGTTCGAGGACGAGCGGCGCACCCCACAGCGGCTCGTGGAGATGCTGGGCTTCGACTACTTCACGCTGTTGGATCAACTGACCATCGCGCGGTCGCGAAAGCACATCGAGAAGTACTACGGGACCGACGAGACTGGTCGCTTCCCCGAGCGGCTGAAGCCGATCAACATCAAAGCAGGCGTCGACCTGGCTGGCGCCTTCCGGCCCATCAGGGAAGTCAACGACGAGATCCGCCGCCTCCACCTGGCCGCGTACACGCCTCTCAGCTATGTCCTGCCAGGCAAGCTGGCCGCCTACGACGCCAAGTACAGCACCGAGGTCGAGGGAGGAAAGGGAGTCTGGAGCCAGGTCGACCGCGAGAAGAGCCTCATCAACCTCATGCGCGTCAACATCCTCAAGCGGATGGAGAGCTCGGTCGCTTCGTTCGCTCTGACGCTCGCGCGCCAGTTGCAGGGGATCGATGACCTCCTTGATCGGCTCGACGGGATCGACGAGGAGATGGAAGCGGTCGAGATCCAAGACATCGACCTGGACGACCCGGCGGTCGAGTCGTTGCTTGTTGGCGGCAAGATCAAGGTGCTCCTCGGCGACGTCGACATGATTCGCTGGAAGCAGGACCTGAACGAGGATCGCAAGCGGCTCGAGTACCTTCTGATTGAGGCGCAGAGGGTCACGCCGGATCGTGACGCCAAGCTCGCTGCGCTGCAGAAGATGGTCGGTGAGAAGGTCCAGCGTCCGATCAACGGCACGAACCGTAAGGTCATCGTGTTCACTCACTTCGCTGACACCGCCGAGTACCTCTATGGCCAGTTGGCGCCGTGGGCGCGAGCCGAGGCGGGTGTCGAATCTGCGCTTGTGACCGGCTCCGGGGGAAACAGAACGACTTTGGATGAGATCCGGCGTGATCTCGGCAGTGTCCTCTCAGCCTTCTCTCCTCGCTCCAAGGAGCGCCCCGAGGACTTAGCCGGGGAAGGTGAGATCGACCTATTGATCGCGACGGACTGCATTTCCGAGGGGCAGAACCTCCAGGACTGCGACTGGCTCGTCAACTACGACATCCACTGGAACCCAGTCCGAATCATCCAGCGGTTCGGCCGAATCGACCGACTGGGCTCGGCCAACGACTGCATCCAGCTCGTTAACTTTTGGCCCAACATCCAACTCGACGAGTACATCAACCTCGAGCAGCGAGTGAGCGGCAAGATGGTGCTGCTCGACGTGTCCGCAACTGGAGAAGAAAACATCATCGAGGCGCAGTCCGGCGACCCGATGAACGACCTGGAGTACAGGCGCAAGCAGTTGCTCCAGATGCAGGACGCCGTCGTCGATATGGAAGATCTCTCTGCCGGGCTATCCATCGCCGACCTGACGCTCACGGACTTCCGGATCGACCTAGCTGAGTACCTGCAGGCACACCCGTCTGCACTCGATGACGTACCGCTCGGCGTCGTGGCCGTCGTCACCGAGGCTGAGTCTGGCGTCGAGCCTGGGGTTGTCTTCTGCCTCAAGGCCGAGGGCGCCCAAGCTGAGAGGACCTTCGGCCCCGACTACCCGCTGGTTCCCTTCGCCTTAGTCCACGTGAACGACGACGGAGACGTAACCCTGCCCCATCTCCAGGCGAAGCAGCTTCTTGACTATCTCAAGCAAGCAGGCTCCGGGCGTAACCAGGTCGACCCGGTCGCTGCGGCCAGGCTCGACCGTCTCACGAGCAACGGCAAAGAGATGTCATCGATCCAGTACATGCTCTCTCGTGCAGTGGCGTCCGTCGCAGGCAAGAACGAGGAGAGGGCCGCAGCCAGCCTCTTCAGCCCCGGTGGTACCCACGCACTAGCTGGAGAGTTCGCGGGCGCTAACGACTTCGAAGTCGTCGCCTATCTGGTAGTGCTCGGAGGTGAGCCGTCGTGACGGGTGCCGACGTCGTCGCCGCCCTCGACCTCCCTGCCGCCTGCCAGGTTGGGCGGCGGATCCCCAAGACCCTGCTGATCGAGCAGGGTGGGCTGACTGGCTCCGACAAGCGACAGGTCAACGAAGGCATCGAGCGCCTGAGCTGGTGTGCCGTCGTAAAGCCAGAGACCGCCGGAGTTCCCGAGTATCGAGATGAGGGGCGTGAGTATCTCGAGATCGCGGTCCTCCAAGTGGAGTTCCGGCCTGACGCGAAACGGGAGCGATTGCGCCAGTGGATTCACCGAATCGTACCGTACCCCGTCGTTCTGGCCGAGGCATACGGCGGTCAACGGGGGATCTCTCTAGCCCACAAGCGGTTCTCGCTGGCGACAACGGGCGAGATCGTCATTGATGGGGCCGTGGACAGCTGTGACCTCAATCCTGTCGTGGGAGATGAAGCCACCGGTGCGTTCATGACCGCGATGGCGTTGGGGCACCAGCATCGCGAGTCGATGATGTCGCTCTACCAAGGTTGGCTTGACACGCTCGCCGCTCTCCAGGCTGCCCAGATCACCGGGCGGTTCTGCGAGGTCGAGCCGGGTGATGAGGCGGCTGCGCGTCGCGTAGCCCTCGAACGGTGGAACGAGATCCGCGATGAGATGGCATCGTTGCGCTCTGCAGCCAAGAAGACGAAGCAGATGAGGCGCTTGGCCGAGATCAACACTCGCCTCCAGCAGTTGAAGGCGCGCGAGTCCGAGACAATGTCCTCGCTCTGACCCAGGAAGCCGTCTTGAAGAAGATCACCAGCGCCGAACCCGAATCGAAGTCGGACGACGTCGCGGAGGTGAACCTCGAGGCCTTGGCCGCGATCTTCCCCTCTGCCTTCACTGAAGGAGAGATCGACTTCGACGTCCTCCGCCAGCTTTTCGGCGACACCGTCGATGAGAAGCCCGAGAAGTACGGCCTGAACTGGCACGGCAAGAGGGCCGCGCGGCAATTCGCTCTTACGCCCTCAGCCGGGACCCTCAGGCCGAACGTCGACGCGAGCAGCGAATGGGAGACAACGCACAACATGATGATCGAGGGAGACAACCTCGAGGTGCTGAAACTGCTTCAGAAGAGCTACGCCGGTCGGGTCAAGCTCATCTATATTGATCCTCCGTACAACACGGGACGAGACTTCGTCTATCCCGACAAGTTTGGAGAAGGGATCGCGGAGTACCTCCGGATGACCGGCCAGACGTCGAGTGGGGGAGTCCGAACCAGCTCCAACGCCGAGACGTCTGGCCGCTTCCACACAACGTGGCTCAACATGATCTACCCAAGGCTCTTCCTAGCGCGAACCCTCCTCGCGCAGGACGGCGTCATGATGATCAGCATCGATGACAACGAGGTGGCTTCGCTCAAGCAGGTCCTTGCTGAGTTGTTCGGCGATGAGAACATGCTGGCTGTCCTCATCTGGAACAAGCAGCACTCACAGCAGCAGGGCCTCTTCAAGCGCTATCACGAGTACGTGCTGGCCGTGACTAGGGATGCGGCCGCTCTCGGCAACATCACAGGGGGGGGCGGTGAGATCGTCGCAGGCGCGCTGAAGAAGATCTCTTCGGCCAATCCTGCCAGCGACTTCACGTTCCCCCCAGGAGTCCGGTTTGAGGCTCCTGATGGAACCGAGCTTTCGGGCACATTCGGGGATTCGGAAAAGGTCACCGTTGTAGAGGGTGTACTTGCCTGCGAAAACGGCCGAACCAGGCAAGAGGTGACATTGCGTGCCGGCTGGACCCAGAAGAACCAGATGGCGTCCTTCTTCGCCGGGGAGGAGACGTTCGACAGCAAGGGCCAGCGGGTCTTGGAGTTCTTCTTCAACAGCGCGGGCAAGTTGAAGTGCCGCAAGGAACGTTCCAGCACTACCCCGCCATCCATACTGCCAAAGTACGGCATGGTGAGCGAGCAGACGGCCTACCTCACGGACCTGATGGGGGCGGCTGTCTTCCCGACGCCGAAGCCGGTCGAGATGGGGAAGGACTTCGTCTCTTGGTTCGTTGATGAGGGCGATGTTGTGCTCGACTTCTTCGCCGGTAGCGGGACTATGGCCGAATCCGTGTGGGCACAATGTGCCGCCGATGGGAAGCGTCGTCGCGTCATTCTCGTCCAGCTACCCGAAGAGTTGGAGCCTTCGAACGCGGAGCAACGCGATGCCGCCGAGTACTGCGACACCCTTGGCGTGCCCCGGCTCCTGACGGAACTGACCAAGGAGCGCTTGCGCAGGGCTGGAGCTAAGATTAGGGCTGGCTTGGAGGGGCAAGGCGTCGACACAGGCTTCAGGGTCTTCCGGCTTGCCGACAGCAACATGAAGGAGTGGAACCCGGACCGTGATGACCTCGACGGGTCGCTTCTCAACTCCCTTGAGCACATCAAAGAGGGGCGCAGCGAGACAGACATCCTCTTCGAACTCATCTTGAAGCTGGGTCTGGAGCTCACGGCGAGTATCGAGACGCGCGAAGTTGGCGGCGTCGCGGTCCATAGCGTCGGCGCTGGCACGCTGATTGCTTGCCTCGCCGACAAGCTCAGTGAGAGCGACGTGGAGCACGTCGCGCTGGGGATCGCCGACTGGCACCGTGCACTCGACCCGGTCGGTGAGACCACGGTGGTCTTCCGCGATGACGCCTTCGCGAGCGATGTCGCAAGGACGAACATGACCGCCATCCTCGAGCAGCGCGGTCTCGCGACCGTCCGCAGTCTCTGAGGGCGAACGATGAAGATTCAGTTCGAGCCCGACCTCGACTTCCAGCATGATGCAGTCGAGGCGGTCTGCGACATCTTCCGAGGCCAGGAGATCTGTCGGTCAGAGTTCACCGTGGCGACGGCCGGAGCTGGGGGTCAGCTAGGCATGTCCGTTGACGGGAGTGGCTTGGGGATTGGCAACCGCCTGAGCCTGCTCGACGATGAGATCCATGAGAACCTCAGGGATGTCCAGCTCCGCAACGGACTCCCGCAATCCAGCGTCCTCGACACGGCGGACTTCACCGTCGAGATGGAGACCGGGACGGGCAAGACCTACGTTTACCTGCGAACGGTCTTCGAGCTGAACAAGCGCTTCGGGTTCACGAAGTTCGTCGTGGTCGTGCCGTCGGTCGCCATCAAGGAGGGTGTCTTCAAGACCCTCCAGATGACCGAAGACCATTTCCGGACCCTCTACGCCGGCGCCCCCTCCGACTACTTCCTCTACGACTCGACCAAGCTCGGACAGGTCCGTAACTTCGCGACCAGCCCACACATCCAGATCATGGTCACCACCGTCGGCGCGGTGAACAAGAAGGACGTCAACAACCTCTACAAGGAGAGCGAGAAGGTGGGTGGCGAGAGGCCCATCGACCTGATCGTTGCAACGCAGCCGATTCTGATCGTCGACGAACCGCAGAGCGTCGACGGCGGACTCAAGGGCAAGGGACGAGAAGCCCTCGCTGCCATGAATCCACTCTGCACGCTCCGCTACTCGGCAACCCACGTCGACAAGCACCACATGGTCTACCGCCTCAACGCGGTCGACGCCTACGAGCGCAAGCTCGTCAAGCAGATTGAAGTCGCCGCTGCGACCATCGAAGGCGGTCACAACAAGCCCTACATCCGCTTCGTCGAGCCGGTGGTTAGTGGCAAGTCAGTTACGGGGGCAAAGGTCGAGCTCGACGTCGAGACCTCGACTGGGGTTCGACGTCGAACGGTCACGGTCGGCCCAGGCGACGATCTCGAGCAGACGACCGAGCGTTCCCACTACGCGAACCATCGAGTGGACAGCATCTCTGCGGAGAAGGACAACGAGCACCTCGAACTCTCGGTCCCCGGCGGGGTGGAGTTCCTGGCGCTCGGTCAGCCCTACGCCGATGCGGACGCCGACGCTGTCGAACGACAGATGATTCGTCGAACCATCAAGGAGCACCTCGACAAGGAGATGCGGCTCCGGCCCAAGGGCATCAAGGTGCTGTCCCTCTTCTTCGTCGACGCTGTCCACAAGTATCGGCAGTACGACGAGGACGGCAATGCCATCAAGGGCCGATACGCCGTCTGGTTCGAGGATGAGTACACCAGGCTCGCCAAGCACCCCCGCTACGCCACCCTCTTCGCGGAGGTCGACCTAGCGCACGCGGCCTCGGACCTGCACAACGGCTACTTCTCGATCGACAAGAAGGGTGGCTGGATCGACACCAGCGAGTCGAATCAAACCGGCCGGGACGCTGCCGGTCGCGCCTACGAACTGATCATGCAAAAGAAGGAGGAGCTGCTCGATCTCAACACCCCGCTGAAGTTCATCTTCTCCCACTCGGCGCTGCGGGAAGGTTGGGACAACCCCAACGTCTTTCAGATCTGCACACTTCGCGAGATGGGCACTGAGCGGCAACGCCGCCAGGCCATCGGCCGGGGTCTCCGCATCTGCGTCAACCAAGCGGGCGAGCGCGTCCGCGGACAGGACCTCAACACCCTCACCGTCATCGCGACCGAGAGCTACGAGGCCTTCGCGGAGAACCTGCAGAAGGAGATCGAGCAGGACACCGGCATCCGCTTCGGGATCGTCGAGAAGCACCAGTTCACAGGACTTACCTACGAGAGGCCAGACGGCAGCCTCACTGCGATGGCGGCCGAAGAGTCGGCGGCACTCTGGGACGAGCTCAAGACAGTCGGCTACATCGACGCCAAGGGACGAGTCCAGGACAAGCTGCGGCAAGCACTGAAGGACGACACTCTCGTCCTGTCCACGGCCTACGAGCCGCACCGCGAGAAGATCGTCGAGGCGCTACAGCGCGTCGCCGGCAAGCTGAACATAAAGAACGCAGACGAGCGGGTCGTCGTCCGACCACGCAAGGAAGTCCTGGCCAGCCCGGAGTTCACGGCGCTGTGGGACCGCATCAAGCACCGCACTACCTACCGGGTCTCCTTCGACAACGAGGCACTTATCAAGGCCTGCACCGACGCCCTTTCGAAAGCGGCCCCCATCGCCCAGACCACACTCTCGTGGAGGAAAGCTGGCGTCGCCATCGGGAAGGCGGGAGTGACAGCCAGCGAGACCGAGGGGGCGCAGGTCGTCGGTCTCGACGAGACCGACATCGTCCTCCCGGACATCCTGACGGAGCTCCAGAACCGCACGGCGCTCACCCGGAAGTCGATCTACAAGATCCTCACCGGCAGCGGACGCCTCCAGGATTTCAAGAAGAATCCGCAGCAGTTCATCGACACGGCCGCAGTCACCATCAACTCCCGGAAGCGGCTCGCCATCGTTGACGGCATCAAGTACGAGCGTATCGGCGACGCGGACTTCTACGCCCAGGAGCTCTTCGATAGCGAGGAGCTGATGGGCTACATGCGGAACATGGTCGCGAACACGAAGAAGTCCGCCTTCGAGCACGTCGTCTACGACTCCAGCGTTGAACACGACTTCGCTAAGGAGCTGGAACTCAACGATGACGTGAGAGCCTACGTGAAGCTGCCCGACTGGTTCCAGGTTCCGACGCCGCTGGGGAGCTACAACCCGGATTGGGCCGTCGTCATTGACGTTGCTGGCATCGATCACCTGTATTTCGTCGTCGAGACCAAGGGATCGCTGCTGACTGATGCGTTGCGCGAAGTGGAGGAGAAGAAGATCGAGTGCGGCAAGGCTCATTTTGCTGCGCTCGCAAGCGACGGTGGCGCCGAGTACGTGGTCGCCAAGGACCTGACGGAGATGCTGGCCCAAGTGGCAACGTAATTGGGTGCACGGTCAGGTACCCAAGGCAAGGCAGCGCGCCGCTCGCACAGCCTGAAAAGCCGACATTCGCTACTCGGCAGGCCGTCGAGCAGTGGCGCTGCCCGCGTTCATCGCGTAGGGCCGGATTGGCAAAGCACCGCCAGTGCAGATGACTGCGCTACCGACGCCTAGAGCTGGCCTCCGAGAAGTGTCCATT
>LFIK01002521.1_pt1 | contig 14790 bp, 24 predicted proteins | sample 643401 | NCBI WGS metagenome assembly LFIK01 (sample SAMN03777447, study PRJNA286221) | soda lake metagenome | biome: soda lake; feature: Kulunda steppe; material: water; isolation source: sample T5-Br brine of Lake Tanatar-5 | place: Russia: Kulunda steppe | collected 2010-07 | reverse complement strand
GCAGCAGCAGCAGCAGCAGCAGCAGCAGCAGCAGCAGCAGCAGGAGCAGCAGTCACCGGGTGCAGCCCCAGAACCTAAGGCTCTGAATTGGGCGCAGCGCAACCCGTGGTTTGGGTCTGACCTGCAGATGACGGCCCTTGCCTACCAGGTACGCATTGGGCTCAAAGCCACAATGGGGGGCTGCACAGGGGTTGAGGGCGATTGCTGGGTGAGAGATGCCAGGGACATGTGCACCGGAATGGCCCAAGTGAGCTGTTTCCTTGATGCCGAGTTGCTCAGGTTAGGCGGGTGGGCAGGCTAGCATGAGGGCTTGGCAACCCCTGTGTTTCAAGAGTCGTCAGGAGGAGCAAGCATCTTACGGCCTGCTGTGGAGGCGGTCTGTTGTTTTCAAACTTTGTTGAGGGCCCATTGCTGTCTCAGCCCGCTGTCGAGACATGTGGGCATACACGAGCAGGCTGCCAGCTGCATCAGGTGGGCCAGGGCCCACCCCAGGGCTGAGCTTGCTGGTAGCCTCTCTGGAAACGTGGCAGGGCAGGGCAAGGATGCTGCTGCTGCTGCTGCTGCTGCTGCACAGAGTCCTGCGTGGCACTGCCTTGCCTTGCCTTGCCTTGCCTTGCGCAGGTGCATGATGAGCTGGTGGGCGAGCAGGGCGCGGACCCTGCCACTGATGCATACTATGAGGCCCTGGAAAGGCGCGTGCGGCAGGCCTACCCGGAGCGGTGGGGCAGCCTAACCGGCCTGCAGCCCCAGCAACATGCACGCCAGTCCTTCCAAAGAGCGGCCAATGGGAGGATGGGTGTGCCAGCAGGGCATGTGCACAAGGGCTATGCGCCGCAGCCGTACATTGGTGCAGGTGAGGGCAAGGGTGAGGGAGGCAGGGGTGGGGGTGGAGATGGGTGAGCAAGTGCTGCTGCATGCTGGAGAGCACAGCATGGCCACCAAGGCCTGTGCTCAGGGCAACCTGTGATGCAGGTCGTGATGGTGTCTTTCTATAAATGTGGTAGCATCCAATTGAATTGCCATGCGGGGCCCGCGCCAAGCTTCGTGCAGCTGCGCTCATGTCCCAGTGGTGCTATGGATCGCCATTGGGTGCACTGATCCTCACAAAACCACGCGCGCACTCACTCCATTGCTGCCCGCCTGTTAACAAGTCACTCACAAGCTGCCGTGCGTTTGCTGGGGCACGCCAGGCTTGAGGGTGCGACTAAAGGATCCTGTGCCGCCAGCGTCTGCGGCGCCCACGACGAAGCAGTCTCCCGCTGGGGCGAGATTGGGAGTGTTCCAGCCTGTGTGGCACTTAATGAATAGCAACCAGCAGGCGCAGCAGGGTAGCCAAATTGGGGCACCAGAAGTCATGCAGGTGCAGCAGCAGCAGCAGCAGCAGCAGCAGCAGCAGCAGCAGCAGCAGGAGAGGCAGCAGGAACTGCAGCACGTGGTACAAGTGCAGGAGCAATCAGCGCCCGCACAACACAGCCAGCATGCAAGCGCGGCAGCTGTGGAGCATCAAGGTGGCTCCATTGCCGAATCACAGTCTCAACCTGCGCTTGATCAAGTCGCAGCCGTACAGAATGCGTCCACCTGGCCTGATCCCCCCGGCCCAGGCTGCGCCAGGAGGAGCGGCAGCAGCAGCAGCAGCAGGCCAGGCACACCAGATGCATGCAGCCAGCCCACGAGCACCTTTGATGCTAGCTTCAATCCGTGGCAAAGCAGCAATGGGTGCCCAGCCTTGCCCTCCCTGGGTAAGGGCAAGAGGTCGGCAGGAGCTGCGGGCCAGAGATTACCACCGGCTGCGGTTGGCACACCTGCCTTGCTCAAGTCAGATATGTGCTTGGAAGACATGCAGGTGAGCCTGTGCTGTCAGGGTGGCCGAAGAGCATGCACCCTGGAGTGGGCGCTGAGAAGGAAATAGTGCAGGCTGCAGGCTGCACAGCAGTGGGACACAAGTGTTGCCCGCACTGCTGACCCTGGGATTGGCGGTGGTGCTGTGCAGGTAGTGTGCTTGGCTGTGTTGAGTGGATGCACATGAGGCCACTGCAGATTTGGATCAGATAGGTCAAAGTTGTTATATGACATTACAAACTTAAGAATGTGAAGAAAGGATGTGCGATAGGTGGTCATCGCGTGCTTGACCTTGCCCAGCTGCACTGCATCCTTCCAGCAGCATTTCTTGTTTGTGTTGTTGGTGTATAGGTCAATCAAAGGAACACTTCTTTGGAGGAGGCTAAAATTTTGGCCGAAGTGAGCCCCCCCCCCCAAAGGCCAGACACAGACTTCTGTGATTCCATGTCAAGGAAATGGCAGGCTTCCCGACTGCTGCCGGTGATCTGTTCATGTTTAAAACAGGGCATGTGCTTGAAGTTGTTCTCGTGCTGCTGTCACACCACGCAGAAGGAGTATCTGCGCCAGCGTGCTGCAGTTCTGGAAGAGCTCCAGAGAGCCAAGGTGCAAGCCGAAGAGGACCGGCGCAAATTGCTGAGAAGAATAAACCGCCAGTTCGGCACAAGTCGATATAAGTGACGAGAGACTAAAGTTATGGTATGGACGCTAGATGTCAGCATTTGAGCCTATGCTGTCCCACTGACGCTTCATTATCCTCCGACTCAGGTTAGGTCTTAACCTTCCATTTCGTTTCAATCTAAATTTATTTTCTTTTCACTGTCGGACCTAGGTGAGGAATTTAGCATGAGTTCCGATGGGAGCCAGCAGATCGATTGGGCAGGCCAGGCGTTTTCTTTCTTGCCAAAGTGGCACCAGGCGGCTCCCCATGGTGAGCAGCGTCGATGTCGTGATGCACGCCACCCAGCGCGGTGGCCATCAGATGCTGCCTGAGGTCCATGGCCTCCCACCTTCACCTTGTCTATGCCTTTGCTGTGCCTGAGGGCGCCCCCAACCCACAACCCTCCCGCGCAGGCCAGCCCCAGTCCTACGGACAGCAGCGTCAGCAGGAGCAGAAGCAAGGGAAGAAGCACGTGAGTGATCCCGGACCGAGGACATGTTGTGTGGACAGGGTGGATCACTTGACCCTCATCTGTCAAGATTTGTGCTGTTCCTTAACAAGGGTTAAGTTACATGATTTTCTTTCAAAAATGTGGATGTGATCACCCTGCAACAAGCACCACATAATTTAGGCTTGGATGTGCGGTGTCCGGCGCATCCTGTGCAGTAGCAACAGAAGTTTATCTCTGTTCCCCATGCATATAGATACAGGATGGCAATTGGACAGAAAACATGAAAAGCATCAACATTTTGAAGCCCAGAGCTTCTTCCAAAACATGCCTATGATGCAAGCTGGCCCCTCATGGTGCCAATTGTTTATCCTCTGTGCCCGTGGACGAGGAGCTCTGACCCAGAATCATGCCATTTATGCATGCAGGCTGGCACAGGCACGTGGGACGGGCCTGCCCCACGCGGCGCAGGCCCTGCTGCCCTGCGGGAGCAGCCTGCAAGCTCAGCCCCCGTGCATGAGCCTGAGAGCGTGCGCCTAAGCAATGGAGCACTCATGCCCATCATTGGGTTTGGGACCCTCCAGGTGTTGAAGCCTGGCATTGTCAGGTGCGCAGAGGAGGGGAGGATGTTGCGCAGGGGCAGGCAGCTGTGGGCAGTGTGCGAGCTTCTCCCTCATAAAGCTGGTGTCAAATAGCATGGTTCTGGTGGATGCAAATGTCCTCCGCAAACGCAGTGCGTCTTTGGTGGTTATGTAACGGCTCCTAGGATGTGCACTTGCTGGCACAGGACTGCAGTCAGCCGTGCAGCGTATTGGGGAGGGAGTACACGCACGTGTGCGTGTGTTTCTGGAGCTTGTGCACGCACAAATGCATGGGTGTGCCAGTGTGTGTTTTTGCCATGATACTAATAGGAAACAATTCGGGCAGGCCCTTCTCCGCCTTGCATCTTTGCCAGACTGCCACTGAGTTGTACCTGTTCCAAACATAGCACCCTCTTCACCTTTGCATGCCTCACGCAAGCATTGGACCCCCTGCCTACCCCCCAGCCCCTGCCCTAGCCCCTGCTTGCCTTCAGCGCAGAAGAGCCCTGGACTGCAGCCACTCCCACCCGGACTGCACCTTGCATGTGCATCTGCATCGTCCGCTCTCCTCCAACCTGCCCCTGCCCTGCCCGCTGCGCAGGAGAGCTCTAGACTGCGGCTACCGCCACCTGGACTGCGCCTCACTGTACCAGAATCAGGCCCTGGTGGGCAAGGACCTGGCAGAATGGGTGGCTGCCGCACCCGGCAACCGCCGCGAGGATGTGTTCATCACCACCAAGGTTCGAGCGCAGCCAGATGGAGGTGCACGCTGTGCCCCAGCATGGATTTAGTGCCCGGCACCCATAAAGCCAGTGTTTGGCCCAATGGAGGCCCGTGCCGTGCCCCAGCAAGGCTGGTGCCCAGCAACAGCAAGGCCAGGTTGTGTTCCTGGCAAAGCCAGGGTTTGTTCCTGGCAAGGCCAGTGGTTGCAACGCACTACCAAGCCTGTCCCTCTGCACCAGCAAGGTGAAAGCTTTGCTGGTGCTAGGTCGATGCTGAGCCCCAGCAGCTTTGTCCGGGCTGAATGTGTCCTAGACCATTGCGCTTGACCTGCTAAGTCAAGGGGTGCAGCTGCAGCTTCGCTCTGCCTCCTTCTCCCTAACTTTGTGCCTCCCACGACAGACAACCGCTGCAGCTGCAGGGCCCAGCTCACATTTTGCAGGGCCCAGCGCACGTTTTGCAGGGCCCAGTGCGCCTTTTGCAGGGCCCAGCGCACCTTTAACAGGGCCCAGCGTACCTTCAACAGGGCCCAGCGTTCCTTTAACAGGGCCCAGCGCATTTTGCAGGGCCCCATGCAGAAATCTCTGGTGGCACCTCCTGCAAAGGATCCTGGCCAGTGCCCTGCAGGCGCCCATTGTTGCGCCTCCTTAACGCAGAGTGCAGGCCCCTAGCCAACGGCTTGCCTGAGGTGCGCGCCCTCCGCAGCCTGCACGCACAAAAGCCGAGAGTGCAGCACACAAGCTTGTGCATGCCCTTGGCCATCGTCGGCACCCTGCTCGCAGGTGTGGTGCGACTCAGTGCGCCCGGAGCTCCTGCGCAAGTCCTTTGAGCAGTCGCTGTCGGAGCTGGGCTGCGGGTACATCGACCTATTCCTCATCGTGAGTGCGCCATGGGTGGGCAGGTGGGTTGGCGCGGGTGGTGCCCTTGTGCCAGAGCCATCATCCTCAGGCAACAACTGCTTTTCACACAGGGGCGTCTCTGAACAGCCCTGTGCTCCAAGGTCTTCTTTGCCGCTTGTGCCTCCCTCACTCAGAGCAAACCCAGTACCAGCCGATGCAAGCCGGGCGGTGCGCCCGCTGCCTGGCCTGTGGAGCTGCAGGCGCAGACGCGCGCGCACACGCCCACACACACAGAAACACACACGCAGGCATGCACACGCACGCACGCACGCGCATGGACGTTTCATTCCGTGCCCCCCGTCCATGTCTGGTCTGGTGCAATGGCGCCCAGCCAGCACCTGCTCCCCCGGCAGGGCAGGGATGCATAAGGCAGCACACATGGCCTGCAGTCTTGCTGCTTCCATGTGCTGCCATGCCTGGAGACCTCCCCCGGACCGACGTTACTAGATTAGACTAGCTCACGCAAGACTGCGCTGGGGCCTCACCCATCAGCCAGCGTCCAAGCACCCTGACTGAGTCAGCAGATGGATCCTGAAGTGCTTAACTTTAGCTCACAGCGGTTAACCCGCAGCGCCACAGGAGCATGAGGCATGAAGCCACACAGTGCTATGGTACCACTGGGGCGTGTGCAAGGCCCCCCCAGTGGTGCTGCGTGGTTGCATGCAGCTGAGCGCTGTGTGTGTGTGTGTGCGTGTGTGTGTGTGCAGCACTGGCCTGAGGCCTGGTTGCCGGGCGCCAAGAACGACATCTTGGGCGAGGTCACCATGGACGACCAAGTCACCCGGGAGCAGACTTGGTAGGTTCGTTTCCAGGCGCCTGGCGGGCTTTGGCTTGGGGTTTGGGCGCCAGGCAGGCTTGTACATGTGTCGCGTGGCAAACTCAGCACGGCTGTGCCCTACAGATGTTTTGTATGGAGTGGGCCACAGCCTACAGGCTATCCTCAGAAGGGTCACGTGTGTCCTCCTGGGAGATGGGCCAAAGGGTTGCTTGCACAGGTGGGCCCTGCATAGCAGGCCCCTGAAGTCACGCCCAGCCTCGCCAGCCATGCCCGCAATGCAAGCAGCAATGTCTGCTGCAAGTTATGATGATGTGACAAACATGTACATGTACGAAAGGTGTGTGCACGCCTGGAAGGTAGGTGGAGCAGGCACATGGCTAGCTCCTTGTGGCATTCCGTGATGTGCCCAGCTCGTAGAGAGCTTTGGCGTGAGTGATGACCTGCCTGCTACTTGCGTGCCAGCATGCGCCTGCTGCATCAACCCCATAAGTGTGTAAGGTTACTGAAAACAGTATACGCACGCAGTTGAGTTGCCAGATCCTGTGAACAATTTGCCAAAATATGCAAGGTGTTTTTGTGATTCTCAGCAACCCTATGTGTATACAATGGGGCCACACCCAACCTTCTGGCATATGGGTAACACCCAGTCTCTGACGTAGTGAGTGCTCGGTTGGTGTGCTGCCAGGCGTGCAATGGAGCAGCTGGTGGATGAGGGGCTGTGCAAATCCATTGGCGTGTCCAACTTCTCGCTCAAGCAGGTGAGTCGGCGTCAGGGCGCCTGCTCGCACACCTGCCTGCCCTCCCATTCAAGGAGCTTCCTGTCCTTGGCTTTGCTGTTGCACGGGGGGCTCAGCTGGCATGCAGAAGGGAAGCAAAGCAGATAGGTCAACACTGACTGAAGATATTCTTGCTCTGCACATGAAGATACGATGTGCGGGGCAAATGGGCTCATCTGCCCTCCCGGGCCCCTCTGTTTTTTGTTGCTTGGGATTTGCAGGCAGGAATGCCCAGTTGCACTGTGCAGGCAGCTGTCCCATGCAAGGCAAACTCATCAGGCATGCCATCGAGCAGCTGCTTTTGCAGCTGCGTGTGAGCGTGCGCTTGCCTGCGTGTGTGTCTGTGCAGGTGTGTGTGTGTGTGTGTGTGTGCGTGCGTGCATGTTTAAGATGAGGCTTTCATCATGAGGAGATGGTAGGCCTTGTATGCATTCATTCAAACCTGTGCGTGTTCAAGTGTTTGTGAGCGCGTGTGCACGCGCAGGTGGAGGAGGTCATGGCCCTTGCGCGCATCAAGCCAGTATGCAACCAAGTAGAACTGCATCCCTTCCTACCCCAGCGCAAGCTTGTGGGCACCTGCTATAGGAAGGTGGGCTGCACAGGAAATTCGACAGAAGGATGCGTGTTGAGTTGCTTGTATTGTAGGTTGGCAAGGGAAGAACGGGCAACAAGTGCAGCCTCACAAGGTGCACGTGCCAGCACCTTGCTCTTTTTGGCAGCACATGATTGTGTGTGTGTGTCTTTGCATGCGTGTGTTTGTGCAGTGCTGTGCACACTGTGCGCAGCAAGAGTGGGAGGCCTGCGCCGAGGCCTCCTTGATCTGCAGCTCGCGCTGCACGCTTTGGGAGCAGTCTGACAGATGCCAACTTATCTTTTTGACGTTCACCCACGTGCACAGGGCGTGCAGTGCACGGCGTACTGCCCGCTGGGCGGCGCCGGCTTCTTCAAGCCCAACGATCTCATCAACCACCCCACCGTACAAAAGGTGGCCGCCCAAGCCAACAAGACGCCTGCACAGGTGGGCTGCATGTGCGTGCGCTTGCACCACAGGCGCTCTTGCCATGCTCCTGGAACAGGCTGCGTCACAGGCCGCAGGCAAGCCGTGCGTGCCACACAGCTCTGGGCCAGTCGCTGCCCAGCACTTGGCTTTGATCTGAGGGTGTCAGCAGTGCTTAGCTGGTGCACCACAGCTCTTCATCCAGCCCTCTGGGTGAGGTACCACCAGCTGCTGCATTGCTCAGAGCAGGCACTTCCTGTGGCTCTTGGTTGCAGTAAGAAGCACTTGACCTGACTAGCTTTTGACCAGAGGTGGTTCAGGCGTGAAAGGCTGGGCTCCTGCTCACTTTGCTGCGGGCTAGGATTGTCAGTCTCAGGCGCATGGCAGTTCTGTCTTCTATGACATGTTTGGGAGTCCCCTTACGCTGTTTCCTGCCTAACCAAGGCATTGCTAATTTGCCCCTGGCGCTTGATGTGGACAAGTGCCACCCTGATTTCAGAAACCGCAGCAGGGAGCTACATTGGTCATCTGGATGAACAAATTGTACTATGTGCATGAGCGTGCAGCAATGCCACGCGCTTTCTAGGAAAACGCGGTCCACTGGAACTTTTTTCTTTTCCCAGTTCCAGTGAATCTCATGTGTTGCGGGCATTAAAACGGCACTGCATGCCCTGACTTAGGAATTGGCCAAACATCATGAACAAAGTGTGTGTGTGTGTGTCTCATGCGATGGTTTGTGTGCGACCTTCATACACCTCCATCTGCCTGATTGACCCCGCTGCATGTGCTGCCACCATGTCAGGTCCTGATTGACCCCGCTGCATGTGCTGCCACCATGTCAGGTCCTGATCAAGTGGTCCATCCAGCGCGGAGTGCCTGCCTTGGTCAAGACAGAGCGTCTAGAGCGAGTGGAAGAGAACTTTGTGGGCATGTTTGACTGGAAGCTGACCAATGAGCAGAAGGTGGGTTGCTGACTGAGGCGCAACAGTGCTGGGGCGCAATGAGGCATAGGATTGCTGCAGACGGGTGTGAGAGGCAGCTGAGTAGGTGCCCAGAAAGTTTGGGAGAGTAAATTCTTGCAATAAGTGATGGGAAACTTGGGATGTGAGCAAGCTGTCCGTGCTCCCCGGCTTGTTCTTGCAAGTGCAGCTCACACACGTGATACTTGAACTAGTCGCAACCCCTTGACTTCTTACCATCTGTCGACCATCTGTTTGCACGGCTCCCTGCTTTTATCTTACTCATGCTTGTTTGTCTTAAATCCAGGGACCATCAGGACGTTTGTTTGTGGCATGTTTTGTGCTGAGAACCCACACTATGATGCGGCACTCTTGGAAGCTTTGGCTGCATGATGATCTGTCTGCAAGTCTATTCTGTCTGGGCTGATCCCCTGGCCCACCCTCGCCCCTCTTGCTCAGGTGCTGTGTATTGCTGACTGTTGCGCTGCGTGCTGCTGCCAAATGTTTGCAGGCCCTGATGGACACCTTGGAGTGCGGAAAACGCTTTTTGGATCTCCCTTGGAAAAAGTAAGCAAGGCTGCTGTGAGGCAGGATTGTAGCATGACTGCCCATCTCCAGCAACCAGCTGGCGCGTCAAGTACACCTACACCACTGGCCCTTTCGCTAAGACTTCTCCTGGGCTTGCCTTTTGCCTGCCTGCTTCTAAGTCTTGTTGCTTTTTGTGACCCTGTCTGGAGCATTGTAAGCTAAGCCTACTCAGACATCATTGATGCTGTCCAAAACTTCAGTGGACTTGTCATCTTGGTGCTTGCAGGTGGGATGACGATGAGGAGGGCGGTGTGCTCAAGCCAAGCAAAGTGCTTTGCTGAGTAGGGCCCCGCTTACGTCTTGGCAGTCGAGAGAGAGGAACTCTTAGTTTTGTGTAGCTCTCATTGCAATATTAGACATCAGGGAGCTGCTAATTTTAGGATGCCTTGCTGCTTTGAGATGCCACAGTGATTAAGAGGCGTTCATAAGACCCTAACCTGACATTGGTGACAAAGCTTTCTCATTTCATAGCGAATGGCATTGGCTTGCTGACCTCTTGACTGCTGCCAGGTGTTCCTGGGACTGTGTTGGCTCTGCAGGCTTCCGCTCGGGTGCCCCATCATTGTAAATGAAGTGTGGCAGTCCTCAGTAATGGACAGCTGTTGAGATGATGAAAATGAGTAGAACTGTTGTAGAATGGATATGAGTTGTACGTAGCTAGAATGCATATTAAGATCCATTCTCTGAAGCCGATATGGACAGTGGACCTCTCTACTAAAAGTAGTAGAACCAGCAGTCCTGGAGTACAAGGAAGGTTGACCACTGATGAAAAGAGGGCAAACTCGGGTAGTTCACCAATAGTTGACCCTCAACCAAAAAGTCGTGTTTAAACTGCTACATCCACCCAGGTTCGAACTGGGGACCTATCGCGTGTGGGGCGATCGTCATGACCAGCTAGACCATGGATGCTGGATCACGTGTGCCAAACCGCCACAACTTTGGCTTAAATTTTGCACGATCACACTTATTGTATTTCCCATCCAAAAAGTAGCCCATGTTGCTGAAATGAAATAGCAGAGCTTGTTGTGCCGCTGAGAAAAGAAATGCAAAGACAGTCTGATTATGCTAAAAGGCATGCAAAAGATAAGGGGCTTCCACAGAAAAAGCCTGGCAGGGAAGACCGCTCTGCCTGACGGAACTTCCCAGGTCACATGAGAGCCGCTTTCCCAGGTCACATGAGAGTCTTTGGGAGAGAAGCACCTGAAGGTAGAACGGGTAACTCAGCTTCAGCCTGAACCTGATACGATTTGCAAGGCCACTCAAACCCACTTGCAAGGGCATTTGCAATGTTATCAACAATCTCACAAGTGCTGGACGTAACTGCTGGAGGCGCCCTGATCTTCATGCACCCCGCATCACAATGCGCATAGCCCGCCCGGGGGCATCATAGAACCTGGGGGTGTGAGCAAACAGCTTGGTTAAATAAATAGCAGCATTTCAGGTATGCGAGTGGTTTGGGTACACCAACATGCAGGATCTGGTGGCAGTGCCTGCCCAAGGAATGGCTCAGCGGCTCCCATTCAGAAGCCAAATGTGTACGTGCATCATAGACGTCCAGTCCAGTCCAGTCCAGTTCAGTGCGTCCATACGTCCAGTCCAGTGCGTCCATACAATGGTTGTATCACAACCTACTTAAGGTGATACATTTCACTTCCACTCACTTTTTCAGCAGCAGGTAGGCTGACAGGGAATCAATCTTCTTTTCCTGCAGAACGAATGAATTTGCATAATTCGTATTTGTGCCTATGTGGGTTTTACAGCCTGTGGCTGTGGATAAAACAGGCAGGTTGCTCCTTTTCTTGACGCTTCCACAATTGGCCATGCAAAGCTGGGATTTTAACCAAGTATCTAGCTTGTCCCACTGATTATCATTCACACAAACACACACAAACCCACCAGTCGTTCTCTGGTGCTGTTCAGTCCTTCTTGCTTTGCACGGCCATGCATACCAATGATGCTCAGGGCATCAGTGGAAGTCTCAGACTCGTCTGCAAGGCAACAAGTAGTTTGTGCAGGAGTAATAAAGTAACACAAAGAGGGGCGCGGTTTGTGGGAATTGTGTGTAAAGGGTTAGGCAACAAGCCAGGTACTTAGGGCCAACAAAATATATGAGGAGAGGTAATTGCTCAACATTTTTCCAATGAACGAGGAGGCAGCTCAGCAAAAAGCCTAAGCAAGGGAGGCCAACACTTTCAAACAGCACCTTGGGCACATGCACCCCCAAACAGCACATCTGGAAGTGTACCCAGAGGGTGTAACCAAGCTATTTTTGGGGGTTCTTCATGCCAAACTTCTATGGGGCCCAACGCAGTGCTTTGATTAGGTAAGACGCGTCGCCAATTGGTCCCATTTTGTTCACTTTTGTGGCTTTAAACCTCTTGCACCTCTTGGTTTCAGACACTACCTTTCTACTCATGTTTGCACCTCGCACCTCTTTCGATTAGGTCCAGGTTGCAGGCCTTCTAGGTTTCAGCTCAGCTGCCGTCGTTTAGCGGATACAGCTATGAAATTTAACCTTTTGTGGTGACACTACGACGCCCGCAGGGCGTTGCAGAGCACCCTGCGTTGCCAAATGGCAACACGAGGAATGCACATAGACCACCCTGCGTCACCAAATTCTTGCTTATTCATTCAAACATTTGTGTGCAATAGTGCATAAACGCACTTCAGGGGCCCCTCCAACCAAGGACAGTTGAAGACCAAAACTCCCCTGCTCCCCCACTTTCCTTATCCTCCTATCTCCTAGCAGCATCAGCAAAATTGCTGTGGTGACACACAATTTCAGCAGAAGCGACCTGTGTCGCCAAATGGCGACACACCCCAAAACCTTAATCGAAGCACCCAACGGCTGTATTTTTTTTATGTTTCAAGGCAAATTCATCCTTGCTCACTTAAGCACAACTGAGCAAAAAAGTTGGGCAGCAAGTGCCTGAGGTCAGAGGCAGAAGAGCTGGAAGCTGGTGGGATCTTCTTTGCTTGCAAGGCTCATGGAGCCCCTACAGGTGGCCCTTTTGCACCCAGAATGCATCGTGGACCCTCTGCAAGTCTGGGTGAAAAATCCCCTCTGTGAGTCTGGGTGAAAAATCCGTGTTTTGGAGGGTCCTGATTTCACCTCCTCGTGCTAGTCTTGCCCATGGTAAATGACCAAAATACACAACTCGCCAACCCCTACACCTTTTCATCTCAATTTGTTGCCAGTGCACTCAAATCAATACCAGAGTGCCTAAAAGAGTGGCATGACATGGTAACCGGAGTGATCCACTGTGTTGATATTCCTTTGCTTCCCTGCCAAATGTCAACCCCACATGAGGCGGCTTTCTCCAATGACACCCAGGATGCAAAGGAGCAGCGCTTGTAGCTTTCCAACTGTGTGCCCAGTCTGGTCTCACTGGCGAGCCAGCCCAAAAGTGAGCCTTGTGTTCCAGACACTAGTTTCCATCCCTCTGGGGCGCACCCCGACAGCTCTTAGCAATTGTGTAATTCAGTAGAAGCTTACCGCTGCAGGACAAGGGCAACTCGTCGTGGTGCTCAGGGCACAAGCCTCCCTGAGCGTATTGCCATAAACTTTCTCCACCAATACATCACAGCTTCACATAAGAGCATGCTGTGCATACCTGCATGCATTCACCTGGACACATCCGCTCACAGCTAAAACAATGCAAGGCTGGAGACCCAAGTCATAAACCTGTCAAGCAGTCTGGCATAGACCCAGTGAGGGCCATGCAGAGGCCAGACCAAGATTTTGAGCTGTTGATGGAGTGATCCATTGAGAAATCCAAATCTATCCCCCCTCAATTTGGCTCGAGCTTGCGGGTAGTGCAAACGCAACACACACACAAAGTCTCCCGCATCTTTTCCCTGGTCCTAAGGGGCAGGTGCTGTGACAGTGCTGATGCACATGGCATGACTGTGAGTATACCTATCCTGTGTGCATGCCCAATTCCACACTACAACATGTTACAAGTGGACTGTAAGCAAGCTGTCTTCGGGCATGGACATGAAAGAATGCTGAATGCCCTGATTTAGACTTAACGTGCAAGCAGACATTCTCAAGCTGCATCGGCAGCTTCACTAGACGGCGAGGTCTCCCATCGCCATGTGCCTCACTGTGACCAACCCCACATACACTTGGTGGCCCGGGGTCAGTGCCACCGCGCAAGATAGAGCACCATGCCTTACCATACAGGTACACCTGGATGCCTTGGGGCCGGGCCACCATGGCCAAGGAGTGTGCAAACCATCGGCAGCGCCTCCCGTGCTCCGAGTCGGCATTGGGGTTGCTGAGAGTGGACCTGCAGCGACGGTAGAGCAGGGCAAGGCGTGCATGCCTGTACTTACGCTGCCTTGGGAGGTCATGACCCTCAGGATGCTGCTAAGAGGGAGACTGGGTTGCCCATTGGCCCTGAGTGGATCAACCTAGAGTAACCCGTGTGAGCAAACCCAGGGGTGGCCAAGTCATTTTACTCCTGTGTTGCCTCAACTGCCAGTGAACCTCTAGCACCTGCGTCCCTTTGTATGCTGGCATCCTCAGCAAAGTGCGGCCCCAGCGCACACACCTTGGGTTGTATGGGTCAAGCGGCATTCCCACGAGTATGCCCGTTGCCTGGTGCTCCACAGCAGTCTGCACGATCTTGCGTGCAAACATGCCGCGGTTGCTGACATCATTTGGCAGGACCTGCATGGATGCGGGAGCGTGTGCGTGTCCGTTCGTGTGTGTCTCATACATTTGTCGCGTGTCTTTGAGCTGTAGGAGGGTGCATCACAGCTAGAGAGGTGCAGGGCTGGTGGAATAGTCAACATCCTTCGGTACCACCCCAGATGGACAGGTGGGGGCTTAGCCAGATAGCAGCACGAGGGATACGTCAGCCAGGAGGAAAGTGAGACGAGGTGAGTCCTCACCAGCAACCTTGGATCCATGCTCTTCCTCCCAGGGGCCTGATTCAGGCAGAGCTACCTTGAGTTCCTTGCAAGAGCCTTTGCGCCCCAGAGCCAAGCCGGTCCATTTTGTCCCGTAGTCCACAGCCAGCATCTGCTCAGGGAGGCTGGGAGGGCATGAGGGGCGCCGAGAACTGCCTTGCCTTGGGGCTCCCTGGCCAGCTGCTGAAGCGCCCTGGGGCTTGCTAGGCCCTGGGCGGTATGCTTGTGGATGATGGGTGCTCAGAGGGGTGGAGGCAGGGGAATGCACATCTCCTTGCACCTGCTTGGTGACAGTTACAAATTAAAGAGGAGTAAGCACAATGAAGTCGGCTTTGGATCATGAAATGGTACCTGCACTCAAAGAGCGATGCAAGTAGCATGCATGCACGCAAGCACACGCACACACACACGCGTGCACATACACACGTACACCCACAAACATGCACACACGCACACGCACGCACTCGCACACCAGCACGTACGCATGTAAGCGCGCGCGCACACGCACACACACGCACACGCACACACACACACACACACATGCACGCGTGCACACACAAGCTCACAAATCACCATTGCCAGACCTTGAAAGACGCGTCCCATGAGTGCACCTGCACATGAGCGGTGTTC
>LFIK01002520.1_pt1 | contig 14795 bp, 19 predicted proteins | sample 643401 | NCBI WGS metagenome assembly LFIK01 (sample SAMN03777447, study PRJNA286221) | soda lake metagenome | biome: soda lake; feature: Kulunda steppe; material: water; isolation source: sample T5-Br brine of Lake Tanatar-5 | place: Russia: Kulunda steppe | collected 2010-07 | reverse complement strand
GCAATGTCCTTAAGGCAGGCAAGGCAGAAGAGCTGAAAAACGCTAGGAAAAGGAGAACTGCCAGAAAAGCCAACTAGCTAAGATGACGCCCCCAAGGCTACGAGGACAGCTCAGGCTTGGGCTACCACTTAGCCCGCGGGCAGGCCGGCTCAGGCTCAGCTACCACTACGGCTAAGAGCTCGCACCAATGAAAGCAAAGAGAAGGGACCTCCTAAGGGCACCGAGTGCCGTGTGCGTTTGCAGACCGGAGGTCAGGTCCGTATATATACTACATGACTTCTGCACGCCGCTGCACCCCGAAGGTTTCCGCCAGCAACATGTAGTCTACGCTTGAGCAGTTGAACGCGTTATGGCGTCGGCCGCTAGCTTGTTCAGGACATCCGTGATGATTTGGGCAGCAGGTTGGCAGGGGCGGCGGACAGCGTAGGCATGGTGGCCGGATTCTGTTAAACTTAACAGATCTCTAAAAAACCCAAACTCTAACTAAAATAGTCAAACATCACACTTGCAAACATCACATCACACTTGCGTGGTTCCTGTACAGGAAGCTTGCAAACTAGGCTAGGGGGACAGCCCGACCCCCACACCCGGCTGCTGCGGGTGCACGCCCTGCTGGTGCACCCCCACCTGCAACACCGCCAAAGCCCAGGGCCCAGTGCGCATGCCTTCGGCGGGCACAGCCGCCTCGCACGGGGCCCTCAATGCAGGCGTGCCTTACGCAGCAGAGCACAAGCCTGGCGTTGGTGACCCCCAGCGGGGTCATTGTCCATAAAAAACAACTAGCAAGATGCTCTGCAAATCGGAGGTATGGCCCATCTAGGATGAGCCCCTAGGGAGGGTAGCTACCTGCAAGGCACTCAGCTGAGCTGCCCTCGTTCGGCAGGTACAGCTATGTAAACTTACCTTAACTAACCTACCTGCAAGGCACTGGGGCAAATAGAGGACCTGTTCTGTCATCCCACTTCACTCCCAACATCCACCGAGGCAACGCTTTTGCCTGACACTCATGGCTTTTCCTCTCAGCAAACATGCTGTTCGTGAAGTGTGTATTGTCTGCCAGGCTGCTCTATCGGTGCTTAGTTTAAAGCTACAATCCTAATTTCACGGCCCACTTAGTTTTGGTTACTTACGGAATTGTTAAGCAGCGATAAAGAGAGAACAGCTTGGTTTACAGAATACAACGGCTCAGCACCGGCTCTTTAAGATTGAGGAGACAAGAAGACCTTGGTAGTGCCCGAAACACCATAGCAACTTTACCATGGTTTTACAAGATGCTTGTAATTCAGTCACAGCAGTAAGGATTGGCACCAATCAGACCTTGACTGTCTGATTTTACTCAGGCAAACACACAATTCTTGTTTATTACCAATAGAGCACTATCATCTTATTGCAACTAACAAAGAATTCCATACAAGCCGGTAAGAGCCTTTGCCCGCTGCACCAGGATGAATGTTGTCCGATGCTGCCTAAAAGCAAAAGATTAAGTGCGGCATATGCATGTGCACAGCCCTGAGGAGAATTTCACAAGTGATCATGAATTTTATCACAGAACAATCAGCAAAGCACACCTGTCAGACCTGTCACACCTGTCAGACCTGCACACCTGTTAGACCTGTCACACCTGTCACACCTGTCAGACCTGTCACACCTGTCAGACCTGCACACCTGTCAGACCTGCAGCCAGCCCTGGGAAGCCAAGTCATCCCTTAGGCCAGCTGCAGCCGTACACACACGGTACGACCACTGCATAAGTGGTGCAACCAAGCTCAAACATCTTGTCCACGCATGAGGGCTTGGAGAGCTGGATTTCAGCATCTGCAATAGCTGCACACAGTTGGAATGCTTGCGCTAACTGTAAGGAACACATTCACTCACATGCCATCAGGCACTGGGAAGGCAACCCATGGAAACTGTCAAAGCTCGGCAATGATGCACATGATGACACACACGATTGAGCACAAATTACACACATTCTCCAGACTATGCCAGCAAATACCAAAGCGTATTGTTCGTGTTGTCTGCTAAGCTACAGGTAAGCACTCCCAGCATGCAAAACTCCCGAGGCATTCCTACACAAGTTCGTTGCGAGACCTGCCGACGCCGGCCTCACTCAGAACGAGTGCAGAGTTGGAAATACGAGGCCTTTTAAGGCTGTGAAATGTCCTAGCTACAAACTCCATCCCTTTACATGGTCTCTGTGGCTGTTCAGGCAGTGCAGGAAGTGCAGCTTGGCTGTGCTGGCCCTGGCAAATCGTGAGTGTGATGCTATCCACCTACTGCCAAGGTCCAGCACCTGAGGCAATGCATGCCGTTGATTGCATGCCAGCGTGGAGACAGGCTGTCACGTCCAGCTGGGTACTAGTACACGTAATTGAAAAGCTGCGCAAATTCTCATGTATGCAGACATGGGCAGCACGCATGCTCTGCCTTGCAGCATAGCAAAGTCTGGTTGCCACACACACACACAGCACGGTTGCACTGGAATCACCCTGTTTCTTAGGCAAACGCTGAATTAAAACACACAAAAGTTGAACATGTCGTACGCCTAGGAGCCACCAGCTTAATTGGTGGTTTGGACACTCTTTGAAGCACTCTTTCCTTCAGAGTTCACGAGCGTGTTGAAAAAGCAGCGAAGCATCCAGAGGAAAGCACACGGCATCATTGACAAGAACTCAGTTTTTAATTCAACCTTTCACTGTCCTTTCACATTACCTACAATCAGTATTCCTGTGCAATGCATGTGCACTGCGCCCTCCTTCAGCACTACCTATAAATGTGCACCCAGTGTGCACGCAGCACAGCGTTGGCAGCTCTTTTGGAACATGCACAACCGCATGCGTAGGGTGTAGCACAGCCTCAGGGGACATGTGGGAGAGCCTGGGAGGCCATGCAGGCAAAGCACAGACAATGTCCCATGTGGCTGTGCAGGGCAGCGCCCGCTGGCGGGCCGTAAAGGCCGCGCATTGCCTCATGGACCTGTGTGGGTCAGGGGCCTGTATGGGCCATACAATGCCCCTCATGTTCGCCAGGGAGGCTCCGGGCTCAACTGCGTGCCTGCCGCCTGATGTGGTGGCTGCCTGCCAGCTGGCCACACACCTGGGGCCAGCACCATATGCTGGTGCTGGTGTTGGCGTGGGGATAAGCTGCCTATGTCTCCTGCTTAGCTCACCCACCGCCAGATTGCACTCCAAACTTTTGCTGCGGCTGCTACTGCTGCTGCGGCTGCGAGTGCGGGGAGGCGGGGGAGGGGGAGGGGGTCACAGGGCCCGGCTGGGGCACCGTCAGCATGCCGGGCATGGCTCCAGGGCTGTTGGCGGGGGCATCGCGCAGCGCCATGAGCATCCTGCTGATGCTGCGTACCACCTGCAGCGCATCAGCATGCATTTCAGGGCTGCCTGGTCGGGCGTAAGTGTGTGCTCGTGTGAGTAGGCACTCACGCACATTTGGGAACATGCCAGTGCTGCTTTTGTATGCCCGCGCATTTGCACGTGTGCGCATGGACGCATGTGTGCTATCAGCGTGTCTGCATTCAGTCCATCGCTGAGCATGTCCAGCAGGGCGTGATGGTTGGGCCTTGTGTTACCAGATAATGCGTGCGTGTATGTGTGTGTGTATCCTGAGTTGCACGAGGGTGGTGAAGTCGGTGAGGTGCAGCAGGGGGAGGCTGCCAGGAAGTCGCGTACATGGATAACACCCTCTTTGGCACCCAGCTGCATCGGCAGCTTTGCTAGATGTGCACCAAGCACACAAAGCGCACACACGTGCACGGACATGTGCACCCACCCACCTGGGCACTTAATGGCCCATCCACGGGGTCTGCAGCCCAGCACGCACACGCATGCGAACTTTCACTCACACATGCACACACTTGTGCGTGCGCACACGCACACGCTGACGCACATGCACACTCACACACGCACGTGCACACACACACACACACACCTGGGCACTGGAGGGCCGGTCCTTGGGGTCAGCGGCCCAGCACTGTTTCGCCAAGCTCACATACTCTGGGTGCATGCGCTTTGAGAACGTGGGCCGGAGGTGGTTGTACACCACCTGTCGGGGGCAGGGCGGTGCCGGAAGGGGCACACGTTTGTGCAAGCCTGGGTCCATGCAGGCTCGTGCACGCTACGTGCATGGTTTCCTTGTGCGCATCTGCGTTGCACTCTGCCCGTGTGACACTCTGCCCTGCTTGCAAGCGTGAGAGGTTTCAAAGCATGTGTGGTAGCCCACGTGCGTGTCCACCTGTGCTGCGCAACCTGGCAGTCGCTCAGGCCTGCGAAAAAATGAGGGGTGTCCAAGGCGTGTGGCTGTATGTGCCAGCCCACCTGCTGTGCGACCTGGCGGTCGGCCAGGCCCGCATATACGGGCGTGAGGCTGACGATCTCGTACATGAGGATGCCAAACGCGTACACGTCGTACGCGTAGTCGGGGTTGGGGTCGCCCTGAAGCATCTCCGGCGGCGAGTGTGTCACGGTGCCCGTGAAGGTGCTGCGCCGCAGCTGCTCCGTGAAATCCACCGCCTGCACACAGGCGTACACACACACATCCATGAGTGCTTTGCTTGCTCGCTTGCTAACTTGCTTAGCTTGTTTGCTTGCTTGCTTGCTGTGGTGGATGCGTGTCCAGCTGTGCCAGGTTTATGGATGGAAGCTTTACAAGCACGCCCTGCTCTTGTGAGTAGGAAAGGCCTACAGCGCTTTGCTGCCGGGGCTGCTGCGCATCACCTGTACTTGGCTACCATGCACCCCCCCAGCCCGGAATGAGTGAAGGCAAGGCAGAAGGCCCTCTTGGGGTGGAGAGGTGCAAACGAGCTGTCTGAGGTTTGGCAACACGGCAACACTTTTTTAACAACAAGAGGCATGCGACCAAAAAAGTGTTAGGGTTATACTGTTAGGGTGGTGCCCATTATGCTGCACCTGCCAAACAGCAAGCTCGGCACGTGGCGTGGAACCTGTCCTCAATTCATGCTTGTGGTGACCCAACGATCAAGAGGCGCCTTTGCAAAGAGCTTTAACCTTTGCAAAGGTGTTTTAAAAAGAATGTTAATGTGGTCACTACCCTCTTCAACCGACCACAGCCCACAGGCTCACAGCCCACAGTGTCACTGTGTCTTTCTCATAGTGTGCATCTCATGCGCACATCCGAAAATTGGGGCTGTAGAGACCTTCAAGGCGCAGACTGTGAGCCAGATCCCAAAGCCAATTTTCTTGATTGCGCAAGAATGCTAACATGAAGTAGACGCTGACCCAGCATGGGCTGATCGGTTAGGGAGGGTAGTGATAACAAAGCCGGTCGCCTCCAAATTTAGAACGATTACAGGACGCTAACACAACATTTAGGGTGCTGTGGTTGTGAACCCCAGCAATTTTATTCCACATCACTACACTCAACTTCCGGACGACAGCTTGATTGACCTCTTGGAACCTCTGGGAGGCACATCATGTCCAGCATGGCATGCGCGTGCCAATCTGAGGGCAGGAATCCGCCCCGATCAGCCCCTTAGGCTTCCCCTGCTTTTGCCCAGGCGCTTCAACATTGCTCTCCATGGCCTCGTGGTGAAAGCTAGCTGGGCATTGCGAACTTGACCACACCGGCTCTTGGCAGTGCCGATGATCGGGAGCCACGTGCGCTCCAGCTTGCAACCACGCCACCTACCTCATAACGAAACTTGCAAAGGCCAAAGTCTGCAAGCTTGGTGGTGAAGCGGCGGGCATCTGTGAGGGAGCTCTTGAGGAGCACGTTGCCAGGCTGCACGGTAAAGAACAAAGCATGTGTGTATCAGTCAAGCATGTTTGTGTTGTGTGTGCTTCTTGAGGCAGTGTGCATGTGCACATAAATTTGGCGAGAGAGCTCTTGAGGAGCATGCTGCCAGGCTTCACAGCAACAAGTGCGTTTGTGTGGGCATTCATGGACCAGTGTGTGCACACGCGCGCGTGTCAGTGAGGGAGCTTTTGAGGAGCATGTTGCCAGGCTGCACAGGAAAGGGGGTGCCTTTTGTCGGCATTCATGGTGCACATTTTACGTGCCATACGATATTGATGCATGGAGCTCTGGGTGCTCCGATCCCTGCCCTTGGTTTCGATAGCTTTCATTGCAACATGCAGAGGCTGCGCTTTGTCTGCGTAGCTCTGGCACAATGCAATGCTACTTGGTGTTCACAAGGCAGTGAATTTTGGGCGTGTCTTGTCAATTGCAAGCAGCATGCCTTGATTTGTCAAGAGCAGACTGCATGCAATGATACAAGTGGCATACGCTCCGTGCCACGCATAAGTTATGCGCGTCTTGGCACGAGCGATAAGTCATTCGCTCAATGCTTGTCCTCTCGCCAAATTTGTTTTGCTGCAAACGAGTCCAAACTTTGCCCTGTTTTCTCAAGCCCTGCTTTCCACTGCTGTCCTCCAGGGGGCTGCAGCACAGCAGCTGAACTGTAGAGCAATCCTTGAACTATCCTGCTAGCTGGCGCTCTCCCAAGCTACACAGCCTCAAGTTGGGGATGCACTGCACCAGCTGCCCAAGGCGCAACATGCGCTGTGCAATACGCAGCACCAGCTCTCCTACGGCCTCACGCCCTGCACTGCCTCACCTTGAGCTTGCATTGCACCAGCAGCATGCTGCACAACTTGCGCAGTGCATGACTTAGGACTAGCTCTCCTGTGGCCTCACGCCCTGCACTGCCTCACCTTGAGGTCGCAGTGCACCAGCTGCATGCTGTGCATGTGGCGCAGGGCCATGGCGATCTCCAGCAGGGTCGTGAGGATGGACACCATATTGAGGCAGGGGGGCTTGTTGGGTCCGGGCAGCATCCAGAAGCATCCCTGGTGGATGGCCTTGTCCAGCGACTGCAAGCATGCATGCATGTATGCGCGTGTCACATGCGCCCTCATGCTCCATGGTCCCTGGTCCCATGCCCCAAGGTCTCATGTAGTTTTGTTTAAGAGAGCTTGCATGGAGCACGCAATGCAACATGCTCATCCAGGCGAGGAGGGCCAAGACAGATCAAAATCGATCCTCATGCTGCTCAAACAGGTGCTTCGGAGCCAACAGGTTAATGCCGTGTGGTTTGCTGGTGCTGTCTCAAGCATGGTCAGTCTTATTTTAAAAGCTCTGGGCATTGCAACTCTACAAGGATGAGCAGGAGGGCTTACCCCTTGATCTGATAGCTCCATGACGATCACCAAGGACAGTGTTGGCTGTGCCAACTGCTGCTGCTGCTGCTGCTGCTCCAATTGCTCTTTGGTGCATGGCACAATCGAGCTGGGCAGTTTTCCGCTATCAACTGACTGCAAAGGATGTGGTGGGCAACAGTCACGATGCTTTGTCGGATACAAGGCTTGCGATGCAATAAGCTGGCAAGGAATGCAGGCTGGGAATCGAGGCAGGGAATCAAGACAAGGCAGTGAGTCAAGGGAAGGCAGTGAATCAAGGGGAGGAATCAAGGCAGGGAAGTATCGAGCCAGTGGCCTCATGAGGTGCAAAATGCATCAGTGAAGCAGAAAAGCAAAGGCCACAGGAAGATAGGGTCAGGGCTCTTCTCTGCCTGACTGGCTTGTGGTTCAGAGCAGGTGGCAGACAAGATCCAACCACGCAAGGACAACGATATGTCCACAAGTAGGTCACAGGATCCACAAGGACAAGGATAATAGGACAACGATCCGCAAGGACAACGATATGTCCACAAGGAGGTCACAGGATTGATTGCTGGCCATGATGTGAGCAGTCACCGTGCCACTGAAGCACTGAGCTGACCACACAGCGCATGATGAGAGCCATTGTGCTGCCCAGTTGGTTGATGGGCGCTGGCCATGATTAAAAAGGGCGCTACGGACAGTTGATACACGTGGGAGTTAACTCGTGGCACCCTGTTTTCCCAGCTGTTTGGGTACCAGATGCATCTTGCAGGTAGCCTCTGTCCTTAGCTATGATGGACCTCTGGGCCCATGGCCCTGTGGCTGTGTGCTCATGATCCGTGCCTGTTTGGAGCGCAAGGGCCCATGGCCCTCCCTGGCTGTTTGCTCATAATCCGTGCATGTTTGGAGCACAGGCTCCTCCCCAGGCAGCCTCCTGGCAGAGCTCCTTTTGCCTTCCCCCTGGGCGCACCTGCTGCTCGTGGGAGATGCCGCTCTCCAATTTCAGGAGCCCGTTCCCTCTCATGCTTTGTCGGCTCTCAGGGGTGACCAGCACATCCACCCAGAAGTTCTGCGAGGGGCAACAGCGCGCACCCGCACTCACGCATGGCCAGCACAGGCATGGTCAGCACCAGAGGCGTGGCCAGCACCGAAGGCATGGTCAGAGCCAAAGGCATGAGCGTGGCAGTCGATGGAGTAAAGAGGCGTGGCTCACACAGCAGGGCAAATGCAGCACTCAGTTCAACATGGCCACCACCCCTGGCCATGCTGTGGAGTGTTATCAGGTGGGGAAGATGCTGCCTCCATGGATATCAAAAATTCAGTTTGGGTTGGGGCCATGTTAACAAGCCCCACACAGGGCATATGCTGGTAAGGATGCAAGGTGCAAACCTGCGGGCCATCTGCAGTCGCTGAACGGATTTGCGCTCAAGCCTGCTTCTATTACAAGGTTCTTTCAGTGCTTGCTTTGCCGCAGCGATCAACGAAAATGGGCTGACAGGTGGGCATGCAGGCATGCATGCAGGCATGCATGAGCATGCTCAACTGCATGGTCTGAGACTGGCACACAGGGGGCTTCTTAGGCGCTGAGGCAGGGTGCACGCCATCTTCATGCTTGCAAATTGTGGTGGTGAGCGCAGAGCGGATGATGCTGCACCTGCCTGAACACCCAGTATGCTTAGCAAGGACGATGTGCTGATCAACTTGGACGATCTGCTGATCAACTTGGACGATCTGCTGATCAGCTTTACACCCACCTGGATTCCCAGCATGTTTGGGTGGGACACTGTGCTCATCACCGCAAGCTCCACAGCTTCACGCACACTGTCTGAATGGTCTTTGCGCTGGGGCACGACCTACGTGCACACCACAGGCAACCGCACATCAGCTCCGCCCCCTCTTGCAAGCGATGCTTGAACGGTCTTTGTGCAGCATGCGGCACAGGCAGCAGACCCCCTGCAAGAGCAAGGAAAATATGCCAGATTTGGCGCAACTTCTGGGTTGAGCAGCTGTGCCCCAAATGGTCTCGGGGGGCAGGTGTGGCGTGGTTAAGGTTGCGCATAGGTGCGTCGGGCATATGGTGTAGGTCGTGCAAACCAGGCATATGCCTTGTTGCGTTCTGTGATTCAACCATATCGCTGTATGACCTAGCCACTCTTCTGAGGTACTGACGCCTTAAATGGAGCGCAAGGTGATCCATAGCCCTGTACGCTGATCCTCAGGCATGGCGCATGCTACAGTAGCTAGCTCACCACAGCATGGCCCCAGTGCTGCAAAGCCCCCACACTCTGCCCACCACCAGACCAGGTGGCAACAAATGGCAACAGGAGACAAGCATTCAAAGGGTCCAGGGAGGGTTGCAAGGTCAGTGCAGGCCTTGCTTGCTACAGAGGAGGGTTGTGTTGTGAGTAGGAGCTTGGGCTTCAAAGGATAGCCAAGGGGCCAGAGTGAGATTTCTACAGGCATGGCAGAAAAGCTTTGCCTGCAACCTGTTTTGCTTGTGCTGGCACTGCAGGACATCATCCCTATGCACCTCTTGGGCTGAAGGGCTCTTGTGACTCGCCTGTGGTTTGATCCCTCATAGTCACAGCAGATGGCGGAACGCCCATCACATCCAGAGGAGCCAGGCTATTGCAGCAAACCACTGTCCGATGCACAATGGATGTGTCTTCTGGAGCAGACCTGGCACAAGTAACTTTGCTCAGTGGCCGCCTCAAAGCCCTGCTACACGTGGGACTTACACACACATGTTTGCTGCTGCACTGTCACTCGCCTTGATGGCCACCTCAAGCCCCTGCCACAGCCCTTTGTACACGGTAGAGAATCCGCCACACGCGATGAGCTCGCAGACCTTCAGGGATCCTACAGACAAAATGTGCGCATCCACAGGAGATGTTTTGCACTAATGCCTTGTGGGACACGTGTGTGCATCAGCAGATGTTTTGCACTGATGCCTTGTGGAACGCTGCTGATGCCTTGTGGGCCAGAACTGATACTGTGTTGGCAGGAGTGCAGGCACCAAGTGTTTCGTGACGTCGAGACGCTTGAGACACTCACAGCAGGATGTATCAAGCCCTTGATACCTTTTGCAAATGCAACCTGCCAGTTGTTTGGTTTACTTTGGTTTACTATGTGTGTCTGCTTTTAATGGTGGATGCAGGATATATCAAACCCTTGATGCCTTTTGTAAATGCAACCTGCCAGTTGTCTGGTCAACTATGTGTGTCTGCTTTTAATGGTGGATGCCATTTCAAATCCATGTGGGAGTGGCAAACCCCAACACATGGCCCTCTTCTGCTGTCAACCACGTTGAAGGCACTGCTGCTGATGTGCTGATGTGCTGATATGATACTAAAAGGATCGAGATGCAAGACCCAAGACCCACCCAAATCCTTGTGGTTATTGAATATCTCCATGTGGTGCTGATTGGCCATCTGTGAGCAAAGCTGGGCTTGCAGGCCAAACACTAGGGGCGCAACCTGCACGTAATGTTTGACAGCAGGAGCATACACATGTGAGCTTTGCAATATGTTGCACGCACATAGAATTGTGCACATGCATGCAAGTGCTCCAGTGCGCGTGCATGTGTGTGCATGTGTGTGTATGTGCGTTTGCATGTAGGTGTGCATTTGTGGGCTTGCGTGGGTGTGTGTGCTCATTCATGCATGCGTGCATGTGTGTGTATGTGTGTGCATGCGTATATGTCTGTGCACATGCGCATGTGCATGCGTGTGCTAGTGGGCTTGTGTGTGTGTACGTGTGTGTGTGTGTACGTGTGTGTGTGTGTGTGTGTGTGTGTGTGCTCGGGCACGTGTATTTGCATGTGTGTGCATATGTGAGTGCGTATGCGTGCAAGCACCTAGATTTCTCCATAAATCAGTGAGCGTAATGCCCTTGCAGTAGCAGTGCATCCCTGCTTTTGGCCTGCCTCAGCACAGCAGCCTGCCAAGTAACAAAGCAAATGGCCAGCCAGGAGCGCACAAGGCCACCAAGGGGGGAAATCCTGCAGAGCCCTGCATCGCCTGTACATGCCTTCAGGACAGATGTGAGCAGACACGCAGATTGGCACACACCAGATGGATCAAGCAAACATAGGAAGGTGAACGAGCTGGAGCAGAATTGCAGCTTGCCTGCCTTGTGGGATGCTGCACACCGGCCACCCCTTGCTGGATGGCATGGCGCCAAGGGCGCACACGACACAGAATCAGGGACGCTCGCACATCAGGCTTACTATACCACCTGGGGCACATCCACGGCTCGGCTGTAGTGTGTGTGGAAGCGCTTGAAAGAGTTGGGCCGGGGTGAGGTGACGAGTTTGCCGCCCCGGAAGGGTGCGTGGCCAGCAAGCGCAGCAGTAGCATTGCCGGAGGTCCTCAAGGGGGAGCTCCCCAGCTGTGAGTCTGTATACGCTCGCGAGCAGCAACAAAGGGATCTGAACTTTGCATTGATGCCTCAGTTGGCATACTGATTCATTTTCAAATGGCAAGTTGGTTGGCTTGTTAGACGCCAATGCAACCGCAGAGGCAACCATGGCACAGAGCATGTGCTACACTGCATGCGGCACAGAGCATGCGGCAACTGCAGGGGCAACCACAGCACACTGCATGCGGCACAGTGTATGCGGCAACTCCAGAGGCGACCGCAGTACACTGCATACAGTGCATTTGCAGACACCACGCAGCTGCCGCGCTGATCTGAGAAGACGACGACGCGCTGCATGCTGTTAGCGAAAGGGGCAGGCGTGTTGTTCCGACGTGTGCTGGCACGAGGTCAAGATCCAGGAAGCACGCACCCCCTGCCCGCCCCCACAGCCGTCCCTGCTGCGCGAGCGCCCTTGACCCCACAGCGCCCTCCGCAGAGCGTGCGACAGTGCCCACAGCACACCGATGGTGAGCAGGGGCGAGCCACGGGGGGAACCCACAGAACACCGATGGTGAGCAGGGGCGGGCCACAGGGGGAACCCACAGAACACCGATGGTGAGCAGGGGCGGGCCACAGGGGGGCCATGGTGAGCAGGGCCACAGGGGGGGCCAAATTGGGGGCGATGCTGGCTGATGAGGATGAGGGCGTGGTCAAGGGCATGCAAGCACAGCGCACAGGGCTGCACGCACACCAGCAATGCACACCGTGCATTGCATCTCGTGCCGCACCGCCCCTGACCTCCCCCCCTCAACAAATTCTTGCATCTCTTGTCGCAACGCCCCTGGCCCCCCCCCCTAAAGCAGCCCCAAACGAGGCTGGTAGGTGGTGCCTCGGTGCTGTCCCACAGGGCCTAATTGTCACGTGGGAAAAGGAATAGTCGGCTGATGCCAAAAGACAATGGCGTTTTAGCTGGAGCCTGTTAAGCCTGCAACTTAAACCCACATTAACAGGAAGCCCGCACCTAGCCTGGTTAGCACCCATGTGCCATTAAGGGGCTTGCATGTGTGCCCGCAAAACGCACGCATTGCGCAGCCAATGCACATACTTCCTATCATCCCCATTAAGTACCTGTATCACATGGCTTAAATGCATCCCTACTGTGGGACTGTGCATTTGAGGTGGCTGCGGCATTGCAGGGCGTCCCTTGCTTGCTCAGACTCTTGCCCAGAGGTTGAGGACTGGGGCCAGGCATCTGCAAGGAAGACGTGGCAGCAAGGTATATAGGCACAAAGTTGGGGCCAGGTGCCTGCAAGGAAGTTTGGCTGTAAGGGACAGGGGCTTTGGAGTTGGGGCCAGGTGTCTGCAAGGGAAAGTGCTGCAGCGAAGGACGGGGCCTTAGAAGTTGGGGCCAGGCATCTGCAGGGGAAGTGCTGCAGTGAGGGACGGGGGCTTTGGAGTTGGGGCCAGGCGTCTGCAGGGGAAGTGCAGCAGCGAGGGACGGAGCTTTGGAGTTGGGTCCAGGCGCCTGCGAGGTAGGCCTGGTGTTAAGGTGCTTGTGGGCATCAGCAATGTGTTCCAACACAAAATGATGCTCTGCACACATGTGGGAGAAGCGTCCACCAGCCCCCCGCGCCCTGGGCAAAGTGAGTTTGTCCTTCGGAAGGACTCGGGGTGCAGAGAGTCCAGCGCGGCAAAGCAGCAGCCGTTATCACACATTCCCCAACAATCCAACTCATGGAAAGCACCTCATGCGAACTGACACTCCCCCCCTTTCGGTACGAGCCGCCCCTGTCCTCCTTTGTGCAGGTTGCGGCCGTGCAGATCAAGGCTCGCCACTCTGGACCCCCCCGCAAGCCACAGCGTCTGCTTTGAGCCACAGTATCTGCTTCGAGTGCACACGATGCGAATGTCTTGCTGACCGTCTTCATGCCTAGCTCTGAGGCATTACTGTGTCACAACCCCCATGCGTGTTGTGTGCTTTGAGGGTATGTAGGGGCTGTGGGCATATGCCGCTGAGCCCAGGGCCTGTGGCTCGTGAGCTTGCGATTTGCCCTATTCAGGGGGGCCTCTCCCTCACACTTAATGTGCACAGGCACCAGTGGTCCTGCTTTGACGTGTACAGATTGGGCTTAGGGGGCAGACAAAACAAAGAGGCGCCTTTGTTGAACAACAAATCAATCTGCACAGTGTGGTAGGATGAGGCACCCCACCACGCTTGGTACTGCTTGTGGCAAGAGCTGGGCTGCATTACACGCTGAGGTCTGACATTGAGCATAAGGCTGGGCTGCATTGCATTCTGAGGTCCCAGACATTGAGCACAAGATGGTGAGCAGGAGATGTGGCGTGCGCTATACCTGGGATGACGAGTAGGAGGCGTGGCACAGCCGTGAAGAAGAGCCAAGGCTGTGAAGCATTGATGCTTGGCGCTCAAAAGGCTGCAGACACAAAGGTGCAACAAGAGCATGCATATAGGTACAACATGAAAATGTTGACTCAACAGCTATGCAGTGGAAGGAGGGCCCGGGGGGGGCAGCAACCACGCTTGCAGCGAGTGGCTTGCTCGTTGAAGCAAACGAGCTGAAGCTGCAGCCCATTGCGGCGCCTTCGACCCTGCCTGTTTTTGTCCAAGCAAGACCTGACACCTAAATTTGGGCGCGCCTCCATGAGAGGATATGACTGCTGGTGTTGGCTGTGTGCCTCCATGAGGAGAAATGACTGTTGGTGTTGGCTGCGTGCCTCTGTCCATTGCGCACAAGCCAACTTGCAGGCAGTGCGGCTGCGAGGCTCATTCAAACTTGTATGTGAGTACTTAAGCGTTGCTGGTAACCATTGAGGAAGAGAACACGCCAAGAAATGGCAGATTGAGCTCTGTGTGTACGTGCGTGATGCAAGAGAGCATTTAGCAACAACAGGTGATGTTGCTGGCAAACATCAGAGGGAAGAGGACGCACCAAGCAATGGCAGATCAAGCACAGTGAGTTCGTGCGTGATGCAGGAGAGATACAATAGGGGACCAGCACCAAAAAACGCGTTGGCGCTCGATTATTGGACCTCACACAATCCCTTACCTTGCGACAAAGCATACTCTCCCGCGCTTTCAGCCACTCATCTCTCAGTGCCCCACTCATTTGCACTGATATCGAGGGGCACATAAGGCCCAGCAGTAGCTGCAGCTCCCGAAGTATGGCCTGCAGGCAAGGCAAATATCATTGTGCATTTGCCAGGGAGCATGTATAGCTGCAGCTATTGTCCATTCACTCTCCTTCTTCCTCCCTCCCCCTGCCCTCCTCCCCTCCCTTCTCTCTC
>LFIK01002519.1_pt1 | contig 14797 bp, 9 predicted proteins | sample 643401 | NCBI WGS metagenome assembly LFIK01 (sample SAMN03777447, study PRJNA286221) | soda lake metagenome | biome: soda lake; feature: Kulunda steppe; material: water; isolation source: sample T5-Br brine of Lake Tanatar-5 | place: Russia: Kulunda steppe | collected 2010-07 | reverse complement strand
CCCGACATGCCAACCGGTGCCGACACAGCCCCCCCACCCCGCTGCCAAGCCCCGACACCGCTCCCGCGACAGACCGACGAAACATCGAGGCTAGGGGCTTCCGTCGGTGAGGGTGAGACGGTGACGGATGCCCCGGCGCGCGCGGGGCTGCAGAGGTTGGGGTCGTCGGACGGGCGGCCGCCACGGATACAACGCACATTGACTCTACGGCATCACGTAGATCCCGTGTCGACTGCGTGCCACGGAGGACCGGATTGACCGCGAACCTGGTCGCAGCGACCTACATCGTCGTCGCTGCGACGACGATCGTTGCCCGGACCTGAGTGCAGCGACTGTTCGATGCAGCCACTATGGCCGAGGACTGCGTCCACTACGACTGACGAACCCTGCGTAGCACTCAAACTTGAAGCACTTGATGTCTCCTGTCAAACGCGGCCGAAGGGCCTTGCCAAGCCAATGCGGCGACGCGCGGGGCGGGTCACCTCGCGCACCATCTGGCCGGGGAACGACTTGAGGACCTCTAAGACGATATGCCTGGCTTGCGACTTCCACCCCAAGCGGGAAAGAAGGCCAGCAGCTTGCATAAGCGGCGCAATATACACCTCCCGTAGTCTGGTCTCCTGCAACTCGATGGAGCCCAGATAGTCGGCGAATTGCTCGACGGTCAGGCCGGACGGTCCATGAGCCGCTTGGCCTGGACGCTGCTGCTCAATCAAGAGTAGACGAGCGTAGAGAAGCGCATTGATGACGGGGTCAAGATCCAATGAACGCAACCGGGATACGTCAAGTTCGCCCTCCCACCCGGCGACCGGGTCCGCATCGCCACGCTGCCGATACACGAAAGAGGCATAGGCCATCATGTGAGAAAACGAGGCTAGGCTCGCGCGCGAACTAGTTGTTTGGCTACCATGAATCCGGTAATCAGTACCAGCGAAGTCGAGGTTCGACATCCGACAGGGTTGCATCCGAAGCCAAACATCGTAATCATACGCGGCTGGGAACTGCTCACGATAACCATCGATGCCCTCGATCGCCTCTCGCCTGAACATCGTCGAGGGGTCAAGCAGTGCGGGGTGGAGCCGTTCTGTCTGCCAATGCCACACGTCGCGCGGATCGAACGCTAACGGACTCACGTAGCTGGTCAGCAGATCGCCGTTCTCATCTATTCGGCGATAGCCGCAGCCGACTACGCTGACATCGGGATGTGCTTGAAGGAATTCCACCTGCCTCGACAGCCGATTCGGGGCAGCGATGTCGTCCGAGTCCAGAAGGGCGAAATATGATCCCCGCGCGATGCGAAGACCAGCGTTCCTAGCAGCTGCGCCACCTGCATTTGTTTCCGAAGGCTGAACAACTATCCGGCGATCGCTCGTGGCGAGCCGTTCGACTATCGAGAGTGAACTGTCTGTCGAACGATCATCGACAGCGACTAGCTCGAGGCGGGCGTAATCCTGGCCCATCACGCTGGCAACGGCATCTTCCAGAAAGGCCTCAGAGTTGTAGATGGGCATGATCACGCTGACGAGTGGTCCGTTCATTAGCATCTCGATGCACGTCGCTTAACGAAAGATCCACCGGACAAGCGCGATCAGGGGAGCCATAGAGGCCCTAGCCACCTGCTGGACTGATCGTCGAGTCAAGCCTAGACGCTGTCGAAGGGGGCGGGTTGCAGCCCGGAGCGCCTGGCTTGGGCAGTGCCGCACGACGCTTGCCGCGAATCGCACCGAATATCCGGGAAAGCCCAGTGTAAAGAGTGCCCGGGTTCCTTGGAAGAGTGGCGCGGCGTCGGCTGCCTTCAATCTGGACTGGGAGAGATCGATCCCCACGAGCGCACGTGCGAGATCCTTCGGTGTCAGTCGCGTCTGTTCGAGCTGCCTTCGGTCGGCTATAGCGGCAAGTACCAGCAGGCCCGCGAACAGTCTGGCTAAAGCCATCGGGTCTGGCTTGGCCCCAAGTAGACACGGGAGATCGAAGTTGCCCTTCCAAGCTTCGGCGGGGTCCGCCACTCCACGCATCCTGCAGACGTACGACGTGTGTGCCATGGCCGCGGAGAAGAGAGTTAATTCTCCTCGGATGCTGGTTATCTGAGAGGGATGCCTACGATAACTACACATCACCTCTTGTAGATTTGCCATCGGTCTGGGTTGCAATCTCAACCATAGATCGTAATCCTCCGCTGAACGAAACTGCTCGCGGAACCCACCCGCCTCAAGGAAGGCATCGCGACGCAGCATCGTTGTCGTCGTCTGTAGGGCATTGTTCAATCGCCGAGTTTGCGAGTCGGCTATCTGGGCTGACGTGATCGCTGGACCGAGTACATGATCGGCGATAACGTCACCTTGAGGGGTGATGTGTCGCACTGCACCCCCTACTAGGCAGACGTGGGGGTGGTCATCCAGATAGTCCACCTGCCGACGCAAACGCTCAGGGTGTGCAACATCATCAGAATCCAAGAAGGCAACGAACTCACCGCGGGCGACACCTATTCCTGCGTTTCTCGCAGCTGCCGGGCCACCGTTCTCCTGCCTCATGACTCTGAGGCGACTGTCCTGAGAAGCCAGGATCTCCATCATCTGGTACGACGCGTCAGTCGAGCCGTCATCGATCAAGACTACTTCGAAGCTCTCGTATGTCTGCCGCTGGATGCTAGTAATCGCTTCTGTGATGAACGTTGCTGCGTTGAAAACGGGAATGATGACGCTCACCCTCGGCGGAATCACATATTCTCCTACGTGTACTCTTCACTCGGGGGGCAGAGTCCAGCAGTCGCCAACGTCCTCGGATGCCAAGCACCAGCTTCAGGTTGGGCTGCGGCCCAGTTCATGGGACTCCAAGCAGTTGGTTCCGGTCTCCGTTCGGTCATCGTAGGCGGCTTCGAACTCGGGTGGGGGGTGCGCCGTTACGGGTACTGTGAAGGCCGAGGTGACGATGCAGGTGAGCTTGGCGGGCTCAACGTCGTAAGTGGTCCGCCACGGGTCCTGCTGGCGGGTCGAACCGGACCCAATCGAGGGTTCCGTGACGACCTTGGCGGCTTGTACGTTCTACCGTAGGGACGTGAACGGCGACCCGCCATCGCAGTTGAACACGTGCCTCGGAAAGTGAGCCCCGCGTCTCGCACCGAGACGGCGGTAGTCCAAGGTGCCTACACAACCTATGGGCAACACCTCGCAAGACCCAGACCTCCGGACGTAGCGGGGATGGTTCATGCAGAGTCGTCGGGGTTTTTGACGGTGTAGACCAGGGGGTGGTCGGTGCCGGGGTAGAGCGTTTCGGTGTCGGTGAGTTCACGGCAGAGCCCGTCGATCGCGCGGGTGCGGTGGGGGGCGGATAGCGGGTTGAGGGTGAGGTGGATGCGGCCGTCGATGAGGCGGATGTCGGCGGGTGTGGCGAACGCTTCGTGGAGCAGGCTGCGGGCTTCGTGGTGGGCGCGCCGATAGTGGTCGGTGAGCAGCCGGGCCAGAGACGATTCGGTGTTGTAGGCCGCCATGCGGATCGCGTCGACGAGCGCCGTTTGTTCCCCGTCGAGCCGGGCCGCTTCGGGCCGGATGTCGCCAACGGGGACGCGGGCGGGCAGGGCTTTGGCGGCGGTCTGGGTCTGTGCGAGCTCGTCGCGAACTTGGTCGATGGTGACGGATAGTTCGTCGCGTGAGCTGGCCAGGGCGGGGTGGTCGGCGATCCGGCCGAGGGTGGCCTGCCCGGAGGCGATCGTCGCTTTGAGCTGTTTGGTGGTCCGGGCGGCGTCCTGCTTGGCGGGGTTGGGCACGGTGCGGTCCGGGTTGTCGGGCACGACGGTGTAGGTGTCGAGCGCGTCGAGTCCGAACCGGGCGCGCAGGTAGCGGAAGAAGTTCTCTTCGCGCCAACGGTTGAACATTGCCCACGCCAGCGGACCCGGATCATCGTCGGTGCGGGTGGTGATGATCGCGGTCTGGTGGCCGGTGTCGCACAGCCGGACGATCTGGCGGCAGGAGAAGGAGTTGCGGCCGGCGTTGTAGGCCAGGTGCACAGCCCGGTCCGCGAGCCGGTAGGTGTGGGTGATGCCACGGTCGTCGATGACCTCATGGTCGACGAACGCGGCGGCCGGTTCACGGCGGGGCGGGTTCTTGCGGTAGGTGAGGATGTCGAACCCGGCTTGGTCGAGTTCGGCGAACAGCTTGGGTGACCAGCCGCCCCGGTCGAAGACGATCGTGGGCCGGGCATCGTCACCGACGAGTTTGCGGATGTCGCGGGTGGCGCGGCGGAGCTCACCGGTCAACGACGCACCCGGGGGTGAGGTCCACACCAGTAGCCCGTCGCCGCGGGCGTCGCAGATCCAGGTGTCGACCTCGGCGGGCATCGAGAGCCGCATCCGGGCCAGATGGGCTTTCGGCAGGTCAGCCTTGCCGTGGTAGGCGCGCACGTGCCCGTCGATGTAGAACAGCCCGGCCTGGTCCGGATGCTGGTCGAGGTGGCGACGGGCGAGCGTCTCGAGGAGCGCATCGGAGCGGGACAGGCTGGCGAGCTGTGCGAGCCTGCGGCGTAGGGTCTTGACCTCCGGGGCGCGGTCGTAGCCGATCAGCCGCCCCAGATCGGTTGGGGCCAGCCGGGTCAACCCCTGCGCCCGAGGTTCACCAAGCAGCGCCGACAACGCCACGGTGAGCACCAGCGCCCGGATGTCGTAGAACGCCGGACGGTCCTGCTGGTCGGCGAACGTGGTCTCGAACGTCTCCAGCAGCCCCGTGGCGGCAAGCCCCGGCAGTGCCAGTAGCGCACCCGCGGCCGGCAGCTGCCCACCCTCACAGATCTGCGGGGCCGCACCGGCCAGCAGCCTTGCCCGGGCCGCCTGCCGATCGGCGGTCCGCGGCTGCGGCCGGGCCAACAACACAAGCCCGGCCGTCTCGGCGGTGTCGGTGTCCTCGGTGTCGTCGGCTACCGGACCTGCCGGGGCGAGCCCCTCGACGTGCTCGGGCTGCGGTGTTGGGCGGCGATGCTCTGCCAGCACCTTGCGCACGCTGGAGTCAGAAACCTCCATCTGCCGAGCGATCTGCCGTCCCGACAGCCCCGGCACGGTCACGCTCGGTCCGCCGCCGCCACACCGTGGTCTCGTTCACCCCGAACGCGTCGGCGACCTGCCGCTGGGTTGCAGCCTTGGTCGACACCAACACCGCTGCTGCCAGCCGCCGGCCGGCGTCGTCACCCACCCCCCAGCAGAACGCGACCATCCCGTGCAGCCACACCGCACCACCCTCGCCGGTCTCGACCAGATCCACCCCCGGCGCGATCGGCACCGAGCACGGCGGTGACAGCGGCAACGGAGGCTCCATCTCACGTAGCGGTGCCACCATCGTCTGCAACCCGAACCCTCCACGCAACACGGCATAGACTCTGCACCTATTATCGCTCATCAGGACCCAAAGTCACGCACCCGACGCAAGATTCGACGTATCAGACCCCTATGTCAGGAGGTCTGGACTCAAGATCCCCGGACCGGTCGTAGAACACGCTTTGCAAAGCGACGCAGACGTAGTGCAGAGGCGATGCCGATATTGATCGACCGATTCGTCAGCTCCTCGGACCCCCTTCTCCAGTATCGACTTCTCTCCAGGTCGAGAGGGCTTCTCATCGCAAGAAGCACGTCGCGCAGCCGATAGGGTTCAGCGATTGGACGCAGATCGGAATCGAACGGGTTCGTTGCGAAGAGAGTTGCACCGAAAGACCGAGCGACCGCTGGAGACGGATCCTCCCACAGTTGGCCGAGTACTTGCTCGGTCATGCTCGCAAGTTCCCAGTCGGTTCCCAAGGAGCCGAAGTCGTTCACGACGCGCTTGGCGACGGCTGTGACCATAGCCTGGAAATCCTCAACTGAGGTGCCCGCGATATTGTTGTCCAACAAGTGCGGAGAAAGGCGGACATGGACGCTCGAATCTGGCGCTCGATCGTAACCGACGACTTGCGGATGGTCGGCTTTGCAAAGGACCTCAAGCAACTCTGGCAAACCGGTGAATGGCGTAGGCTCGTCGGAACGGCCGTCGAACATGAATGCCTCTGACGACCCGGGGGAAAGCTTCAAGGCCTGGGCGTCCAAGCCAAAGAAGAGCGTTGCCAATTTTCGCCCGCCCGCCGCTCGGGTCAGGTCATCTACAGTTTTTGCCAAACTGCCCCGCCAGCCTAAATCTACCAGCGCTTGCGCTCGGTCCCCCTCCACTAGCCCTTCTTGCCGCAAGTAATCCTGAAGGAGCTTGCGGCGCTCCTCCCTAGCCGCGGTCGTCGCTGTAAAGAACTCGGGTCCGTCCAGCCAATCGAGCCAGGCCAAACGTTCTTTGGGGGCAAGTGGACGATCGATGCTTGATGAGTTCTTGACTTCGAGTGACGTGCTGGAGGTGGTATCGATCCCGAACCATTCGGCGATCTCCGGCCCGCTAGCTTGTCGAGTGCTGCGTACCAGTCGCTTCGCGGCCGAGCGTGCCTCTTCAGGTACTATTGGGAATGTCGAGCGGCGGCTCACGAGGAGGTAGTTGAGCTCTATCGGGTCGGGTTCACCGGCTTGCAGAGTGTTGGCGACATGCATGAGCAGTTGTCCGTCGCGTGCCATGAAGTTGAGACGGCGGATGCCCTGCTTGCGGCACACTGTCAATATCCATGCAACAAACGAGATCACGGCGGGTGCCGTCACCCCGGTTGCGATCCCAACCGAAACGGGGCCGCTCGACGGTTGTTCGTCGCAGATCCGAAGGCGCTCGAGCCTGGCTGCCCCCGAGATCCGTGCTCCCCACTGTCGCGTGATCCGCCTATTCCGTGCCAGGGTGTGCTCGAATTGTGTAGGGCTGGCAGCGGTAAGGTGAGTTGTACCGATACCTAGCTGTCGGGGAGCCACCACATCGGCCGTGGGATCATCACCAGTATGATGCAAAGAGGCGCCGCCCGGCAGGTTGAGTTGCTTGATCGCGTGCGCGTACAATCGACCGTCAGCTTTCGATGCACGAGCTTCACAGGAAACGATCACGCGCTCATCATAGATCGCCAGCTCCCGGCGGAGCAGTTCCTCACGTACGAATGTTGACGAGAGATAGGTTGCCGATATGAAGACGATTCGGCAACCCGAAACTCGCATCCGGTGGAGCCGATCGGCCATACCGGGAACGGCAACCAGTAGATGTCGTTCTATGGCCAATTCCTGCTCGATCAGCACACTTTCCGCAGCGGTTGGCAGGTCAAGGAGTTGGGCAAAGATCTGGGCGATCTCTTCGAGCGTTGGCTCACTGCAGGTATGTGGTAGCTCCCTTGCAAGCAGTTCAGCTTGTGAACGAAGATGAGCAACGCTGGAGCGTGCTGCGTTGGTCAGGCCGGCCTTGATGATGGTGTCTGCCAGTTCGAACCACGCAGCTGACGGTGGTATCAGGCGACGCGTCAGGACAGTGTCGAACACATCGTAGGACTGAAGGCGCGCTTTCTTCTGCATCCTTGGCCTCTGCAAGAATCGAGTCACTCGAGAATATAGCGATGGTTGACCGCTCAATAATTCCACTGTAAGGCCAATGATAAAAGCGCTTGCTAGCGTAGAAGCTACGTGGTGAACATGGTTACCCACTGCTTGGGCGGGGAGTTCATCTGGGGCTGGAAGCTTGCCCCTTCGCTCGCGTTCGTTGTGGCTGGGCAACTATCCGCGAGGCGGCTAGCGGCATTCAATACGTCTTCACGGACACAATTGCTCACGGGTAGGCGGCAACGACCTTGCGCATGGCCTCTACGAAGCGCTGTTCGGAGAAGTCGCGCGCTCGCTCGAGGATGCGGGCTATGTCGAATCCCTCAGCCTCGAAGCGGTCGAGCGCCGTAGCGATGGCCGACGGGGTTGGTTCAGGGAAGAACACCCCGGTTTCGCCCTCTACAACGGTGTCGAGCGCACCGCCACGTCCGAGCGCGACCACCGGTGCCCCGCAGGCCATCGCTTCGATCGGCACGATGCCAAAGTCGTCCTCGCTCGGGAAGAGCACAGCCCTTGCCTCAGAGTAGGCGAGCGCCAGCTCATCGGTGCTCAGGGTGCCGGCGAAGGTGACGTTCGCTGGCGCGCTTGCGCGCAGGCGGGGTCCGTCCCGACCGTCGCCGATCACCAACAGTCGGCGATCGGTGCCACGGAACGCCTCGATCAGCGGCTCCAGTCGCTTGTACGGCTCCACGATCCTGCCCGCCCACACGTAGTGCTCGCCGCGCCGAGAATCGCGTACGTGGAAGCGTGGGTCGTACGGTGGGTGGACCGTCGCCACGGCGTTAATGCCGTAGAAGCGCTGTATCCGCTCGGCGACAGCACGGCTGTTGGCGATGTAGGCGTCTGCGGCGAGCGCTCGATTTCGGTCTACGCGTCTGAGTTGTTCGAGCATTCGTCGGGCAACGGGCCGGACTGCACCCGGAAGGGTCTCGAGGTACATCTGCTGACCGCTCCAGGCCTGACGCAGCGGGGTGTGGCAGTAGACCAAGAGTGCGCCCGAGGCGGATACGTGGTGCGCGAACGCGTAGGAAGACGCGAGCACGTTGCCTTCGAATGACGCACGCAGGTGGTTGGTTGCAGGCAGCAGGAGGCTCGCCTGGCGGTAGGAGCCGGGACGGAACAGCCGCGGGTGGCGGATGTGGACCTCTTCGACGCCGAGTCCGGTGAGGACGTCCGCCTCTCCACCGAAGCAGTGCACGGGGGAGCCGCCGAGCACCTGTGCCGCCAGGACGGCGGTGACGCGTTCGGCCCCGCCGAGGGAGAACGCGAAATCGTGGGTCACGAGCCAGTCGGTCACAGTGATCCGCTCCCGGCCGGATCGGGATCTGGCCGCTGGTGGACCCGACGGGCCGTGGCGGTGCGCAGATGCTGCAGACCCAGCTCGTCCGCGTCGACGTGGACCGCAAGCCCGTGGCCTTCGGCGACGCGGGCGATCTGCACCTGGTGGTCGTCCACGTGCTCATGGTGGACGGCACGGCGCGGCACGAGGACGGGCGCCTTGCCGGCTTCGAGGCAGCGCAGCACGGTCCCCACACCCGCATGCGCGACGACCACGTCCGCCCTTCGTATCTGGGCCTGGAGCTCCGCGTCGGAGAGCATCTCGATCGCGTCGATCGGTAGATCCCCCACGTCCGTCGCCCCGGTCTGCCACGTGACGTCGAGGTCCGGGGGGAGCACCTCGAGGAGTCGCTCGAGCAGACGGCGGAAGCCCCACGGCCGAGCCGTCCCGAGCGTTACGAGCACCCGCTCGACGTCGCCGGGTTCAGCAACCGGCTCCGAGCTGAATCGGTCGAGCAGGTCGAACCGGTACTGCCAGCGCCGGTCAGCGTTGTGCCGGTATTGGGTGTAGCACTCCACCCATGGCAATCGGGAGAGGATCCGGCCGGTCAATGACGGTGCGACCGGTCTCGCCAAGCTCTCGATGAACACCGGTTTCGCACCGACGAGCCGTGCAGCTGGCAACGTGGCCATGGCTACAGCGGCGCCGGTGCTGTAGACCCTGTCGGCGTCGGACTGCCGCAGCAAGCGCAGCATGCGCGGCGTGGCCAGCAACGCACGATCGACTCGGCGTGCGTGGATGAACGGCACGAACCGTACGTCCAAGTCTACGAGCATGCTCTCGCTCTGCGGCGATCGGTGCGTTATCCAGAGACCCATCTGGTGTCGCTCGGGTTCCAGCAGGGGCGCCAGGTGCGTGAGCTGGACAAGATGGCCCCCGGTGGTGGCGACGAAGACCGGCCTGCCTCCCCGTGCTGAACTCATATGTCTCCCCGGACCCACGCGTCCAGCATCACTCCAACTCCACAACCTACCGTAGGCGCCTCGTGTTCGGGCGGGGCACTCCCCGCACCGGCCCCTTACGGGTGAGCCTTCGCGCAGGTGCTTCGGCGGGTCGGATACGATCTGGCGCTGTTGTGGCAGGCCCAGCGCATGGAGGCGCCGCGGGCACCTCGTGGCCGATCAGCAGTGCCGCGGGGTCCAGCGCACTCAGCGATCACGTACTTGCGGCTGGTCGCAGGGCTTCTAGCCCGACGAGTTCATGGAGGTGGGAGCTCGCTATAGGTCGGTCGAAGCACCGTTGCACCCGATGACGGCCTCTGCTGGTCGGTCAGAAACAGTGCGGTGGGAGCGTGAGACACCCAACGGGATCGCACACGAAGGTGGGTCAGAGGTGACGATCATCCGCGCGGCTCGAGAGGGCCTGCAACTGATCGGTCGCGAGTACCACGGCCGGTGGATCCTGCTGCTGGTGGTCGCGTTGATCGCCAGCGGCCTGGAGATCCTCGGTGCCGCCCTCGTCTACCTCTTGCTCGCCCTGGTCGCCGACCCCGGGGGCGCTGTGCAGATCCCGGTCCTCGGTGATCTCCGACGTTTCCTGGGGGGCGCTGACGAATCGATGCTGCTCCTCTGGTTGGCTGCGAGTATGGGACTGTTCTTCGTACTGCGGGCGGCAGCCCAGATCGGTGAGGCGTACCTCCAGAACAGGATCAGTCAGAACGCAGGGGCCCGCCTCTCGAAACAGCTCGTGCAGGGCTACCTGGCCCTGCCCTATGCCTTCCACCTTCATCGCAACTCCTCTGAGCTCATCCGCAACGGGCACACTGCGGTGGACGAGTTGGTCAACTTCGTCTTCCTGCCGCTGATCCGGATCGCGGCTGAGTTCGTCATGATCGTGGCGATGCTGGTCCTACTGTTGAGCATCGCGCCGTTGGCGTCCGTGCTGGCGATCACGGTGATGGGCTCTGCGGCGCTCGTCCTCCTCCGCATCATCCAGCCGCGCTTACAGCAGCTCGGGTGGACCGCACACGAACTCAACGGTCAGACGCTGCGGTCCCTCCAGCAGGCGTTCCATGGTGTTCGCGACATCAAGATCCTGGGCCGCGAGCGGGCGTTCGCGCAGACCTACGGCGAGTGGCGCCGTGAGCTCGCGCGCATCCGCTATCTGAACGGGACGCTTATCTCGTTGCCCCGGGTGACTATCGAGCTCGCGTTGATCGGTCTGATCCTGACCCTCTTCGCGATCGCGGTCGTGGCTGGGGATGGGGCGGGCCGTACGTTGTCGGTGTTGGGCCTGTTCGCCTACGCGGGTCTACGACTGCAGCCGTCCCTCCAGCGGGTGATCGGGAGCCTGAACAGCCTGAAGTACGCCGAGGCCCCACTCAAGGCCCTCTACGCGGACTTCGGCGCCATCAGCGACCACGCCGACCCGCTGGCGACGGTCGATCCGCTGCCCTTCGAACGCGCGCTCGTCGTCGAGCAGGTCACCTTCCGTTACGAATCCGCCGACGATGTGGCCCTTCGCGACGTCGACCTGAAGGTCCTGCCCGGCGAGGTGATCGGGATCTGCGGGCCGACCGGTGGCGGGAAGACGACCCTGGTCGACCTCATGACGGGTCTTCTGGCGCCGACACAGGGGCGTGTGACGGTCGACGGTCTCGACCTGCGCAAGCACTCCCGAGCGTGGCAGCTCGGCCTCGGAGTCGTGCCGCAATCGGTGTTCCTGGTCGATGACACCATCCGTCGCAACATCGCTCTCGGCCTGCCCGACTCGGCTATCGACGACGAGGCGATCACGCACGCGGTCGAGCTCGCGCAGCTGCAGGAGTTCGTGTCGAGCTTGCCCGCCGGCCTGGACACCGTGGTCGGCGAACGGGGCGTGAGGATGTCCGGAGGGCAGCGTCAGCGGGTCGCGATCGCGCGTGCGTTGTACCGCCGGCCGAGTGTCATCGTCTTCGACGAGGGGACGTCCGCACTTGACAACACCACCGAAGCCGCCCTGATGGCGGCCCTCGAGCGCCTCCGAGGTGACCACACGATCCTGCTCATCGCTCACCGCCTCTCGACCGTGCGAGACTGCGACCGCGTGGTTTACCTTGAGCACGGTCACATAGCCGGCCTGGGTACCTACGATGCCCTGACCGCGACCAACGCCGCCTTTCGAAGGATGGCTGCGGGCCGCTAGCGTCGCCGGCCGTGGGATCGTCGAACGAGTTCCGCAAACACACCGAGGCTGAGCGTGAACCGGCCGGCTCCGGCTCGACGGACGTCACGACAGGGGTTGACATGCGTACGGTGCTGGTGACCGGCGGGGCAGGCTACATCGGCAGCCATGCGTGCAAGCGGCTCGCTGCCGAGGGGTACGAGCCCGTCGTGTACGACAACCTCAGTACTGGCTACCGCAACTTGGTCCGCTGGGGCCCACTAGAGGTCGGAGACCTGCGGGATCCCGACCGCCTCGACCAGGTCCTCGCGCACTACCAGCCTTCCGCGGTCCTGCACTTCGCCGGCAGCGCGTATGTCGGTGAGTCAATGCAGGATCCCGGCAAGTACTACGAGAACAACGTGGGTGGTTCTCTCGAGCTCTTCAAGGCCTGCATCAGGACGGGCGTGCTCGATCTGGTGTTCTCCAGCACCTGTGCCACCTACGGCACACCAAGCGTTGTTCCCATAACTGAAGATGCGCCTCAGGACCCGATCAACCCCTACGGCACCTCGAAGCTCATGGTCGAGCGGATGCTGCGCGACCTCGGGTCAGCGCACGGCCTGAGGTCGGTGTCCCTGCGGTACTTCAACGCAGCCGGCGCGGATCCCGATGGCGAAGCCGGCGAGTGGCATCAGCCGGAGACCCACCTCCTCCCCTTACTGCTCGACGTGGCTGCGGGCATACGTGACGAGGCGATGGTCTACGGAACCGACTATCCGACCCGTGATGGCAGCTGCATCCGCGACTACATCCACGTTCAGGACCTTGCCGACGCACATGTCCGGGCGATGCGCTACCTGGAGAGCGGTGGTGTGGCATCGGCCTTCAACCTGGGCACCGGCAAGGGGGTGACCGTCTTAGAGGCCATACGGCAGGTGGTTTCGGTGACCGGCCAAGACGTCGCCTGGCGGCCGGAACCGCGTCGTGAAGGTGATCCGCCAGAACTCGTCGCTGCCGTCGATCGTGCACGCACGGAGCTCGGGTGGCAGCCCGCGCGCTCCGATCTGCCGAGCATCCTGCAGGATGCGTGGCACTGGCATCAGCACGGCCGGTCCGCAGCGGAGCTCGACCGGCCGTGCGGCCCTGAGTCGATCACCCGGGTGACCCACGTCCCTCGGGTATCTGAGCGACGAGGACCCTCGGCCACGGTGGTCATCCCGACACGCAACCGCGTCGGGATGCTCTCGCAGACCCTGAAGTCCGTGCTCGACCAGGAGCACGTGGATCTCGAGGTCGTGGTCGTCGATGAAGGATCCTCGGACGACACGCCGAGCTTCCTCGAGAGGATCGGCGATGACCGCGTTCGTGTGATCCGGCACGATCCCGCTCAGGGGCTGGCCGCCGCCCGCAACGCGGGGATCGACGCCGCGCGGACCGAGTGGATCGGCTTCGTCGATGACGACGACCTGTGGTTCCCGCACAAACTCCGCGACCAGATCGCCGCTGCCGAGCGCATCGACGCGCCCTGGTCGTACGGCGGGGCGCTGCTCTTCACGGAGGGCCCTACAGCGCTGGACGTGGTCGTCCCGGCCCACTGGCGTCGCGAACATGAGCGGCTCCCTTGGCGCAACGTCGTACCCGGGGGGGGGTCCAACCCGATCGTGCGGACGTCCGTGCTCGACGAGGTGGGTGGTTTCGACGGAAGCATCTCGATCGTGGCGGATTGGGACATGTGGATCCGTCTCTGTCAGACCGGTGAACCGGGGCTCGTCGCGAGTCCCGTGGTCGCCTACCGGATCCACACCTCGAACATGACCAGCAACGCCGAAACCATGTTGGCGGCGGTCAAGGTGCTCGAGGAACGCCACGCACACCTGCGGCAGGGTGAGCCGGTTGACTGGGACAGTTTCCTGCCGTGGCTATGGGACTGGACCATGCGCGCCGGAGATCGCGCGACGGCGCGCAAGCTCGCTCGGCTGACGTTCCAGACACGTCGGCAGGGGTCGGTGAAGCGCTTGCTGCGGTCCTACGTGCCCGTCGATCGGCGACCGCCCGTCAGCGAGCAGGGTGCTGATCCCCAGGGGATCTACGACCTCTGGCAGGCCCGTACCGTGGTGCTGTGGCCGGATGGGGCAGAGGCGTGGTTGAGGGACATCCTTGCCATCGGTCCATCGGACCTGCTCGATCGAACGACACGCTCAACCCCGGTGCACCCTGCCAGCCGTCAGAAGCGAGTCTCATGACGAAGATGTCGTCGGTGTGCCATGATGCGCAGGGCCGCGGCGGCACACCGGGGCATCTGCCATGATGCAGCATGCCGATGCGCGCTCGACGCGCCCCGGGGGTGAGTATGCGTGTGTTGGTCACTGGCGGCGCCGGGTTCGTCGGCTCGAACCTGATCCGCTACGTCCTGGCGAACACCGACGACGTTGAGGTCGTCAACCTCGACGCACTCACCTACGCCGGGCACCTCGCGTCGCTGATCGAGGTGGAGGACAGCCGCCGCTACAACTTCGTACGCGGCGATGTGCGCGACGTCGATCTGGTCAACCGGATCGTCGGGAACGTGGACGCCGTCGTCCACTGCGCAGCCGAGAGCCACGCGGACCGCTCGATCGAGGGACCGGAGGCCTTCCTGGACACCAACGTGACCGGCTCGGGCGTGGTGTTCGAGGCCTGCCGCCGCGCGGGCGTCGAGCGGGTGCTGACCGTGTCCAGCGGGGAGGTGTACGGCTCTGTGCCGGCGCCGCGGTCCGCGCGCACGGACGATCCCCTGCTGCCCAGCAGCCCGAACGCCGCCTCCCGTGCGGGTGCCGACCTGCTGGCCCGCAGCTACGGGGTGACCTACGGCTTCCCCATCACCGTCACCCGCACCTCCAACTGCTACGGCGCCTTCCAGTACCCGGAGAAGCTGG
>LFIK01002513.1_pt1 | contig 14820 bp, 22 predicted proteins | sample 643401 | NCBI WGS metagenome assembly LFIK01 (sample SAMN03777447, study PRJNA286221) | soda lake metagenome | biome: soda lake; feature: Kulunda steppe; material: water; isolation source: sample T5-Br brine of Lake Tanatar-5 | place: Russia: Kulunda steppe | collected 2010-07 | reverse complement strand
GGGGGGGGGGGGGGGGCAGGCGCGCTCGTGTTTGTGTGCGATTGTGCGTGCGCAGTCTGGGTTGTGGGTGCTGATGCTCGTGCCGCTGGCTTGCAAGAAATTTTCGGATACTGGCTTCGTGCAAGGAGCAGGGTAGCTCCAGCCTGCGTGCGCTGGATGCTAGTCGTGCGCTGAATGTGCTGTGAGGGCCGTTGCCGCTGCTAGCCCCTTGCTGCAGTGTTTGTTACCTACCAGAGGCATGCTGATTCAGAAGCTGATCCGCAGCATGTTTGGGGCCATGCCTGGGTGCTTGCCCCCCTCATAGAGCTGCAGAGGTGATTTGTTTTCTCTGCAGCCTGCAGCGGATCTTCCAGCCATGCGGCAGCTGTCCTTAGCTGTGCTGCACATTCACACAACGGATGCTCAAGGCCTCCCCCAATCGTTTACGTGCGCGGCATGTGCCTCACGTAACTCAGCATGCACGGCCTGCAGTTGTGGCCCACTTGGGTTGTCCGTGCACCTGCAGGCGCTGTTCTTCCCACCTGTGCTGGGTGTGTGCACTGCCCAGCGGCTGTACCTCCTGTAGGCGTCGTCCTTGGCGCACCTGCACTGCATCCCGTGCTGCCTGTCTTGCTTGCGCCCTGCAGGCGCTGCTGCAGTCGGAGCAGCTCCTCCGTCTGGAGGAGGTGTTGCAGGATGTGAGCCGCTGCGCCCCCCTCCCAGGCGAACCCAACGCGCTCTCCCTGCAGCAGGTGCGTGGGCAAGGCGAGCCTTTTTTCACGTCATGCACATGCACGCCAGCGATCGGTGCACAGCACAATGGAGACCACTCGCTCACAAGCAAGCGCCTGAGTGATGCCTTTGCTGCCTTAGGGCACAGGAGGTGAGCAGTTCCTTGGCTGGCTTCCTGCCATGCACCAGGCTGGCGGTCGCTGAGCTTATGCCATGTGGAAAAGTAATGTGACTGCGAGGGAGATGGCCTCATTTGCTTCAGAAAGGCCATGCCTGCATTGCTGCACGAGGTGGTACTGTCTGACCTGCTGCCTCTATCAATACTCTGTCAAATACATGGACCTCCAACAGAAGCGCAGCTCCGCGCCTGCGCGGCACGCAGAAAACATGCACACGACGTCTGCTTACCCCTCTGTTCAGCAGCAACCCTGGGACTCCCAAACTTTTTGAAGATTTTCCCCTGCCTCAATCTGCCGCATCATCGCTGGTCTTCAGATACCCAACAGCGTGCACAAGCACACACACCCTGCCAGTCCTTAGATGCCCAGCAGCACACACAAGCACGCATGCCCTCAGCGCAGGATATTGCGCGTGTTGCTTTGGTTGTGTACAGGTGGAGGTCGTGTACACAGGCATCCTGAAGCGGCACAGGGAGGAGTACATGCTGTACAACCTGGCTGCGGCGGCGCTGTCCCAAGCGCTGCCCAGGCTGTCTGCGGCGCTGCAGGTGAGGCAACAGCGCGTGCGTATGTACAGGAATGTGGGGAGGGGGGGATTTGGGGGGGAGTATGCTTGCCAGGGTAGAGCAGTCCCAAGCGCTGTGCAGGCTGTCTGCGGTGCTGCAGGCAAGGCTAGGGGCCACCTTCAACAGACTTGTGAGCGCGTTCGCGCATGTATGTGTGTTTGTACAGTTCAATGTTCACCTTACACCCTACGTGCGAAACGGCTCTGTTGTGCATGCGCCCACCATATGCACATGCCAGTTGCCTGAGGGAGGGCGTACAAACTACATGCCTGGATGGCACATGAGCTGAGCAAAACAAGCAGCAGGGGGTGCTTGGAGGATGGACGCAATGGGCCACTATCCAGGCCCCGTAGGGCCGTGCACGCATGGGGCGAGCCTTTCAGTGGCAGGTCCGGGGATCTACTGAGGCACTAGCAGCCCATGAGCAGTGCAGGATTTGTCCATCCGCTGTGGGCAACGTCAAGAAAGGGATGAGCAACAGGAAGGACGCACTCAGGGCTGCAGGGCTTGTAACAGGAGCGACCCATCCAGGGCCTACTTGGGGCCTGTGGAGCAGCTTCGCTGGACATGCAAGGCCTGCCCTGTGCTTTCCTTGGCTTTTGGATCCGCTGCCACGAGGCCAGACCGAGTGCGAATGCACACTGCTGCTGCTGCTGCTGCTGCTGCTGCTACTACATGGACTCCAGGAGATGACCCCGATGCTTGCATTCGCCTCTTTCCTCTGCTTCCATGCATAACGCGCTACCACCTCCACCCTCCACCCTCTTGTAGCTGCCCCATACTGTGAGAATACGCCATCCTACCAACAATCGCTTGCTCTGTTGCCCCCTCTCCCTCCCCCAGTGTCTGAGCAGCACTGCACTGCCCGTGCTTCCGCCTCCCGTCTTCCCTTCCCCCTTTTGCAGGGCTGGTCCCCATTAGTGGAGCCGCAGCGCTGCGTCGCTGACTTCCTGCGCTGGCGGCCGCTGCTGGAGCCTTCGGGCCACACCGCTGGCGGCGGCACCGCGCTGTTTGCTGCGTCCGGCGCGTTTGGCAGCATGGACGGCAGCGCCGACGCGCAGGACCCGTACATGCTGCTGGTGTCTGAGGCGGTGCTGCCGCCGCTGCGCGCCGCGTGCACGATGTGGGAGCCTCGGGACCCTGAGGTATGGGCATCTTTGTGCGCCTGCATGTGTGTGCGTGCGTGCACGATGTGGGAGCCGCAGGGCACGGAGGTATGGGCATCTTTGTGCGCCTGCATGTGTGTGTGTGCGTGCACGATGTGGGGGCCGCGGGGCACGGAGGTATGGGCATCTTTGTGCGTGTGAATGTGTGTGCGTGCGTGCGTGCGTGCGTGCAGAGGGGCTTGTGCGGCACCGCCACCAGGCCCTGAGTTTGTGTTTTTGCATGCGGGCTTGCGTGTCAGAAGGGTGTGCAGAGGGGCTTGTGGTGTGCAGGCGCGGAATCCTGAGCATTCAGCAGCTGCTGCCTTGAGGGGTTCCATGCTCCGCGCACAAATCCACGGTCCTCCGCTCAGTGTTCAGGTGTTGGCCCCAGATGATGGCCGCAGGGGCCCGAGCTGTTTGCTGTGGAGACAATTGTAGCAGCACGTGCATTGCCCCTTGCCGAGCATGCCGCTTGCTGCTTAACAAAAGGAAAGCCGCATGCCCTCTGCGTGCTTTACGGCGTGGATCCGTTCATTGGTCACACACAGCAGCACCCTGTGTGTTTTCCCCAACTTTTAACCCCTGGAGTCACTGCTGCGCATATTTTCCCTGCTTGCTGTGGATGTGGAACGGCTTGCGTAAGGCATACAGCAGCACCTTGTGCCCCCACTTACCCCTTCCCCCCACGTCGCTGTGGGTGGGGAACTAGGAATGGGTAAATAGGGTCTGGCAGACCCTTGTCTGTAGAGCCTCTTTAGAGCCTATTTGGGCCTCTATAGAGCCTTTTTGGCATTTTGATCAGACCCTATTAACCCACCTCGTGGAACGGCTTGCTGCTGACACACAGCAGCACCTTGTGCCCCCACCTACCCATTCCCCCCACATCGCTGTGGCATGCCCTGCCTGTCACCCGCAGGCGCTGATCAGTTTCCTGGAGGCGTGGGAGGCTGCGCTGCCCCGCGCGGCGCTGCAGCACATCCTGGACATGCTGGTCATGCCCAAGCTGAGGGCTGCGGTCACGCTGTGGGAGCCACGCCAGGTGTGCGGCCATGTGGGCGTACGCGCTGGCCGCTCAGTGCAATGTCATCAACATTCCCAGTTTGCAGCAAGGATGCGTACGGCTCACTGCAGCGGCACGGCATAGAGCTTGACACGAGCATGGACGAGCGATCCAGCGTGTGTCGCTGAGCACTCCACATGGCGTGCTGGCGCGGCATTAGGCACTGATCTGCATCCTTGCAGCAGCCCCTCCTGCCCCTGTCAAAGCATTGCCTGCTAGCACACGCACGCACACACACACACGCACACACACAGATGAACAAATGGATAAATGGATCAAGCAATCAACCAACCAATCAACCAGTCGATCAAATGTTGACGAGCGCCACCGCAAACACATCATACGCGCGCGCGGCAGGAGACCGTGCCCATCCACGCGTGGCTGCACCCCTGGCTGCCATTCCTTGGGTCTGCCCTGGAAGAGCTGTACCCCGTCATCAGGCACAAGCTCGGCGTGGCGCTGCAGGTGCGGGGGCAGCCCTGGCGCGCTCGTGCAGCCCCTGGTCAGCGCCCATCCGTAAACGCTTGCCTGGCTCCGAGCATGAGCGCATGGGCTTGTGCATGGGGTTGTGCATGGGCTCGCGCATGGGGTTGTGCTTTGGCCTCTGTACACAGGCACTTGAGCACGCACCTGCAAGGGCCTTTGGTGCGACCGTGTTTGAGCACGTGCATGGTCTATGGCATGGGGTCGTGCTTGGGCCTGTACGCATGCACTGAAGCTTGCACACATGCACACACATGCGCGCACGCACAGGAATGCACACACGCACAAACACACACGCACGTTTGCACGTGTGCACTCGCGCTAGCAGGCATGGCACCCCAGCGACAGCAGCGCCCTGGTCCTGCTCCGCCCGTGGCATCGCGTATTTGACGCGGCCGAGTGGGACGCAATGCTGCTGCGCTGCATCGTGCCCAAGCTGGCGATGGCACTCCAGGCCTTTGTCGTCAACCCGGTGTCCCAGGTGCGGCGTGCGTGCTGAGGCCCTCTGAGGGCCAGACTGAAGGGACTGATCAAAAGGCGCATTCTGGGCTGTGCATGTACAAAGGGAGCCCGGCTGCCAAAGTAGCACAGGTGTGCATGGCGCTGTTGATCATCCCTTGAGGAGGCACGTGCCCCGCAGTTTCAAGTTGACACTTTCAACCATGCGTGCGCTTTTTCTTTGAGGGCCTGGAATGGCAACATCAACGGCTTTTATCAGTCATCACTTTTGTGCACAAAGCTGATGACTACCTTGGGGGGGCTTGAATCGCGATCCCATGCAGCGCGTTTAAAAGCTTGATGCACATTGCACAGCAACCCAGCAGCTGTGGCCCATCCCCACGAGCTCAATGTGCCGCCTCTAACCTGAGAACCCTCTTTGCCCCTTGATGCACTTCCCGCCTGCCCATGGCGCTACTGTGCACACAGGCCTGTAGCTTCTCAAGGCTGTCTGCTGCTACAACGTGTGCTGTGCGCTGCATGTCGCGTGCCTGTGCGTGCAGGATATGGCCGCCTTCCAGTGGGTCATGAGCTGGAACGAGGTGATGCCCCACCACCACATGGCGGCCCTGCTGGACGTTGGCTTCTTCCCCAAATGGCACCAGGCAAGGGCGACCGCGCATGTGCCCAGAGCCCTCTGTGTGTATGTTGTGTGTGTATGTTCGATGAGTGCGTGTTTGTGTGTGTGTGTGTGTGAGCACACGCATGTGCGTGGTGATGTGTGCGTGTTTGCATATGCAGTGTTGTGTGTTTATGGGTGTGCACTTGTGTGAGCATGTGTGGGCGTGCATGCGCGGGTGTGCATGCACATGCACGTGTGTGCTTGTGGTCATGGACCCCAACCTCAGGCCCAACTTGTAGGCCAGGCGGCTCGGTGAGATGCTGAAAGGTGGCGCCCTGCCGCTAGTCTTGAGCACCTCCACGACGCGGACGCGCTCCCTGGTCTGTGGTGGACGCGTGAGTGCAGTGCGTGCTGGTGCTGTGCTGCTCAGGGCCCCGCGCCTCAGCCTCTGGGCCGCCTCTGCCGCCTGGTGCTGCCAGCTGCCAGCTTGCGGCTATGTTACGCCTGCAGACGCACTCACCTGCTGCCCCGTCGCCCCAAGCGCAATGCCCAAAGTGCCGCCCGGCTCCGCGCGCTCCTGGTGCGGGTGCTACGCCTCTGGCTGTCTAACACAGGTGCTGCGCTGCTGGCTGTCCCACACAGGTGCTGCACTACTGGCTGTCCCACACACCCAACTACGATGAAGTCACGGCCTGGTACCTGGGCTGGAAGGCCGCCTTCCCGCCGGGCCTGCTGGATCACGAGCGCGTGCGCCGCCAATTCAACGCAGCCCTCAACATGATGAATACGGTGCGTGCCCATCATTTATACGCGAACCGTGGAGTGCCTGACATGATCTGGTAGGCATGCGGCCAGTCTGATGCGGTCCTAAGTGTGATACATGCGGTCCTAAGTGTGATGCATGCGGTCCTAAGTGTGATGCATGCGGTCCTAAGTGTGATGCATGGGGTCCTAAGTGTGATGCATGCGGTCCTAAGTGTGATGCATGGGGTCCTAAGTGTGATGCATGCTGTCCTAAGTGTGATGCATGCTGTCCTAAGTGTGATGCATGCGGTCCTAAGTGTGATGCATGCGGTCCTAAGTGTGATGCATGGGGTCCTAAGTGTGATGCATGGGGTCCTAAGTGTGATGCATGCGGTGCGCGCCCTCAACGTGCGCCCACATGGTGCGCTTCACGAGCTGTAACAGGTGCGCCGCCAGTCCAGTGAGGCCCTCGGCATAATGAACACAGTGCGTGCCCCGACCATGAAGCCGCAGTCACAATCGCAGTGCCATGATGTTGTTGTGCAGGGAGCTTTTAATTGCTGCTTTTCGTCCACCGACCCTTTCTGGAAAAGATCACTCGCAAAGCACACGGTTACACACACACATGCATTCAGGCTTGCGTGCGCACTGTTGCATGGATCTGCCTGCTCATTCACAGGCGGTCGATGGTGCTGTGCTGCCAGCGCCAGCAGCGGCGCCCACCGCGTTTGCATCCAGATGGACAACGGACCCCACAGAAGCTACGCCAGGTAGACACACACACTCACACCTTTCAAATTGCTTACAGCCCCACTTGCCAGTGTCGGCTGGACATCATCTACCGTTGCGCAAACCTTGTGCACCTGAAAGGCCTGTGCTGTTTAGCCCACAGTTTTCCCCCCCGCACCTCCCTTGGCATTCTGCTCAGACTTCCATGTCCCTCAGATCGCTTTTGTACCTGTCCCCAGTCATTTTGAATGAGAAGTGGGGTAAGCTGAGATGCCTGCCAACCTCATCATCCTGACAGTTGCCCTTTGATTGGAAAAACCAAAGCTGCCATTCACGACATGGCATCTTGCTGCTTCATGATCATACCTGTGCCACCCTAGTGATAACAACCTTGGGTCTCTAAACGAAGAAGCTGCTCTCTCTTTCTTGGCCTCTGCCTCAACCACACATAAATTGCAGCCAACATGTAGTCACGCTTGTGCAACACCTAAGACAATGGAGGCAAGCTGTTTTAGGAGGTGCATTGTTTTGTGCCACTCGCTCAAGTGGCCCCCTCTGATTAAGCCCGCTCAACCTAGCACCTAAGAGCTGCCCAACACATTGAATGGGGCTTGACAGCACTGCTGCTGGAAAGCAGTGTTTTATTTACCCCAACGCGCCCTGCAGAAGTGGCTGCAGGCCCAGCAGCTGGCAAGGCAGCCGCCGCGGCCATGGGCTTGGGCACCAGTGCCGCAGAGCTGACCCTTCGGGACCTGGTGCAGCGCTTCGCGGAGGAGTACAGCATCCAATTCCTGCCCAAGTTTGGACGCTTTCAAGACGGCCAGCAGGTGCAGTCATCAAAGCCGCGCCCGCTGTGTGCAAAGGTCGCTTCATGAAGGCTACCCTGTCTTCTCATTGTTGACCAGTTTTGTGCCGCTGCTCCTGCTGCAACAAGCTCATGCTCTTGTGCCAGCAACATTCTTGTGATCACACAACAACTGCCTGTGCTGTTTGACGCCACTTGGAGGAGGGCGGGCTACATTTGCATTGTGCACATTATTTGATGTGCGCCATAGGATGTGTGGGCCTCACAGCTGTCAGCCCACTGGTGTTGGTGTGCCTGCAGGTGTACTCCTTCGGCAAGACAAGCATTGTCCTGGACAACGTGCACAGCACTATCCGGGCATTAGTCAGGGATCGATGGGCGCCAGTCACGCTAGAAACATTGCTGCAACAGAGCATGAAGTAGGCTTACTAGTTTCTCTGGACACCTGCATGTCCAGCTTTGCAACACCCTTACAGACATGTATTGTCACCTGTAGCATGCTGCCCATCTCCCCTCCGCTTTCTATTTCCCCCCGTTCTTGTGTGTAGCCCTAGGAGGGCGCACAATACAGTGTTTTGGCTGTCTGTTGAGTAAGAAGAAAATTTTAGGGGATCCCCGGGTGCAGGCACCAAACGGGCAGTTAATGCGTAACCTTCTTGACTTCAGAATGATACACACCTAATTCCCTCTGAGTTAAGGCAGCTGTGTATCTACGTGCCATGTCAGGTGAACTTCACCTCAGATTGATGTCACGCCAGATTAGTGCAGATCAGTGCCAGATTTATGCTGCATTGTGTCCCAGAGGTTGGCTGAATCAGTTGGCTGACACTCGGGAGTGTTTGATCTTGTTGTCGGTTCAGCTACAGCTGTATTTGAGCACGCCGAAGACGAACTCGCAGAAATACCTTGTTTGCCCCTGGCGTACATCTTCCAAGGTCGCTATGTTATGGCCATGTTGCGAGTCTGGATTGGATGCAGCAGTCTCTCAGTGTGACATTCAATGTCGTTAAGTAACAAGCGTCATGGCTGGCCATGCAACATGTTTTGTTGCTCAGTCAGCCCTGAAAACAGGAGATTACATAGCTGTATCCGCCGAAAGAGGGCAGCTTAGCTGAAGCCTACTAGGCTTTAGTCAAAGGCCTGCAACCTGAATCAAAACTGCCAGTTTTCAGTGAAAAGGCGCTCATGGCAGACGAGAGCCTGAGGTACTGTCTGAAAGTTAGAGGTTTATGGTTAACGGCAAAAACTCGAGAGAAAAACTGAGAAGTCAACCCTGAAAGAAGAGAGGCGGTGGAACAATCCATGCATCAGTTTAGGAGATTTCCCTTTTTAAAAAGGGGCACCTAGTTTAGGTCTGCTTATCATGAACATGTGGGTGGGTGTATCAGAGCCTCTGAGTTTTCTCAGTGCCTATTGTAAGTTTCTTCCCCGAATGTTGAAAGCCTTGGGACTCACACTGCTTCAGCTCTGAGTGTCCTCTTCTCCATACTGGTTATAGGGAGTCCTTCAAAGTCTGCATTAATTTTTCCTTCCTCTCTGGAACAACTCCAATTTGATTCTGATTCATCACAGGTGAAGCATTGTCGTTCAAGTCAGTGATGACCCATCATGGGCCATCACTGACATTCAAGTGCACAAGCTGGCGAGCAGGAGTTGACCGCTTGCCTGATTTGAGTTGTCAGACTGACTGCGAATCATCTTGACAGCCTTCAATTCAATAGACTGCTCATGCGCCTTCTAGCAAATTGTTGTGCTGCCGCACCTTGTTTCATCCTTGGGACCTGAATACCTGTGTGCCTGGTCTGTTGAGGAAGTGAGCCCTGTCCATTGAATGTCTGCTAAAATCTTGGCCAGGCCGTCTGGCATGAGCAGCTCATCAATTTTGCTCATGTGGAACGAGATACTGCTGGTGTTCAACTCAAGGTGATGTGCCAATCTGATGCTGGCATCATGACCATGACCTTTTACTCATATTTTGTTGGTTTTATTTGTTTATTCTTGAAGCTCGCTGTCCTACTTGCTTGCATCAACTTTGCTGCAAACATGCCAGTGAAAGGCATGTTGGCAATTGCACCAGAAGCCAAGTCTATGTATCTCTGCGCGCATGAAAGAGAGTTTGTACCAGATAAGATAAACCCAGTACCGGGTAAGGCACAAAGTGCTCATAACTACTGGCCCACTGAGTGGGCTTGCACGTGCTTGTGCCATGATTGCACAGAAGCAACTCAAACGCAGGACAGAATAATTTTAGATAGATAATATTGAATGCATCGTCGATGGCAATGGCCATGCATTGCCGAGACAGCACCTACCCCCCTCATATCACGGTATGCACAGGGTCTGCAAGGCTCACAACAAGATGAATGGATGAATAAAGTGCATCATTGTTTCTAAGTGTTTCGATACTCGAGGGATGCACGTAAGCCCTTTATAATCTCTTCAAACTCTTCTTCACTTTTGAAGCTGCTGCAGCTGGCTTGCCAGGCCCCCCCTGCATCCCACTACACCCCTCAGACTTTGCCTTCTTCTGTGCAGGTAAGCCACTTCCGTCTGCTCCCGATAAATTTTGCTTGCCGCTCTCCCCTTTGCCCTTGCTATGAGCCCCAACAGTACTGTTGTTGGCGCTGGTGTTGCCCCCGCTGGCTGTTAACGGCCCAGGCCTCCTGGCCTGCGCATGGATGCTGGTCATCAGCCTTGCGTGGCCTGCAAACTCCTCGTAGTCCTCCTGCATGCAAAAAAATGCGGATCCATCCATTCATCACCTGCTTGATTTGTGCCACATGGATGTGGCTAAGAAAGCGTGACAAAGGGGGGGCACGCACCTGGCAGCCTCCTCGCACAACTTCGGGCCAATGCATTTTCGAGGGAGCTATCAGGCGTCTGGGTAATCAAGAGCTTAGCAGGCTGTGTTCCCTTGTGGCTTAAGATTGAGGAACGCTCCAGCAGCCAGCATGGACCATTTCCAAACAAAGTTATCAATGGCGTGATGATACCAATACCAGCACACGCCCAAACAGGCACATGAAGTATAAATGCACGACCCCCTCCCTGCCTTCTGCGCGTCTGGGAAGGGTTTGTCGAAAGGGCCAACATCCACTGCACCTCACCTGCAATAACCTCCCAGCTTCTTCATTGAGTGCAGAGTCTGGGTTGGGCTCTATGAGCAAGCATCGGACAACTACGAGTACGTGCTTCAACCCTGTTTCAGGCGTCCAGTCCTGCAGGCACGCGCAAGAACAGGCATGGCTGATGCGAAGTCGTAACAGGCCGTAACGTCAACTTGTGCACCACTTTTTTCCTCTTGGCATTTCGTCTATGTCACCATGAGTGCTATGATACAAAGCTTGCTAGCCCACATTCACGCGGAGCGTGTCGTACATACACATTTAGATGGCATACCGTGGGCTCACATGTTTTCAGCTGTAAGGAATATATGGGTGGCCAACCAAACATTTCTTGGAGAGGAGTGGAACTCTTAATGCATAGAGGGAAGGTGTTAAGTCGCACGCAGCACGGGAGTTACACGTAACCCCACTATAATGCATCAATGGAGTTGCTCCCCCAGGGAGCAGCCCTCCCCCCCGCAACGAACCTTTTTCAGCACATTAACACATATTTCTCCCGTGGGAGACACGTTGGGATGGAAGATCTTGGTGGTGAAGTAACCCTTGGGGGGAGAGGCTGGGTAGTCTGCCCCAATGGCCAGGCGGATGCGGAAGAGGCCATTTTCGTACGGGGTTCCACTAGGTCCATCCATCTCAGCTTGGAAGTCTGTACATCAGGCATGACAAGGGATGGGGGGAGGGGGGGGGAAAGGGGAGGGCAGGAAGTTAAGTAGGCGTGTAACCGAGCCATCTCTTGTAGGACAGCGCCTCGCGGTGCAAGCTGGGGTTAACCCTCCCCACCTGCTATGTTTTGCTCATTCACCAGCACTCGAATACCCTCCGGGGGCTGGTCCTGCAGCGCCTTGAGCTCCCTCAGCAGGGTTTTCTGCGTGCTTGCGGACAGCATGGCGCCGACTTCAACTCTACTTTTCAAAAATATTTTCCTTTTCCCTTTATGGGATCGGAAATCTGAGCAAGATGCCTGATCTCAATTGTTGAGAGACCTGTGTTGCAACCGTGCTGGTAGATCACAACCTAGATATGAAGCAGCCTGGAAAGCAGCAGGGCAAGAAGGACACAGGCCTGGTGCCGGGGCAGAAAGGCATCCAGTCGTTTTTTGCTGCGCCTCACAAGCAACAGCAGCAGCAGCGGCAGCAGCAGCAGCAGCAGCAGCAAGAAGAGCACAAGGATTCCCCTGTGAAGACACAAGACGAGGAGGATTCTCCTGGGCACATCAAATCAGTAAGCGGCTTGGCTTTGGTCTTGGGTTAAAAGCTGTCGGTGACAGCTACTGGCCACATTCCAGCACATGGGCACGACATGCATGGCACCTAACCCATTCATGCACGTTTCTTGCTTGGGACATCAGGGGAATGGGGGTGCGAGGCGGAAGCGGCTTCGGCATCAGAGAACTATTGAGGACAGCCCAGAGCCCAGTGCCCAGGTGTGCTCCTAGCTTCGCATTACAGACTGACCTCAGGCGGCACAATCATGCTGTTGCTCTCGCACATGTTGCCTTGCCGTCAATCTCCATGCCTTTCTGCCGTGTGGTTGTGTCAATTCCTGCCACCCTTACTGTGCCCCGGCACAAGCATGCTCTGCTCCCTCCCTGATACGTGAGCATCAGCCCCCTTCCACAACCATGAGCGTACTTGCGCACCTACCCTCAAAGTGTCACTGCCATGCTTTCTTGCCTCCTAGGAGGACGCAGGCCTGGAAGATGAACTAGGGGACGACTTGCCTCCAAGAAAAGAGCAGAAGGTGACCGCGGGCGCCCCGTGCCCTGCATCCCGCATTTAGCAGGGAGGTGGGGCTGCGTAAGTCCCTTGATGGGCTCCAAGCAGCCTCTGGAACCGGGCACCCACATCCTTGCAGCACGTATACACAGCATGTATACACCACCGTGCGCGCCAGTGGGCAGGTGCTCAAGCGTGCCAGCGGCTAGCACGGACCAAGACGCCGCCCCCGCGCTGCGTGCCCTGCAGATCGAGCAGGCCCCCCGCCCCCCAGCAGCCTCGCCCGGCAGAGCGCAAGCGCCATCTGCCAGCCAGCCAGGACCATCGCACGCAGCAGGGGGCTCTGGGCGCGACGCAGGGGCGGAGGAGCCAGCCAGCCCGTCGGCAGGCCGGGCCGGCGGCAAGGCGGCAGCCGCTGAGGGGGGCGGCGGTGCCCAGAAGCCAGTGAGTGCGTGCTCTCAGCCCACACCCCAGTGGCCTGCGGGGCCCTCGACCACCCCTTGGCGCTCTATGCGCAACTCCTTAGCCGACTCGTCCCACAAGCGCCCTCTGGCCTGCCAGGCATGCGCGCTGCGTGGCAAGTTTCACAGGCTTTGCCTAAACTGCCTCCATCTGGCAGAGGCACAGCTGTCTCGCCCTTTCCTACACCACTGTGTGGAGCGCCTGAGAGCCTGGAGCATATAAATGGCGCTGCGCGCTTTTGCTGCGGGGTGGACGGATTGAGGCAGGGGAGGGCGGGCATTCGCTTGTGGAGGGGCCAGGGGCCCCACAGGCCCAGTGGACACCTGTGACTTGGCCAGGCCATGTACCATCCCCCGCAGCTTCTGCTTGATCAGGGGCTGCTGCACCTGCACGGCGCTGTGCGTGCATGGCCGGCCGGGGCTGACGCGCGCAGGCTGTCCGCAGTGTCGCGCTGGTGTCAGTCACCGCCGCTGGTGCGCTGGCACTGGCTGGTGGAGGCTCCACCCGTCACATCACTTTCCACCCAACGCCCTCAGGTTCCATTGCCCTGTAAGCTTGTTTCTCCTGTCCGCCCCCATGACTCCCAGAGGCTCCTTTGCCCTGTAGCACACTGTTCAAGTGCATTTCCACTGCCCGCCCATGGTTCCTAGATTCTTTTACATATTATGCTGACCTGAACGCTTCCTAAAGCGGCTTTCGGTCCACCCCTGCCAGCAACCACCCCTGCCAGCAACCCCTTCCGGCTCACTAGACCCTGCAGCAACGCTACCGCTGGTTGCAGCCTTGCCAGCATGGCTGGACTGCAGCCAGCCAAGGTCAGGCAGCTCATCTTTGAACGGACCCGACCTGCCAACACAGCCGCACGGTGCTGGCACATGCGTCCTGCGCATTGCAAATACATACGCGCGCACAAGCACCACAAGCCCCTTCACACACACTGTACTCACAAACATGTGCGTACGCACAAACACCACGCACGTTCTCATTGAGGGGTGCGCGCGCATGCTCTCATTAAGGGGTGTGCGATGTGCGTGCATGCCACGAATGCAGTTGGCGCCCATCTTCATGAAAGGCGGAGCCAAACCCTCGCCACCTACCTCATCCAGTAAAGGTGCAGCAGCCCGTGCTTCGCCACTGGCGGCCAAGGGCCCAAGCCTGCCTGCCTCATTGCTCAACTTTCATTTGGTGTGATGCTGCTTGCTTGTTTGCCCACAGTGTGGGCTCAGCTTCCATTCTGCCTCATGTTGCCAGAAGCTCGTCACAGATGCCGGCCGCATTGCTGCACACCGGTGGACCAGAGGCCCATTTTGGCCCTCTCTGGCCCGCTTTGGCCACTTTGGCCCACTTTGGCGCATTTGGGCATGATTTGGCGCAGCTCGCACGCACACAACGACCCTGCGCGCAGCATCAATGTCACGTGCATGCGTGATGGCATGGTCACGCGGGATGGTGTGCCTGACGCCTCGCGCTTCCAGTGCCAACACCCGCCCCGTGGCCAACAGCGTGGATGGCCTTGCTGGGGCTGTGGGTGTTTGTCTGCTGTGTGTGTGAAGTTTCACTGCCTGCGTAGTTTTTGTTTTGTTTTGTTTTGTGTGAAGTGGCTCAGCGCTCTTGAGCTGTGCCGCAGTGCCTACGGCTTTTGCTGCACCCTCACCATTTGGCGGCTGCGCCCAATGACCGCACATGCGCATATATGTCTGCAATACCTCCCCTGTGCCCCCCCTGCCCAGCTTCGGCATCCCCTGCTTCTAAGACCAAGGCAACACCCCCCAAGGCCTCCCCCAGCAAACCTGCCCCCCAAGGCACAGCGGCAGAGCCCGCACCCCAAGGTGCAGCAGCCAACGAAGCAGCTGGGGCGCCCTCGACCAGTGGCACCGCCGCCGCTGCCCCTACCACGGAGGCGGAGGCGGTGGCAGGCGGCATGGGTGGGGATGGCGTGGTGGGGCCCAGCAGCGCTGCTGCGGGGCAGCCGGGTCAATCCAAAGCCCCAGGAAAGGCGTTGGGAGGGGGGCCGGGGAAGGGGAATTCAGGTTTGG
>LFIK01002512.1_pt1 | contig 14821 bp, 15 predicted proteins | sample 643401 | NCBI WGS metagenome assembly LFIK01 (sample SAMN03777447, study PRJNA286221) | soda lake metagenome | biome: soda lake; feature: Kulunda steppe; material: water; isolation source: sample T5-Br brine of Lake Tanatar-5 | place: Russia: Kulunda steppe | collected 2010-07 | reverse complement strand
GAGGTAGCCTATGGCGGCCCCGCCGACATTGACCGTGCCGTCGCGGCGGCCCGCGAGGCCTTCGAAGGCCCCTGGTCGCAGGTCACCGGCACCAAACGCGCGCGGCTACTGCTGCGGCTCGGCGACATCTACCAGGCCCGCTCGGCCGAACTGGCGGCGCTGGAGTCCCGCGATTCCGGCCGCACCATCCGCGAGGCGCTCGGTGACGTGGGGACGCATTCGAACTGGTATCACTGGTTCGCCTCGCTGGCCGACAAGACCTATGGAGAGACGATCCCGATGGAGACGCACATGCACGTCTTCACGACCAAGGTGCCGATCGGCGTCGTGGGGGCGATTCTGCCCTGGAACGCGCCGATGCTGACCACCACTTGGAAGCTGGGCGCGGCCCTGGCGGCGGGCTGCACCATCGTGCTGAAGCCGGCCGAACTGACCCCGGTCACCGCGCTGGAGCTGGCCAAGATGTGCGAAGAGGCGGGGTTCCCCCCGGGCGTTGTCAACGTGGTTCCCGGCTATGGCGCCAGCGGCGCGGGGGCACGGCTGGTGGATCATCCGGGCGTCGACAAGGTCTCCTTCACCGGCGAGGGCACGACTGCCCGCGCGATGCTGAAGGCTGGGGCCGACTCGCTCAAGCGGTTCACCTTCGAACTCGGGGGCAAGTCGCCGCACATCATCATGGCCGACGCTAATGTTGACCAGGCGGTGAACGCCGCGACCGGCTCGGCTTGGGTGCTCTGCGGGCAGAGCTGCGCACTCGGCTCTAGGGTCTTGGTGGAACGCCCCGTCTACGACCAGGTGGTCGAGGCCTTTGCCGCCCGCGCCGCGAAGGTCCGGGTAGGGATGCCACAGGACAAGGCCTCGCACATGGGGCCGCAGGCCAGTGACGAACAACTGCAGAAGACCTTGCGCTATATCGGCATCGGCCGCGACGAGGGTGCCGAGCTGGTCGCGGGCGGCGAGCGGATCAACGAGGGCGCAATGGCCAACGGTTACTTCGTCAAGCCGACAGTCTTTGCCGGCGTGAACAATGACATGCGTATCGCGCAGGAGGAGATATTCGGCCCCGTCGCCTCGATCATTCCCTTCGACGGGGAGGAAGAGGCGGTTTCTATAGCCAACGCCACGACCTATGGTCTGACGGCGGGGCTCTGGACCAACGATCTGGGCAAGGCGCACCGGGTATCGTCGAAGATACGGGCGGGCACGGTCTGGGTGAATACCTACCGATACGTCCGCTGGACCACGCCCTACGGCGGCTTCAAGTCCAGCGGCTGGGGCCGGGAAAACGGCCTGCACGCACTGGAGCCCTTCCTGGAAACGCGCACCACTGCGATCAGCACGACGGCGCAGTTCCCTGATGCTTACGCCGATTGAGGGAGGACGAAAATAATGAAACTTGAAGGCAAACTTGCGGTGATCACCGCGGCAGCATCCGGAATGGGCCGGGCCGGTATCAACGGCGGAGTAAAATCGAGCCATGGAGTGGAGTGCGTCCTTCGCCTTGGACACGTCAGGCCGCCTGTTTTGACATGGCCGGGGCGTTTCTCTGTTCGAACTGCATGGGGCTCAGGTAGCCAAGGCGTGCCGCAGGTAACTTAATTGGTCATATGATTAAATTTATGTATCATACGAGCTATGTCGTTTGGTCGACAGGAGAGCGCCTTGGAAATCCCGAGGATGCGACGCGAGGAAGAAAACCACATGCAAGGGAGGAATGCATATGAACAAGTACGGTAAAGCAGCGATCGGCGCAGCCGGTGCGCTGATGCTTCTTGGGGGGAGCGCTGTCGCTCAGGAGCGCAGCATTACACTCACATCCGGGTTTCCGCCGGGTTCGATACCGCATGAAGCACATCAGGCGCTCGCTGACTGGGCTGCGGACAACACAGACATTCGGATTTCGGTTTCCGCCATGACGCTGCTCAGCCTGCCTGAAACCGTGCCTGGTGTCCGTGATGGAATGGCGGATATGGGATACGTGCTGACTCAGTATCATCCGGCAGAGTTCGCCAACTCCAACCTCGTAACGGATATGAGCATGCTGACAAACGTGGGGACGCCGACCGAGGCGCCCGGCGTTGCTATGTCAGCGGCCTTCGCGGAGTATATTCTGCTGCATTGCCCCCAGTGTCTGCAGGAGTTCGCCAACGAAAACCAGCTGTTTCTAGGCTCGGGCGCCAGTTCGGCCTACGCGCTGATGTGTACGAGGGAGATCGAAACTCTGGCTGATCTGCCGGGCAAGCGGTTCCGCGTGCCCGGCGGCAACTTCGCGCGTTGGGTCGAGCATTTCGGTGGCATCCGCGTTACCCTGCCTGCTGCGGAGATGTATGAAGCCCTCTCGCAGGGCGTGGTGGATTGCTCGACCATTTCGACCCCGGAAATGACCAACTGGCAGCTCTATGACGTGGTTACTCATATGGTGACAGGTGTGCCCGGTGGCGTTTACGTCGGTGTCGGCTCGAACAACATCAACATCGATACGTGGCGGAGCCTGACCGACGAGCAGCGCGGCCACCTTCTGTGGGGGTCGGCCTTTTTGACTGCCAGTGTTGCGGTCGGCTACCACAACGCGGCCATCGAGGCCGAGGAACGCGCCGAGGAAGAGGGGATTAATATCAGTCCCGCGGGAGAAGAGCTGCGCGCCGCTTCCGATGAATTCGTTTTTGACGACATGGCAACAATTGCAGAAGAGTTCAGCAGCATATACGGGCTCGGCAATGTGGATGAGCGCATGGATGTATTCGTCGATCTCGTCGAGCGCTGGAAAGGACTCATGGACGGTGTGGACACCACCAACGTCGATGCCGTGACCGAAGTCCTGTGGGAAGAGATCTACTCGAGGGTCGATCCCTCGGCCTACGGCATGAACTGATCCCGATACCGGCGGCGCGGAACAATGTGACCGCGTCGCCGGCGTCTCGGGCGGGTCAAAGCAAGGCATCAAGGCGCGCGTTAGTCCTGAATGGCTTTCCAGACGCTTGGCCATCTACCATCTGCGCCTCGCCCGGGCGACATCCGCTGACACGGTTCAGGCTGACAATCTCATGTCAGCCATGATGGAAAGGGTCCAGAGTGGCCGTCACGCATGCCCCGACGCGCCACTCAGATCGGCAGGTCGGTCGGCCATGAGGGGGAGGAGAGGACATTAATCTTCCAGCTAGAATTCTGGGGCGCACGATTGATGCGAGCATGATCGTCGGCGCCACCGCAGTCGCCCTGATGATGCTGCACATCACCGTCGATGTGATTTCCAAACATGTGTTCAACACCCCGATGCCCGGCACGATCACGGTCGTGTCCAACTATTACATGATACTGGTGGCTTTTCTTCCGCTGGCCTTTACCGAACGCAGGAACGGTCACATCGCCGTCGAGGTGCTCGTTGAAAATTTCCCCGACAAGGCCCAGCGCGGACTCAATGTATTTGCGATGATCCTCGGTGCGATCATTTTCGGCGCGCTCGCCTATCGCGGATGGTTCGAAGCCGAGAGGGCCCGCAACTTCGGAACCTTCATGATTGAACAGGATACCAAGCTGTATACCTGGCCGGCGCGCTATCTGCTGCCCATCGGCTTCGCCCTGATGACAGTAACCCTTACAGTCAAGGTATTCATCGCGCTGTTCAGACGCGGCGGACAGGATCACCGAGAGCCTTTCTTCTGAAAAGCGGCTCCGGCAAGGCACATCACTGCAGCAAAAGGGTACTGAATTGACCAACGTCGAGATCGGTTTCGCCGGGATAGGCATCCTCTTGTTTCTGATCGCCATGCGTGTCCCGATCGGGCTCGCGCTCATTGGCGTATCATTTGCAGGGATATGGGTTCTTGTGGGACCACGCGCGGCGTGGGGCTCGCTGGGGATCATTCCGTGGAATTTCACGGCCACATGGCAGATGAGCTCGGTACCGATGTTCCTGCTGATGGGATTTCTTAGTTACCACGCCGGACTTACCCGCGGCCTCTTTCATGCGGCACGCTTGTGGCTGGTGCGATTACCGGGCGGGTTGGCCATTGCAGCCGTGTTCGGCGCGGCAGGATTTGCTGCCGTCACCGGCTCCTCGGTTGCCTGTGCTGCAGCGATGGGACGGATCGCCGTTCCCGAAATGATGCGCAGCAAGTACGATGCGAGTTTTGCCACCGGAACCGTTGCTGCGGCAGGTACGATCGGGGCGCTCATCCCTCCGTCGATTCTCCTGATCCTGTACGGGATCATCGCGCAGGTTCCCGTTGGTGCGCTCTTCATGGGCGGTGTGGGTGCAGGGCTGCTAACCGCGCTGGGCTATGTCCTGATGATCATTCTGCGCGTCAAGCTCAACCCCAAGCTTGCGCCTCCGATCGAGGAAACCTCCACCCGTGCCGAGCGGTTCGCTGCACTGCTTGATGTCTGGCCGGTTCTGGCGCTGATGTTCGGTGTCCTGGGCGGTCTGTTCATCGGGTTGTTCACACCGACAGAGGCCGGGGCAGTCGGCGCGGCGCTTGCACTGGCGATCGGCTTTCTGAAGGGGTCAATCACATGGTCCGGTCTCTACAGTTCACTGGTAGAGACGCTTCAGACCTCAGCCGCTCTATTCATCATCGCCATTGGCGCGAGCATGCTGACGCGGTTCATGGCGTTCAGCGGAGCAGGCGACCAACTCGCCATTTTCGTGAACCAGCTTGGCCTCGATCCGCTGATCCTGCTGCTCGGCATAGCTCTTATCTATCTCGTTCTTGGCATGTTTCTCGAGCCAATCGGTGCCATGCTGCTCACGCTTCCGATCCTGCTGCCAATCCTGATACAGGGTGATTACAACCTGCTCTGGTTCGGCATCATTCTGGCCAAGTTTCTCGAGATCGGAATGATCACGCCACCGATCGGATTGAATGTCTTCGTCATAAAAAGCGTCGTGGGCAACGTTGCCAGCACAGGGCAGATCTTCAAGGGCATCTTGTGGTTCCTGGTGTCTGATCTGATCGTGATTGTCCTGCTCGTGATCTTTCCTGAAATCATCCTCTGGCTTCCATCGGTGTTGCGATGAAATCGTCTGCTTGAGACCTTTGGCATGGATGACCTGCATGCCGCCGTTAAGAAGGCCCTGAAGCTGGGCGCGGTCGGCTTCGATGCCGTGAAGCACCTCGTGCACTGCCAGGTCGAGAAGCGCCCCCCGATGCTCGACCTCGATGTCTATCCCTACCTGCCGCGGGCGAATGTCGAGACGACGCGTGCAGCCAGCTACATGGCCTTGATGTCGGAGCTGGCGGAATGACCGAGGCCCCGAAGATCCTGCTTGCCCATCATCTGAAGACGTTGAAGCTCGACCTTTGCCCTGATATGATCCAGTTCGATAGCCCAAGTTGCGTACGGCTGATAGGCAAGGGCCGCAAGGAACGCATTTGCCCGCTCTGGCCGGAAACCGTACTACTGTTGAAAAAGCTTTTGGAGCGAAAACCGCGAGCATCGGACCAGCGGCTGTTCGTGAACCGCTATGGCGAGCCGCTCAGCGCCTCGGGCGTCCGGTTCAAGCTGGCGACTTATGTGAGGGCCGCGGCAGAAATCGTACCATCGCTGCGCACCAAGCATGTAACGCCGCACAACTTCCGCCACGCCACCGCCGTCCACCTTGTCTCGGCAGGCGTCGACGTCACAGTCATCCGCAGCTGGCTTGGCCACGTGAGCCTCGACACCACCAACCACTACGCAAAGGCCAATCTGGAAACGAAGCGAAAGGCACTGCAACAGGTCAGTCCTCCGGCAGCGGGAGTTTCATCCACCATCATGGAAACGGGATGCGAGCTTACTCGCCTGGCTCGACACGCTCTGATATAATGCGAAGGAACGTGGATGGAAACGCCTCAATACAGCACATCTTTGCACGTTCCTCCGCATTATGGCCACCTGATGATAAGTGAAACGCCAGAAAATTGTGCGGCCGATGCCGAGGCCATCTTGATAGCGGCGCGCCAACCCGAGATGCGGTTTGTGGCGCCGAAGACGGCCGATCAGCAGGCGAAGGCGGTACCTTTCCGGGGACGAGAGCGGCTTGTCCATCAGCGCACGGAGATGGTGAACGCGCTGCGGGCCGTCCTCTACGAATACGGGCACGTGTTCCCCATCGGTTTCGGTCACGTGAAGCGCATCGCGGCTGTGGTGGAGGATCCTGGCTGCGACCTTCCCGCCCTTGTCATCGCGGAGTGTCAGGACCTTCTGGCGCAGATTGCTGAGAAAACAGAGAGGATCGAGGCGAAGACCCTGGAGGCGCTTGCGGCCGAGACCGACACCGCGCGGCGCTTGCAGACGATGTCTGGCGTCGGGCCCCCTTATGGCTCTGGCGGTCCGCCGACAAACCAAAGATTCCGCTTGCCAAACAGGGGGCATCCACACACGCTGCGACGGCCACGCTCCCGCTGGCACAAAGTCCAGTAATGCACTAACATTCTCACTGGACCACCCGGTGGGGGCCGATCAATACCGTGGCCCAGTTTTGCACCGCCGTTCTCAATGGGTTCATATGCGCTTCTTTATGAAAATGAGTATCATGCGCTGCGACGCGCCCGGGTTCCCTGTTGAGAATTGGCGCCGTCGATCAGGAAACCGCGATATCCGTCGGCGACCACCTCGTCACATTTGCGGCGGTAGTTATGGACGCCGATATATGGAAGGAAAACGCGTGCCTTGCCGGGTATGTTCGCCCCCATGTACCAAGACGCCGCGCGCGGAAAGAGCGTTTGATCGGCCACTGCGTTGACATGTTCAACCCATTCGTTTTCGGCTTCGATCGCCGGTTCGATCCGGTCGGCTCCCTTTTCCTTCATCATCTCGAGACAATCGCCGATCCAGTCCACGTGCTGCTCGATCGAAGTGAGCATGTTGCTCAGGACCGAAGGACTCTGCGGTCCCGTGATGGTAAACAGGTTGGGGAACCCGGCTGTCATCAGCCCGAGATATGTGCGCGGACCATCTGCCCATTTATTGCGCAGTAGCTGACCGTCGACCCCGCGCAGGTCGATGCTGGTCAACGCGCCGGTGATTGCGTCGAATCCGGTCGCAAAGACGATCACATCGAAATCGAATTGCGTTTCGCTGGTGTGAATGCCGGTCTCGGTTATCTCCTCGAGCGGCGTCTTGCGCAGGTTGACGAGCGTCACGTTCGATTGGTTGAAAGCGTCGTAATAGCCTGTATCCACACAAATGCGCTTGGTGAAAATTGGGTAATCGGTCGGACACAGCGCCTCGGCCACCTCCGGATCTTCGACGATTTCACGGATCTTGTTGCGCACGAACTCGGCGGCATACTCGTTCGACTTCTCGTTCAGTACGAAGTCACTATAGGCGTGCATAAAGTTCGCGCCGCCCTTTTGCCAGCGCGCCTCCAACTCGGCTTCGCGTGTGGCGTCATCGACATCAAGTGCCGAGCATGTGGGGAAGTCGTAGATCGTCCCGGAGGGAGTTTCCTCGCGGGCTTGCTTGCGCAATAGCGGGTAATTCTCCTTCCAGTAGTTGATCTTCTCTTCCGTGAGCGGCTGGTTGCGGGCAGGCACGCTGAAGTTGGGGGTGCGCTGGAATACATGCAGATGTGCAGCTGTCTTCGCGACCTCCGGAATTGCCTGAATGCCCGATGAGCCGGTGCCGATCACCGCCACCTTCTGTCCGGAAAAATCGACATCTTCATGTGGCCAATCGGCCGTGTGCAGGATTCTGCCGCGGTAATTGTCGAGCCCGGGCAGGTCGGGGATCCGTGCCGCCGACAGACATCCGGTTGCCATGACAACGAATTTTGCCCGCACCACGTTGCCGTCATGATCAGTCAGCGTCCAGTGGTCGGCGTCATCATCATATACGACGCTGTCGATTCGGGTTTCCAACATGATGTCCTGTCGCATATTGAAGCGGTCGGCGACGTGATTGATGTAGGCAAGGATCTCCGGCTGGGTCGCAAATCGTTCGGACCACGTCCAGTCCAGTTCCAACTCGCGATCGAAGGAATAGCTGTACTGAACGCTCTCGATATCGCAGCGCGCGCCTGGGTAGCGGTTCCAGTACCAGGTTCCCCCGACATCTGGCGCCGCTTCGAATGTCCGTACCGAGAATCCCAGTCCACGCAACTTATAGAGCGCATAGAGGCCTGCGAACCCCGCACCGATGATTGCGACGTCAAACTTGGCGTCCGGCGACGCCTGCTGCCCGGTCGTGGCCATTTGCACCTCCAAAAACCGTTCGCGCTGGCGCGCGTTGGATCGCCGGGTCATTCCCGGCGCCTTCTCCAATGCGGAGGATAAGTTGTGCCTTGCTAAAGGTCAAACTATTTGACTGAAGATTTTTTGTTGCTAGCATGACACCCGAAATTGGTTGCGGAGGAGACACGCGATGCCGCTGCATCCCTTCATTCAGGCGATGCTAGAGCAGCTGGTTGACCGACCGGCGCTTTCCGCAGGCTCGCCCGCCGAAGCACGCGCCATGGTGGCAAAGGGCCGGGCGGCGCTCGGTGCCGGTGTCGAGATGTACAGGGTGCGCGACATCGAGGTGCCGTCCCGCGCCGGAACCGTTCCGGCACGACTTCTGAGTCCGTCCGAATCGCCCATTGGTGTTGTCGTGTATCTGCATGGCGGGGGGTGGGTTGTCGGCGCTCCTGATGATTATGACGTGCTCGGGCGCGCACTCGCGGCCGAGAGCGGATGCGCCGTCATTATCCCCGACTACCGGTTGGCGCCTGAGCATCCTTTCCCGTCCGGCCTGGAGGATTGCGAGGATGTATTGCTTTGGGCGCATGATAACAGGGAGAATATTGCAAGCGGGGGCGCCGGCCTGATCGTGGCGGGAGACAGCGCGGGTGCTAACCTGGCGACAGTCGCTTTGCGGCGTAAGCCGCTGATTTCCGCCAGTCTGCAGGTGCTCATATATCCCGTGACCGATTGTGGGTTTTCGTCCGTTTCCTACCGCGCCCACGGGACCGGCCTGCCGCTCACCAGCGCGGACATGAAATGGTTCTTCGAGCTATACGCGCCGAAATCGGACTGGAAACACCCCGATATTTCCCCGCTGAATGCCACCGATCTGACAGGTCTGCCGCCCGCTGTGGTGGTGCTCGCAGAGTATGACGTCCTGCACGATGAGGGCGTGGCCTACGCTAAGCGCCTGCAGGAAGAAGGTGGTGGTGCGACCTTGCGTATCGCTCCCGGCATGACCCACGGCTTCATACGGCTGCACAATCATGTCGAGATGATAAGCGACGAGATCGCCCGTATCGGTGCGGCGCTTCGAAGCGCTGCGGAGGAAGCGCCGAGTGCAGTCGCGTTGCGTTGTCAATGAAGTCGGGCAAGTCCGTCGCGACATCCTCGAAGCCCTTGAGAACGGCGGCGCAAGAATGTCTCTCTCGCTGCTGTGTGAGGAGTATCGCGCCGCACATCCTGATGACGGCTATGGGTATAGCCGGTTCTGTTCCGGCAACTCGTCCGCGCCAACCTGTTGATCCTCGATGACTGGGGTCCCGACCGGCTAACCGCGCCGCAGCGACGCGATCTCATAGAAATCGTCGAAGACCGCTACGGCACCGGCGCGATCCTGCTCACCAGCCAGCTGCCTGTTGACGCATGGCACGATGTCATCGGCGAGCCGACATTCGCCGACGCCATACTCGATCGGATCGTCCACAACGCCCACAAACTGCCCTCAGCCGAGCTATGCCCGAAAGTTGGTGATGGCGTGATCAGGCGGCGGCTTGAAGTTGCTTGATGCCGTCCTTGAACTCAACCCCCTCGACGATCTCCGGCAGACGGTTAGCGCCATTGAGCTTTCGCCATTTTGCCTGCGCCGACATCATCAGCCGGAAAGCCATGGCGAGGCCTGTCTTGCGGCTCAGGCAGCCCTTGGCCTTGCCGGTGCGGTGGCGGACGGTAGCAAAGGTGCTCTCGATCGGGTTCGAGGTGCGGATGTGTTTCCAGTGTTCGGCCGGGAAATCGTAGAAGGCAAGTAACTCGGTGCGATCCTTGGTCAGCTTGGCCACCGCCTTGTCGTATTTCACGTCATAGGTCTCGATGAAGAAATCGAAGGCGGCTTCGGCGTCGGCCTTGGTTTCGGCCTGCCAGATGTCGTGCAGATGGCCCTTGGCCTTGGACTGGACGGATTTCGGCATCGCGTTCAGCACGTTTGCTGTCTTGTGCACCCAACAGCGCTGCTCGCGGGTGCTGCCGAACACCTCGCGCAGCGCCGCCCAGAAGCCCAAAGCGCCGTCGCCGATGGCCAGCTCCGGTGCACGGGTCAGCCCCACGGCGCTTCAGATCGAGCAGCAACTCGCGCCAACTCTGCGTGCTCTCACGGTAGCCGTCGGCGAGACCCAGAACTGTTGATTGCCACTGAGAATTGACCCGGCATTGTCACCGAGAACTGACCCACCCAGTTGTTATGTTCTGCGTGTCATGTTGGCGTCAATGCTGTTGCCTCCTTCCGTTTCTTTTTCGCCGTCTCGGAACTGGCCTTGAAGTATCCGTTTTGATCAAGCTGATTTAGGGCTCCATTCCCGATCTTTTTGGACCAGTGTGTTGGTCAGTTCGATGAGCTTTCGCATGAGTGCGGTCAGCGCGACTTTTGCGGGTTTTCCATGCGATATCATCGCTAGATATTTCTGCCTCAGATCCGGATTGTAGCGGGCTGCAACGAGTGCGGGCATATAGAGCGCATCGCGCAGGAATTTGCGCCCGCCCTGTATGAACGCCGTACCACGCCATTGGCCCGATTGTCGGGTCATGGGAGCAAGACCGGCAAGGCTCGCGATTTGTTTGCGGGTCATCGTGCCGATTTCCGGACACTCGACGAGGATCGCGACCGCAGTGATCCGGCCCAGCCCCGGGATCGAACACAGAATGTCGAAGGCGCGTGCGCGTTTCGGACACTGGCGCGCGAGATCGAGTAGCGCCTCTTCCAGTTCAGAGATCTGGCGTTTAATCTGTCCAAGTCGGGCTTTCGACTGGCGCTTCAAAATGGCCAGGGACTGCGTTTTGGACCGGTTCAGCAATCGCGTTCGTTCCTTGATCAGGGCCATGCGTGCGATCTGCAACTCTTTGAGAGCAGGCTGATTTTTGTCTGCTGGCACATCCGGCACAAGATCGAGCGCGGATCCCATCATGGCCAGAACGCGCGCATCAACGGCATCGGTCTTTGCCCTTGTCCCGAGAGCCTGCGCGAAACGGCGCGCCTGCAGCGGGTTCACCTTCACGAGAGGTAGAACACCGCCAAAGCTGCGTTCAATGGTGGCGTGATAAGCACCGGTTGCCTCATAGACCACCAGATCCGGCACTGTGGCGCCGATCCAGCGACGAAGTGCCCGCAAGCCAGCTGGGGTGTTCGCGAATTGCCGCGCTTGGTTATTGATCTGACGATGCGCGTCGAGAGTGTCTTTCGATATGTCGATTCCGATGGTATCTTTCATTGTCCTCGCGTGTCCTATGCTTGTCATAGAGGGCTTTACGCCGCTCTGTATCCGTTCAGGCCTCAGGCGAAGACGATGGCTGATCACACTTTAAAACGGTCCTTCACGACCAAGCCTTTGACGATCCAGCCACCGCCAGCGCGCGCCATAAATGGCGTGGCACGCGCTGGCTCCTTTTTCGCACAAGAGCCAGGATCAGCATAAGACAAGCCTTTTCCTGCTCCAGCGCGTTGGCCAGTTCGACGGTCGAGAAGAAGCGCACGCGTTTACGCTGATGCTCGATAGCCTGGATGCCGAGGGCCGTGGCAACATGCGATTTCCCAGTGCCAGGACCCCGATCAACGCCACATTCTCAGCAGCATCCAGGAATTCGCATCAATGAAGTTGGCGGACCAGAGCTTCACGCATTTCACTGGCCGCGAAGTCGAAGGCGGACAAGTCCTTGTATGCTGGGAAGCGGGCAGCCTTCATGTGATACGCGATCGAGCGCACCTCGCGCTCGGCCATTTCGGCCTTGAGCAGTTGCGACAGGATCGGCATGGCAGCTTCAAATGCAGGCGAACCTTGCTCATGCAGATCCTGGACGGCCTGCGCCATGAGTGGCATCTTCAGGCTTCGCAACACGATGATCAGCGCAGCACCCGCGGGATCATGACGCATGACGGGTTCCTTTCTGGGTGCGCAGCCCATCATAGCGGGCGACATTGGCCTCTGGCTCTTTGCTTAGTGAAAGGGCCGCTGGAGGGTTCACATCCGGTTGGTCGGTCGGTTTGCCATCCAGCAGCCTGTGGAGCAGGTTCAGCACAAGGGTCTTGGTGGGCACGCCCGCCTCCAGTGCCAATTCCACAGCGCACAGAACGGCTTGCTCATCATGGTGCAAGACAAGTGACAAGATATCGACCATCTCGCGGTCCCCGCCGGGCTGGCTGCGTATTCTGGGGTGATCCGGCGGGCGAGCGCCACGGTGGCTCGTTTCTTTCCCCGCCGCTTGGCGACGGCCAGCGCCCATGCGGTCAACCAGTTCTTGCGGCCGCAGTGCAGCATGACCGTCGCCGCCTGGTACAGCGCCATGCGCAATCCGACATCTCCGGCCCGAGAGATTTGACCAATGATGTCCCGCTCACCCGACTGCTCGCGCCTCGGCGTCAACCCGACCCATGGGCCGATGTCCTTGGACGATCGAAACCGCTCCGGGTCATCAATGGCCGCCTTGACGGTCAGCGCAACGAGAGCGCCGACCCCGACCATGCGCTATGTCGAGCCAAAGACCAGCGAGCAGCAATCACGCTCCATCTTGTTCCGCACCCGCGAGCAGTTCGTGAAACAGCGCACCGAAGCGGTCAATGCGCTGCGGTCGCACCTGTACGAGTTCGGCTTCATCGCGCCCGAGGGGATCGGTTATCTTCCGCGCCTCGGTGCCGTCCTCGAAGACCCGAACTCCGATTTGCCGCCGCTCGCCCGGGAAATTTGTGGTGAACTGCTGGACCAGGTCGCGCATCTGACCGCGCGGACCAATGCCTTGAAAAAGAGGATCGACGCGATTGCCAGGGAAGGCGAGACATCCCGCCGCCTGCAGAGCATGCCGGGTGTGGGTCCAATCAGCGCCCTGGCCGTCGAAACCTTCGCGCCGCCGATGGAGCAGTTCAAACGCAGCCGCGACTTTGCGGCTTGGCTTGGGCTCGTGCCGCGACAATCGTCGACTGGCGGCAAGCAACGGCTTGGAAAAACCTCGAAGATGGGCCAACGCGACATTCGTCGTCTGCTGATCACCGGGGCGATGGCCGTGGTCCGCTGGGCCCTGCGCCGTGGCGCACCGCAAAACCCCTGGCTTGAGCGCATGCTGGAACGCAAGCCGCCGATGGTTGCGGCCTTCGCACTGGCCAACAAGATGGCGCGCGGCATCTGGGCAATGCTTACGCGCGGAGAAGACTATCGCGATCCGGTGATCGCCAGCGCTGCCTGATCCGGCAGCAGACTAGGGAACCGGAACGCAGAGTTGTGAGGAAGGCATGATCCGAATGGGCAAATGATCGACATGATCCGGGTTGGGCAAACCAGAAACCTTCTCAGAGCTTCGAACTCGCTGTTGGAGATTTGGCCCCGGTCCGCGCATCACCATCTCGGCCAGCGGCATCTATCAGGCCGCGCTAACAGCGCCTGACAAGAGTCCGCACTCGATCACAAGTCTAAGGTTCAGAAATTCCTTGCAAATGAGGGTGGCATCCACAAGAGAAGGTTTGGCCGCACCCGATGGAGCTGGTCACCGGGGTCCCAACCCGGGACGCGGTCCCCGATGATGCCGGTAATCCGCAAGCTACCAGACACACTGTCTGAGTGCGCTGATCAGATAGGCACGCGGGAACCGTTTCTGGACTTGGCATAATGTGGCGGCCGATGCGCCGACCACGGACGGAAGCATCACCCCGGTGCGGGACATCAACCGGTGGCCAAAGCAATCGGCAACGCCCTCATTCGCCAAAACATCAGCGATATAAACCCTGCTGGCCAATCAAACGGTTTGGCCAATGGCTTTGCTTTGAAATTTTTCTCTTGACCACAACCGCCCTGTTACGGAAGCGGATGATAGATGCGCGCTGCATAGTGGCCGTTCCATTCCGCCTTCAGCTGGTGCCCATGCACCTCGATCGGCGCGCTGTCGACATCGAGGGTCACCGAGCGCAGTCGCTTGCCGCCGCGTTCCGCCTTCAGCCCACGCCCGGCGAACTCCAGCACCGCCTCGCGCAGGACCTTGAGGTTCGCGGGCGCCGCCATCAGCGCGGTGAAGCGCGACAAGGTCGGCTGCGATGCAAGCCCCGATCCATCAGCGAGCGGCGTCAGTCCCGCTGCGGAACTCGTTGCCATGCGAAAGGCCGGGTCATGACGCAGCGCATCCGCGTCATCATGATCCCGCCAGCCCTGTGCCGACAGCAACACCGCAGTGCGCAGCAGAGACGCAAGATCATGTGTCACGTCGACCTGACTGCGGGGATCCTTAATGCGCGCCGTCAGCCACGCCACAATGCCGCTGCCTTCGAGTATCTCGCGCAACACCACAGCACCGGGATCGCCCGTCAGCCGGTCCATCCTGCTTTCGATCCGAAGTGACCGGTTGAAACCGGCGGTGACAGGCTTTAGCGTTTCACCCATGCCTGCGTCCGAAGCTGCTTCAGTGGCTGGTGTAGCAACTTGAATCTAAAGCACTTTCAGGCGCACGCCACTTCAATCACCGAATTGGATGAATAAGATGCCGTAATGGGGCTTGGCGCTCAACATCACTGTTGTGAATTGCCATCGGGGTTTTGTTTAGGCGGTGTCAGCAAATCGTGTTGGCGCGCGGGCCTGAAGCGAGCAGTGGCCTGAGCGCATCGAGGTAGGAGCGGTCCGCGTTGTTCCGTGCGGCGTGCCAGCGGCCGTAGGCGG
>LFIK01002511.1_pt1 | contig 14824 bp, 8 predicted proteins | sample 643401 | NCBI WGS metagenome assembly LFIK01 (sample SAMN03777447, study PRJNA286221) | soda lake metagenome | biome: soda lake; feature: Kulunda steppe; material: water; isolation source: sample T5-Br brine of Lake Tanatar-5 | place: Russia: Kulunda steppe | collected 2010-07 | reverse complement strand
TTTCAAATCCTAGCCTGTGGCATTGCAGGACTTTGAGAACCGTCAACAATCGTGACGTCGTACCTGTCAAGTGCAGCACCTCGTCTTCTTTTGACCAGAAAAGAGTATACCTGCCTCCCTCGTCCACCTTCACCGAACGTCTTGACAGTCGTCGCCGCTGCCTCCTCTGAGTCCAGGTTGGCCTGTCGCATCCTGTGGTTCCTCTTCCAGCGTGAGTTATCAACGCTTTCTTCAGGAAGCAGAGAGTTGTGGAGAGGCCTCTGCTGGTGCACTAGTGGGGCGTCGAAACAGAGACCCTCCATCAGAGAAGCACCTCAGGCAGATCACGTGAACATCCCTCAGGAATGTCCCTGGAATCATAGATGACTCTCGCAGACAGGAAGAGAACCACCTTGAATGGAAATGCCGGGACTCTGATCCTTGCACTCTGCGTCTGACGAATTCACAATTGAGGTCATCTTGGAAGTATCAAAAATTCATGCTATCATAACATGCCTAAAGCCATTCAGTGCATGCCCTGGGAAGAAAAACATCACGTACATTAGAAAAACGTTCAAAGAACAACTCAAAGTTGCCTTGGAACCTCAAGCACAGCAGGGAAAGTCACGTGCATTCAATGCTGCTTCAAGAATCCAATGGTTTGCATCAAGCAGAACCTTGTACTTCCATGTTTGCTGCAACTTCAATGGGAAGATATACACAATATTAGACAACACAAAGAGCTAACGTTGTAGTTGCAGCACCCAGAACAAAAAAAAGTAAAAATGTGCCTCCATCCGCATCAAAGCCCTAAAATGGACACACTGCACTAGCTAAGGCAACAAGCCACCTAGGCAGTAAACCAGCAGGTGCAACAACGAGCTTTCTGGCTTCCTTTCCATATGCCATCTCTACGACCTCCTCAATCACCTCATCTGGGTCCCCACGCATGGGGTCATTGATCATAAAATCTGTATGGGTTTTCCCTTCGATCAGTTGCAACTTTATCAGCTTTGTGTCAACTTTCCGTTCCGTCAGGGTTTCGGCGAAGGATACTGCTTGGGAAGACGGCACCGTGATGTCCGCAGTGCCATGCATGAGGCAGAAGTACGGTGGAAGTTTTACACCATCCAGAGCGCCGGCTCTCACAAGGCACTCTGGCGATACACTCTCCAAGGCAACATTTGCGTAGCCATTCTTGCGATCGATCCCCGTCATCAGATGCAAGAAGAGCGTACTGTACAGACCCCGTTGGTTGAAGTGCTCCACAATCTGCGTGATATTGTACGGTCCGGAGACCCCAACGTAACCTTGTAGATGATGGGGTTCCCAATCCACCACCACCCCTTGCTTGACCCTTTCCCCTTGTTTGATGAGCGCCAAGGAGGTCAAGTGTGCCCCTGCAGATTGGCCCACCAGGTAAATCTTGTTTGGATCCCCACCGTAGCACGCAGCATTTCGAAACGTCCAATTGATCCCTTCCATGACATCCTCCAACATGTCTGGCACACAGCCTTGCGGGTAGTTCCTGTAATCCAGGCAGGCCACAATGAACCCTTGATTGGACAGCAGCTTCCCTATTCCTGCACCCCATCCCTTGTACCCGATGACCCACGCTCCACCCGTCACAAAAATCACAACCGGAGACTTCCCTTCTCCTCGCCGGACCCTGGGGAGATACAAGTCCAGTCTGTTCCTCGACATTTTTCGGTAGGGTATGTTCCTTTCCACCCTCTTGGAAGTGAAATAGAACCCCACCATGTACAGGAATCCAGGGAGCATGAGAAACGCGTACAGCATGAGTTGCAGGAACTTCTGCAGCCACTTCCATCCGAACCCCACCTTCCTGGCCAGCTTGCAGGCCATTCCGTAGTAGAAGGTGACTTCTTCCCACGTCCCATGTGCGCTTTTTTCGAGGTGTTCGCCGAAGCTTCCGCTCCTGCTCCTGCGTATGTTCGGAAGCTCGTCTTCACGTACGTTGGTGTGTTTCCGCAGGAGCGCCCATGTCCTTTCTCGCAGCGTCGCCACGAGGGAGCAGTACCATATCGCTTCCATCACCTCCACGGACCTCCACGACGAGGCCATCTTCCCTTGGCTCGTCTTCGATGCGCGCCACGTCGCGCGCACGTCGACGTCGTGTTGGACGTACGTCTTCCTTCGTCGATGGGGTTCGTCTCGGTTCGAAAGGGCGAGTTCTTCCTTCTGCTTTCGGATTTGAAAGGGAGACCCTCGGGTCGAAGGACCCGATCGAAAGGAATGCGAAACGAACTCGTCCGACGCCTCGTTCGTCGCCGACCCTGACCCCACCCGGGGGGGACCGATCAAAGACCGTGAAAAGACAGCAAAGACAAGGAGTACTTCGTGCGTGGGCCGTCCCCCGGGAGGTCCCCTCGTGATCCCTGCTAGAGAAGAAACTCCCTGGTGGCCATGGCGCCATCCCGAGCCACCCCGAAGACCGCAAAGACCGTGTGTGGACCGCTATCTTTTCGGTCCATGGACGTGGACCGCTCCCGACACGGTCCACGGGGAGGGAGATCTCCCCTCGTTCGCTGACGATCGGTGGATCGAAGGACTGCAGTTCCCGTCGGTCCATGGAGGTGCATGGGGAAGAACCGCAGCACGTCGTGCTTTGGTGCGACGCACTTCGCAACGAACGCGACACGCGACGTGCGCACGATTCGCACCTTCCAGGCGCGATCCGGGACCTGTCCAAGGCTGCACACGTTCCCGTCGAAAGAAGAGCGACCATGGAAGGAAGGTACTTCGCCACCACGAAGAAAGGCGAGGTGGCGGAATGGAAGATCGAGCTTCGAAACATGGACAAAGACAAGCGAAAAGACGCCGTCAAGAAGGTCATCGCCGCCATGACCGTGGGAAAGGTGAGGATCGAAGGTGGAAAGAGGGAAGGAAGATGCGAAGCAAAGCGAAAGGACGATCGTTGCACGCGTCCTCGTCGTCACGCGTGGCCGATCCGTTCGGAAAACCCGATGGGAAGTGACCGTGGAAGCGTGACGATGCTGACCCAGCGATGTTTCATACATGTGCAGGACGTGTCTTCCCTGTTCCCAGACGTGGTGAATTGCATGCAGACCGACGACCTGGAGATGAAGAAACTCGTGTACTTGTACCTGATCAACTACGCCAAATCGAAACCAGACCTGGCGATCATGGCCGTCAACACGTTTGTCAAGGTAAAGATGCATCCGTTCGATCGCATGGAGACGGAAGACATCGGAGAGAGGTGCTGACGAGAGAAACGGTGTGTTTTCCACAGGATTCGCAAGATTACAACCCGCTGATCCGTGCGTTGGCGGTCCGGACCATGGGCTGCATTCGTGTGGACAGGATCACCGAGTATCTTTGCGATCCTCTCCAAAAGTGCCTCAAAGATAGAGATCCTTACGTGAGGAAGACAGCAACAATCTGTGTCGTCAAATTGCACGACATCAGCCCCCGGCTGGTCGAGGATCATGGGTTCTTGGATCAGCTGCGGGATTTGCTCTCCGATCCGAACCCAATGGTAGTAGCCAATGCAGTGGCGGCCCTCTCTGAGATACAGGAGCACTCCGAGGTAGAGGTGCTCAAAATTACAAAAATGATGCTGTCAAAGCTCCTGGCAGCACTCGGGGAATGCACAGAGTGGGGACAGGTCTTTATTCTTTATGCACTAGCCCAGTACGACACAAAAGATACAAGGGAGGCAGAAATGATCATTGAAAGAGTGGTTCCGAGGCTTCAGCATGTGAATGGGGCAGTAGTCATGTCAGCAGTGAAGGTAATTCTCAAGAATGTGGAACGGTTAGGAAGGAGTGAGGCCACCTTTCCGGTCTACAGAAAGCTCGCACCCTCGCTTGTAAGTTTGCTCTCTGCAGAACCGGAGGTCCAGTATGTTGCTCTTCGTAACATCAACCTCATTGTCCAAAGACACCCCACCTTACTGCAGCACGAGGTTAAGGTTTTCTTTTGCAAGTATAACGATCCTGTGTACGTGAAGCTGGAGAAATTGGATATCCTGGTGAAACTGGTTTCCATGAAGAACATCGATCAAGTTCTGTTGGAGCTGAAAGAATACTCCACAGAAGTGGATCTAGTGTTTGTCCGGCGGTCAATCAGAGCCATAGGTCGATGTGCCATATGCTTAGAAGCAGCCACAGAGAGGTGCATAAGCGTCCTTGTAGAGATTGTACAGACACGGGTGAACTTTTTGGTGCAGCAAGCAGTGATTGTCATTGTAGACATCTTCCGAAGGTACCCCAACAGATTTGAAGGAGTCATATCCATCCTTTGCGAGAACCTTCAAACTCTCGATGACCCAGAAGCCAAGGCAGCTTTGGTATGGGTTCTAGGGGAATACGCAGATAGAATAAGTAATGCTGCAGATCTTTTAGAGACCTTCCTTGAAACTTTTCCTGAGGAAGAACCCCAAGTGCAGCTACAACTGCTTACTTCAACTGTGAAGCTCTTCTTGAAAAATCCGTCACAAAAACCACAACAGATGATCCAGCTGGTCCTTTCAAATGCCACAGGGGAGAATGACAATCCAGATCTACGAGATCGAGCATACATATACTGGAGGCTGCTTTCTTCGGACCCAGAGGGAACAAAGGATGTACTCTTTGGTAAAAAACCTGCTATTGGGAACAACTTGGGCCAACTTGACCCTGAACTCTTGCAAGGTCTGCTGGCAAACATATCCACCATTTCTTCAGTTTACCATGAACTCCCTAAAAGCTTCGTTTCAGCTGAAAATAGATCTGTGCGAAGGCACTGCACCCCAGCATTAGGGGGGGCAGTTTCCTCTGGGGAAAATGGGGAAAGTGGCCTTGATCTCCCGAAAGAAAGCATAACAAGTGCAGCTGGTGGATACGAGGCTGACAAGGAAGCCAGTCACAAGTGCACAATTGACGATTTATTGGGGCTTGGAGAGGCACCTGCACCTGTTGATCAATCGCAGCAACACCATGAAGAGCAATCAAAGGAACAGGGCACCCGCGTCTTGGGTACTGAAGAGATGCCCAGTGCAGAGACCGCACTACCCCCTGTGGACTCCATGCCAATCCTACTCTCCATAGAAAAAGGAAAGGGTCTACAAATAAGGGGTACCATCACGGTGTTGGAGGGCACACCGGTTTTTCACCTCCACTTCCTGAATACCAGCCAGTCAAACTTGAACGGATTCCGCATACAATTCAACAAGAATGCCTTTGGACTTTCCCCAACATCTCAACACGTGAAGGTGCCAATAGTCGAACCCAACAGTTCTGCTCAGACAGTTGTGCAATTGAAAATGGACTCTGATGCCGTTGTGGATACTGCAGCTCCATCAGTCTTACAGGTAGCAGTGAAGAATGATGCCATTGGAGTATCATACTTTGTTGCAAGGCTTAACTTGGAAAGTATCCTTTCAACAACCAAGCGTCTCAGCCCTGCTCGATTTGTGGAATGCTGGCAAGATCTCCCACCAGAGTTTGAGAAGTCGAAGTCTTTTCCACACGCGAGGATACAAGACATCGACGAAGCTGTAGCAAAATTGGAAGAGAGCTTCTTACACTGTTTGGCTCGTCGGAAGGTAGAAAATTCAGATAAAGTCGTTCTTTTCTTGGGCGGTATGGTGATGCCAAAAAGTGAGCCATTACTAATGGAACTTTCCTACTCTGAAGGGAGGGTAGGGGTGCAGTGCTGTGTCAAATGTGAAAGGAGCAAGCTAGGTCAGATGGCATTGGAAGCGTGCTGCCGGATGCTGGAGCAGTACATGGTGACGGATTCATGAAAAAATTTTGAGCTTTGTATTTCAAGTATGGACTATTGCACCGCACATGCACTTGAACAACACGGGTGTGTGTCTCACTTGGAATGCAATTTGAGCATTTTGTGCCTTGTTGCAAGGAAGCAGCAGACCGCTGCATGGCAACGGTGCACAGCCATGTTGCTCATGAATAAATTCGCATCCCGACAGTTTGGTAGTGAGGTACATTCCTCTTCCACTTCCAATCGAATCTTTGCATTGGCTGTGCAGAAGACTGCATTCAAGACGTGGTACTCTAACCTCCCTTCAATCCATCAACTGTATACCAATCGGTTCGCCATCCCGTGCTACAATCTTGCGACCTACGTAGAGCTGCCCAGTGTTTGATGTCAGTACCATTGGTACCTCCATTTGACATCATCGAAGCGCATCCATTCCTCGCCCTATGGCGCCTGTAGTTTGTGACGAAGCTTCTTTCGGCTACTTATCAAATCTTACAAGATGTTTCTTCACTAGTGGATTTCAAAATAGAAGGTTTCGTCCTTGGCTCCATTAGACGAGTAGATTGGTGCCAAGTGAACTTTTGGTTATCCTTGAGGCTTTCCAAAGATACATGGACCCATGAAAAAGATTCACTCCAAGCTTTGTGGACGAAAATTCAGTAGAGTGCGGTATGATTGGCTTCTTACCGTAGCGTTGTAGTTTGTTCCTTTGTGGTGGTGTCTAGTCTCTCTTTTTGGAGGAGACTCCCACGACAACCACAAAGCAACATCTGTAGAAACTCCTTGCATGACCTTTTCGACTCGAATTTTGAACGAATGAGTGCGAGGGCTCGGACAAACCATCATGTGCGACTGCTCCCTACACGAGAACACATCCGAAACCACTAGAGGCAAAAAGCATGGGAAGACGTACTATAGGATCCAATTCGGATTGCTTAGAGCAAGTCCGTGCCAGGAGATGGAATTGCATGCAAACACATCGCACAAGCAAATCGTTTCTAGTAGTGCCTTGCATACTCATGGTTCGGCTAGCCAATCATATACGACAACGGCTACCAAAAAGGATTCGATACCATTGAGAGTATTGCTTGCACGAGAGCCAATGTCTTATTGTTTGATCCAAGGAGTTATGGTCAATTTAGTTTAATTTGAAATGCGCAATGTAAATTAATGCAATACTCGAGAACTTTTCGACACGCAACCAATCATGGTGGGGACACCAAAAGCGCGTGGCAAGTGAAGGAAACGGCATCATGCAATTTTATGTGGCGCCGATCGATTGACTGTTCACAAGTGCTAGCATGATGGAAAGCTATATTTTTCAGTCGAGCTTGGTTATAAAGGCGTCATCAACAACAACTTTGAGATCTTGTGAACTTACAAGATTAAGAAATCATTGAAGAACCTTTTTGATCGGCACAAATGGGAAAACTCTCGCCTCAAGTTGGAAAATGTCGCAAAAGTTTCGTTTGGGTGTTGCCAAACATATTGGGGTACGGCCTAGAGTTACCAAGAGCAAAAAGTCCGTGGACCTTCGATAGCTTCATGAAATAGCATCGCCTCCCAAGACATTTACGTTTGCATTCTTGTGTGAGTGACTACATAGCAAAGTATGGAGCAAATAGACTTTGTTGATTGGGTTTGGTAGGACGATCTAGAAATCATTATTTTTCCATCGACGCAAGCGCTGTGTGAGTTATACAAAGCACGACAATGGAAAATAGCGGACGGGCCACCTTTGCGAAGTAGAGTCGCAAGAACTTGCCACTTAGATGTGTTAGACAAGAGGTTTTCGTACCTTCGTAGAAACCGTGCGGACCAAAACAAGCAATGTAACCTTCAATGCATTCCGGGGTCTTCTATGTAGAAGAGGTCCAAACTTTCAGTGAACCAAATTTTCGTGTGAAGCACGGAGAGATTGTCATTGGCATGAATTCTTGGAGTCCCCTTGTGTAGTTGGCTATATCGCAAAGAAGAAAGCAAATGAAAACGTGATGCTCTTTAAGGAAGCCACTAAAATCTATGTGAAAGGATCGTCTTCACACCGTAGAATGTGACAAGCCAACAATTGCAACGAAGCCATCGAAGCTTAGTGTGGCACGTGTTGAAGTAAGCTAAAACGCATTTTAAGTCGATGTGACGATTCCGTATGTCAATGCTTCGGAACTAGCGTGAACTTCCAATGCAAGGTTGCACTTGTATCGATGAGAGGTCCCCAAGTCCCTGCTACAACGCGGGAGTTGAATTGGGAACTTCTCATTCTTTGATCGAAAGGCCAGAAACAAGAATTGGAATTAAAAAGTGCACACGTTGAACGCGGATCAACAAAATAGGTATCAATCCGATACTTGTGGATTCCATGGCTCAATAGACATGCGAAAAAGGAACATATCTAGTGTTATGCAAGGTCTTTGAGATAGAGCTTGAAGTACACAAGCCTGGCACAGCGCCCTCTCGTTCAAAGAAGACGTGAGGATACAACATATGAATGAAATAATGGAAGGCTTGCAGTCGTTAGATTGCACTATAAGTAAAAAGTGCATGCTCACCCAAGGTTGCCAAATTATTACACTCAGTAATCACAGTTGCGTGCTTGAACCACCCGTAAGATTCGTGCACTCTGTAAGTGCACTTCTATCTCATCAAAGGCTTGGATATTGGACTGAAATTCGCGACAAATGCCACAGTTTCATGAATGAAAGCAGTGCAGACTTTCTTGGAGTGAAGGACATGAGCTAGGAATGCCTTGCCCTGGGCAGAAGGTTTTTTGGAAAGACAACCATCTTCTCTTCTACATTTCATGTGAACAGCCACTGAAGCGGTCTGCCATCTCTATCTTTTATGATCGTAGCATTATGTGGAGATGGTGGTGCAATATCATCTTGGTATCCCCTGCTGCATATACTGAATCATGTCATAAAAGTCAGTAGTCCACTTGTCATACGCATCATCAATGATGGACATCATGGCGACTGCTGCCTCTCGGTCAGTCTTCTCGGGAAGGAAGCGACGCCTGAGATTCTCTACAGGCCTTCCTCTACTAAAACATGGTAAGCCACTATTGGTCATCAACTCTACAACCGTGATAATTGAAGACATGCAGGACCTGGCAACCAAAAAAGCACGCACACAGTGTGCTTTGAAGCGCTTGTACTCTGAACTCAATTTGTCGCCGGAAGGATCTACTAGTTGGGTCATTTCGTATGTAAGCTTGAATGCCGCATTCTCGAAGCCAAGGTTGCCACCAGGAGAGATTTCGAATATAAAGCCAAAATCAATGTGCACCATGAAACCATCTTTGGTGATAAGGATATTCCCATTGTGTCTATCTTTCGCCTGCAATAAGTAGCTTGCAATTGCATATGCAGCACTGCTTCTTATAAAATTATCCCTGGCTTTCTCGAATGATGCAGAACCGATCGGACCATACTCATGCTTGAATATGTCTAATAGACCGCCATCTGCCATTTCTCCCAATCCCGATCTTGATGCTGAATGAGGCACTAGCTCAATCACTCCTCTTTCATACCCTGTAGGGAGAACGCCATAAGGAAAGAGGTAAAGATCAAGGTTTGCTGCAGCAAACGAATCTCTGAGTACCTTGATCACCTGCAAAGCAAGTACGTCTTGACGACAGTCATCTCCGACCTTGAAAATACAACCTTGTACATCTTGGGTGGTCTGTAGATTACTGCCATTTTCAACCTCTTTCTCAACATCGAACATAACAAGGATCGGCACCTTTGCAGCGCTCTGTAGTGGAACTCCAGAATCACATTTTATAGCAAGAATTCTGGCATTCGGATCTGTAGGCAAGTACAAGTCATCCGATGTCACAGGTACTTTCCGAAGTTCCTGAGCAATGACTGGCCTTCTTTCATCCTTGGGATATTTCTTCAGCATTCCAGAGATGCTGTTAATCTTTTCAAAAAAGTCAAACTCATTGTTGAAAAAATCGGCCTCTGCTGCAGACATCTGATGGATGACCCTCTCTCGAACCCTGCCCACTATCTTCCAGAGCCCTGTTTCTTTTGGCGGCTCCCACCCGCTGCGCTTCACATCTGGGTTGAATGCCTCAGGTGGGGGTTCCTCTTCTCCCCCTAAAACCCAAATCAATCTATGGGCAAAGAGAGGATCCAGTTTGGCAATCCCCAACAGAAGGTCTTCTACATATCCAGACACATCAGTACGTAGGGTTTGAATGAGCTGAGGGAGAAAAAATGCAACATCACGTGGCGGAGACGACAGCAGTACCCGCACAACATATGCCTGAACATATGGGGACACTTTTGCCCTTCCACTAAGGAGTCGTACAGCAGCTGCAACGCTGCACGGCTCCCAGTCGGCTAGAGCTGCCAAAATGTCTGGTTCCTGAGAAGCCATACCACAGCCAGCCAAAATAGGGGCGGCCTCAGGTATGCAGCGAACGTCTGGGTCGTCCCTACTTTGCACAATAAGAGGTTCAAGCGCACGTGCGTAGCTTGCGTCTTCCATCGATTCATCCAGCAAAGACACGGCCAAACGAGGTGATATTGACCAGGCATCGCCGACCACTCTGGCGGCATCTAAGCCTCTCCAATCTAGGGGTTTTGTCCCATGGCTCAGGGTAATCTTTTTGTTGCGAGACAGGGGAGAAGCCCACGTTGCCAGCTTGTTCAGGTGAATCTCACAAAAAATCTGCAGCAAGCGCCCTTGCTGGAGCAGCTTTTGCACGATTCCCTTCATTTGTGCGGTGATTCCATTGCTATGAGGAGAAACATATGTGCATGGTCCACCCATCACATTGGGGCGTATTGTGCTTCCTAAGTTTTTTGACAGCTTTTCTAAAAATGGCTTGAGCAGGCCTGAGAAATTTTCGACAGATTCACAACAAGACTGTGTCTTCTGAGCCAGTCCAAACCATGATAGCTTCACTCCATCCACGTAAAACCCAAACGCAGCTGAAAATACGCGCTGGGCAAGAGACATTGCTTCTGGTTCACAGCAACACGAAATTTCCAAGGAAAGTTTGAGCAGTAGAAACAAAACATCAACTGAAGCACTATGTCTTGTCATCTTTTCTGGGTTCTGCAGCAACCTGTGGAACATTCGGCACATCGAAGCCCGAGTAAGAGAGGATGATGCAGTGCTTGAGGATTTGACAACGTTCCACCTTCCTTCTAAGAAGATTAGCCATTCTTTCTGCGCTGAAAGAGTCTCAAGAAAGAGGGGCACATTGGTGGATTGTGTCCATCTGCTTCGCACTGGCCTCTCTCCAGGTTTGGTAGTCCTTATGGGTGAAATGAGGCGTGGTCTCAATATGTCAACGTCATCGGCATCAGCAAAAAGACCAATCCGCTCAGATACCTGGGTATTCCATGCGTCTGCTATCTGACATGTTAGCAATGGTTCAAGTTCAGGATCGACGGCTAACATCCACTCGAAGCAAAAGACAGAAGTCTTCAGCAATTCAAGATGAATCCCACCACTCACTCTCCTCATTGGAGCGAAACAAATAAAACGTACATATCTTTGGAACGTGTCGGAGGGTAATTTACTCTTCAAAGACAACGAGACAGCAGTTGCATCAAATAGTGATGAGCGATCAGGAACATTCAAGGCTTCTGCATCCAAAAATTCGGTGGCCCTTGCAAGAATCGTTTCTGTTCCCAAAATCTTTCCACCAAATAATGAACTCATTCCGTGCACTGAGAAAGAGTCATGAAGGATCCCTCCCAAGATGTCACTGATGTCACCTTTCCTTGGATGCCTAGAGGCAGAAAGCACGTCAAATATCTCCTTCTTGGAAGCCATAAGCTCCTGTAAAAAGGCGGAAGCAGACCCTTGTGCGATGCCCAATAGTTTATCCATCCACAAACCGATATCTAACGCTCTCCTTAGCTGTGAAGCATTCAGATTAGTGTTCAACCCATCAAAATCTTCAATAAGTAAATCCCCAGTCCTTTCACTCAGGAGCAGCATCTCCCAACACGTCTTGCTCCAATAAAGCTCAGGAAACCTTTCAAGGAGCTTTTTCAAGTAGAGCATTGACGTAGTATGAAACAACGTAGCATCAGCACCACCAGAGGGTTGAAGGGAATTCGTAATTAGAAAGCAGGCGAGTTCGGTAAGGACTCTTCCAAAATCCTGAGATTCTTGTTTCCCAGGATGAATCATGACATCCTCCTTCCACTTCACTAGCTGCTTTTCGTACGCTTGGAATGCTGTTTCAACTGCTTCGAGCAGGACTTTGGAAATAGCAACGTTGCTTCCAGCTAAATGGCTGCAAAGTAAAAATAGGGAACAACCAAAAGGGGACGTAAGATTGTAATCTCCACTCTGGACTGCCTGGAAACGACTCATGGTCGCGGGATTTGATGAGAATGCCCTCAGCATTTCAAGCTTCAAAGCCAAAGAGATGTAACACTGCCGCTCCATTGGCATGGTCCTGAGGAGGGACGCATACGACGGTCCCAAAGCTGGAATATCTGTGATGTTCTTTGCATGCTTAGGCTCGAGAAAACTGTAGTTAGAAAGTGATTGCAATTCAAGTTCCACCTGCACTTCCAAATACTCTTTCACTTCTATCAGAGGGAGGGAGCTTGCTACTAGAGCAAGAGAAGCCCTCAACCATGTTTTGGGCCACATGTATGTCACCTTTGGCTCCAGATCCAACGCAGCAATCTCAAAAGTCCACATATGGAGCCAGAGGAAGCGAAGCTGGCAGAGATCAACGGTAGCAAGCTGGATGCCCTCGCAACCCTTTGCAAGTGCTGGAAGAAGAGAACCAAAACGATGTACTGATGACATCACTTCTCTTGCTCTAATGTTTGACTGATTGAGTCTAAGAACTTCCTGAGACTGCCACCCCAAATCCACTATGTGCCCGAGCAAATCTCGAGCAAAGGCAAACTGAACGTTTAAAGAGGCAGATCTAGAATACAAATTTTCACCAAGCCTCAAAAGAGCTCCAGAAATTGCAGCGTTTAGTGAAGAAGGAACTAGAGAGTCTTGACATTCCATACCGTTTGAGGTTTCCCCTCCTGTAGCGTATTCAGGTGGAACAGACGTTTCTGAGTAGAGAGATGGCGCCACACTGATATGCATCTTCAGAATCTGTGACATAAGGGCATGCACAAGTTTCTCTGGGTCTTGCTGTGCGAGTGAGTTGCTGGCAAGGACCATGCTCCCAGCGATATCAGCAATTCCACACAGAACTGCCTTGAAAGCAGAAGGTTGAATAGACATCAAAGACATTGGATCCCAGAGCATGTGCAGGATTGATTCTGCAAGCACAAATCCTTGTTCCCCATCAACGAGTAATGTGGCAGTGCAAAACTTGGCCAAAGTTCTGGAGGAACAAGCCTGCACTTCCGAAAGAAGGAAGGCCCCATCTAGATCCCCAGCCTCGACGGAGGCTTCAAATACAGCGCCAGTCGTCAAAAGGTGGCTCATGACGTACTCTCTCCCTTTGTGCTCTATACAGCACAGCAAGCTATCCACCAAACAATCAGAGAGTCTTTCACAAAGGCTCTCTGTGGAGGTCAACTGCACATCTCCATTGGTACTAGCAGCCTTCTTTGCTGCACAATTGAGCCTGCAGACTGGAAAGAGCATTCCATGCAACCTGGTGACGATATTGTCTTCCCCGGCTTGCATGTACGCCCAGGAATATTTACTCAAAGAGGAAGCATACTGCAAGAGCTGTTCCACAAGAATCACCCCTTCAATCGCTGGCGCTTTTGACCACCTCCATGCAGCTTGAATACACCACTCACATAGGTCAAGGATTGAATCCACAGACTGTACGATGTAGGAAGCTTCCCTTGACAGTATGGTCAATGTAGAGGGGAGGCTTGGCGAAAGGGATTGTCCCTTTGCCAGAGTTGCATGTGCCCGTGCGGCGCATTGCAAGCGTGCGGCAGCAGCAACAGTACGACTTATGGTCGATGCAACTGCTCTACTTTTGGTGCTAGCCATCTCCGACAGCAAGGTGACATCTAAAAACGTTCTACAGCAAGATTCAGACAATCGGTCCAGTTCTCCCACGGGCATATTCTCGTGCGTGCCTGCATCCAGCAGACTCGCTGCCGCACCTAACATTACTGGTAGTCCATGGAGTTTGTGCTCTAGTAGATGAACAACTTTATCCACCGCACTTATCGGCGGTTGCATGGACGTCTCGTGGTTAGCATTGGTTCCATCCATGGTACTTGGTTCACTGTTTCCTTTTACAAGCTTCTCCAGTATGCTTGAAGGTTGCTTCCGACTTTGTCCGTTCAACGCCACTCTACTTTGTACTTTCGTTTCGTCTAGTTCGTGCAGGGGCCGCACAAGTGCTTGGACGGCTTGAGAGAGGTGTTCCGGAAGGATGGGAAGGAGGGGAGGGGTCTCGTTTCGCTCGGCTAGACGTTGGAGCAGCGCCTTGGCCGTGCGACTCTCCTCTTGCACGTCCGTTCCATCGGCTTCCTCCTTAACCATTTCTTCGACGCACGCTCGGAGCAGATCCAGGACGCCTTGGCTGATCGCTTGGCCGTGTTTTTCGTCGGCCCACTTGGCGAACCAGGTCGAGATGCCTTCCAGCAACGGTCTCAAGTCTCCGCCACGGTCCGTCCGGAGCCTTCCGATGTGTTTGCAGCACGTCTTCAGGCATTCTTGGGTCCGCATCGCCGCCATGTCCCGGCATTTCTCGTCCGCGTGCGTGAGCAAGCTCGCGAGCAATTCCCAACCTCCTTGTTCCCACTTGGGTTCCTCCTCGTGCTCCGCTCCATCCCTCGTCGCACGCGTCGGCAAGCACGCGTCCAGCGTGTCCTGCAGGTCCTCGAGGTCTTCCGCCTCCTCCATCCCTTCCACCAGCCTCGCCATCGCCGTCGCGGCCTGCGTTTCAGCCGCCATCGTCCGCGGCATCCGCCACGAAGCGGTTTCGCGAATGGCGATGGCCAGATGGCACCCACACCCCCCACGGTCCATGGATCGAAAAGACATACGGTCTTTGCGGTCCTTGGTATCTCCCCTTTCCCAGGGACCCCCTCCGTGTTAGTCAATTGGTTGTACTTCTGTGCAATCATGATGGTTAACTCTGGTTATCTCAGTTTGGAGAAGATACTCCCACCCCAGG
>LFIK01002509.1_pt1 | contig 14826 bp, 20 predicted proteins | sample 643401 | NCBI WGS metagenome assembly LFIK01 (sample SAMN03777447, study PRJNA286221) | soda lake metagenome | biome: soda lake; feature: Kulunda steppe; material: water; isolation source: sample T5-Br brine of Lake Tanatar-5 | place: Russia: Kulunda steppe | collected 2010-07 | reverse complement strand
CACACACACACACACACACACACACACACACACACACACACATGAACATGAACATCAGTTTAACACCTCCCTTTCTGAGGTATCAGCCATGCTTATTTCACTGCTTGACTTCCAATGCTGGCGATCCAGGCTGCTCCCGGTATTTTGATCAGCCGCTGTTTTCCAGCTAAACGGATGTAACGTATCAGGCGTAACGCATCGAATTCATTACGAAAAATAATAACCTATTTCACGCCTGTGACGCTCTCTTCCAAACATCCGCGCACTTTGCTGCATTTGCTGCACTTGCTGCCTGGAAGTCAAGCAGTGATGTACGATCGTGCACTTGCAGTACCGCTGATTTGATTTTGCACAGGCATTCAGACTTACATTGCCAGACGCCATTACCATTGAGAGAGTCGCAGTGCAACTGCAACAGGCCTATAGGCCTAGCTAGGCAATTCATGTTCGCTCAAGTGTACCTGATTTTTCTCTCATTTGCCCTCAATTCAACAGCAGCAGATAGGTATGGTCCCTGGGACCATGGCCGCGCCACTTTCTATGACGATGCAGAGTGGATGGTAAGGCGCACGTGTGCACATGATGTAGCGAGTATACTTGAGCATTGCACGAGGCCCCCTAGCTATGCTAACACTGCTAAATTAATCATAGACAGGCAAAATGGAATGTTGCCACCACTTTTTCTCCCCTTTTCATGCCTGATCAGAGCGTCCATGATGGCAGCTGCATGTACGGACACCTGGGGAATCGTTTTGGCAAAGACAAGGAGAGCTGGATGGTGAGGACGCAAAAAGGCAGGAGCTTGCTGTTCAAACAAATTGCCAAAAAATTTGTATCTTACCATGTGCTTGATGCTACCATTCCCTCTTTGCACAGGTTGCTGCCATTAACGACTTGCACAGAGACTATCCTGGAAGCTGCGGCCGTTGTGCGTGCTTGCTGGGGACTTGCTAGTGGGGAGGGGTCTGGTCCATATTCAGAGAAGAAGTCTCATTTACCTTTTGCTCCTTCATCGGCCTGATCTGTGCATCCATCAAATTGACCTGCAGGCTACGAGCTCAAGTGCAGGCCAGATGGAATGCTTGATGGCTTTGGTAAGCGATCTACTGTTCTAGGCAGTCTGATCATGGAAATAGGGCCCACAGGAGGCAGGTACATAAAGCTCCTCTATTATGAAGTTCACGTCCCGCATTGTGTAGCCCTACCCCCTGAGCATAGTGCTGATCTCTTATGCATTCTGCTTTTTGGTGTGGCTTGTTTGTGGTTTAAGTACCCTGAGGATGTGTATCCTCTTAGTATTCGACCCTCATCTCCTACGTTACAAACTGAAAAACCTGATTCAAATACTAAAACTAAGTACAAAATCCATTGCACTTTGTAGCCTAGCCATTTGGTGGTGCCCCCAGTACACATCAGTATCACTCTACTGTAGGAAATATACATTCAATTCAATGCTCAGTTTGAGCTTCAAGACACCCAAAAAGGGGGGTGGGGTTGACCCACTGGGTGCTCAATTTTGGCCCTCCTCTTGCCCAGAAATGACTGAACAATTTGCAAACTGTCTTTTAAAGGCTAGGTCAGGTGCTAAAATGAAGGACTCTGGAATGAGGCAAGTGGAGTGGATTGCATTCTTGGCACAACTTGATGATATGATCATTTGAATGTAAAGCAGCAGGAGCAGTAAAGGTAAAACCACAGCGTGACATATGAATTTTATGCTCTCTGGACACACAGCCATTTCTGTTGGCTTGGACAAAGCTGCTAACTGGCCACACACTTTTGAAATGATTTAACTTACTGCTGTAACACCCTCACAGCAGAAAGCGCATGATGAACGACGGAGGGTCTGTCAGGTTGAGAAACTGCTGCATTAAGACCAGACTCGCGGCATGGCCATAGTATAGGTGTCAGGTCACTATCAGAGGTACAGTGCGTCAATGCCCACACTCTTCATTTTAAGACATCAGTACAGCTTTAGCAAAAAAAGGCGTGGTTCAACTAAGGTAAACATACATACACCAGTCCTCTGACGCGCTCATGCCACCACCAACCTCAGCCAAATGGTACCCGAAGTATCAGCCTTTTATTGCATCAAGTCAACCCTCCACAAAATGATGGCCATCAGTACGTTGGCCCTATTCAGACATCTCTGCGCTGTTTGTGGTTTTGTGCAAGTTTGGAAAATAGCAGGAGCTTGGGACAGCTATGTCATAGTGGAGCTAAACAATTGCATAATTAAATTATTTCTTGACACCTAAGTGGTTACCTCACATTATACAAAATGTTGACACTTCCAGGTTTGTATATAGATCGCCGGAAAGACTGCATCAGCGACAAACCTGTGACAGTTGTGGTCACAGACAAATGTCCTTGTGAGTAAATCTATGCATAGTGGCTTGCTCATAGCTCAAATAAAGGCAACACGTGTTTCCAATTTTTTTCATTGCAGGCTTAAAGAAAGAAAATGAATTTTCCAACAAGCGCTGGTGTTGTGGTAAGAAGCTTTAGGCATTTGCAAGCAGGGAACTGCAAGCCAAAACCACCTGTGGCAACCAAAGACAAACATATATTACATAGCATAATTGGTAATTCTCAACAACTGTCATATTACATGCTGATACAGGTGATGCCCCGCACTTTGACCTTGCACGTGAGTTAACGTCCTCTTGGCTTGTGCAATTGATCTAGATGCACTTGTCTGGGTGCTGTGGCTGACTCCCTGTTCCATCTTCTTCTCACTTCAAAAGTTTGGGCATTCAGAAAGGTGGGTAAGCTCGCAGTGCATTAGTGCTACTATGTCTCGCCAGGGACATTCCAGCTAGCTAGCAGGAAGATGGCATGATCAAGTCACGCTTATGCTCCTGCTAAGGTCTCTAAACTGAAATTGAGCTTCTGACTTCCTCCCGCGGACCTTCAGATAGCTCTGCCAGAAAAAGGTGTGATTCCTGTTTTGTACAGAGAGGTGAGGATAAAGCATGCTATTGTTTGCTTCCCTGCTGCACCTTTGCAAGGTCAGAAGAGAGACAAGGCAGCCATGCCAAAAATGTTCCAAAAAAAGGACAGCTGAAGCACGATAGCAGTACTACCAGGTGCTACCACAGATTTTTTTCACATGTTGTCCCGCTTTTATGTTTTATCAGCAAGTCAGCAGCTCCCCTATGGCTATGGCAATGGCAATTCCATCATGTCTGCGTTTTAATGCTAGCATTGAGTTGCAGCAGCATGCAGGTTCACAAATTGAATACTTTCACACAATAATGCTTGAAGGTGTTTTGTTCTTTTTCCCTTATCCTTACCTTGCTTACTAAAAACTGCAAATGGTCGGAAGGTCCCTTGCCCACCTGAGCTGCTGATGAGTCTGAGTCCCAAGCAGAACCCCAGGTACGCACCAGTTGCTGAAAATTTATACTGCCACACCTACCTGTATTATCTTTTGGTCAAAACAGCAGCAGAAACCCAATGCAAAGACTATTGTGCTCCTGCATGTTCTTGACAGCTCTCTGAAAGACCAATTCCCTTGGGAGCTCATCCAATCAAGGGCAGACCGTGGCATTTGGACTGATCCAAACGAGGCTTTTTCCAAGTATAGCTCGAGTCAAAGCCACAGAGGAGATGGGTACAAGGTGAGGTTGGTATGAGGAAGCATGCGCGCAAATGCCTAAAGGAAAGAAGCTTTCAGAGCGCTCTACCACTATCGGCTACTTATCATTTGTCTAGGCAATACTTCCCAGGCACTTATTGGACTATGTAAGCAAAAAAAGCTGTATTGGTCATGTGATGTAACTTGCTTTCCTATCACAGCGATGCTCGACAAACCTTTGGGGAATACAAGATGACCCAACACATCTAGGTAGATGTTCAGCTTGAGATCATGGCTTTGAATGTGAGCCTGAAATGGGTCACTGCATCCTTACCAGCCCTGCATCCTACAAGAATAACCAGAGTGCTACAAACTGTTAGACACGAATGATGCAGCTGCTATCATTGTAACTTGTGCCCCAATGAGGGCAAGTCATGGACATCTTCCAGGACAAACGCACCTGAATGCACGCCTTCTGCCTACCCGGGCAGTGGCCATGCCATGCAAGGGCAAAGCAATTTTTGTAAGTTTTGTTAATTAAAGGAGGGTGCGCATACATAATATATGTTACATAAATGCAGAAGGCACTTTGACAGGAAGGTAGAGGACAGCAAATGGTACCTGACAGATACATCAACATTGAGCTGACATCGAATTGTATTAGAGCTATCAATTCTGTTTTGCAGCCTCTTAAGCTTTTTTCTGTCCAACACTTATAAGCAGGGATGGGTAATCAGGGCCTGATCAAAATGCCAAAGCAGCTCTATTGAGGCTTAAATAGGCCCTGAAAAGGCTCTACAGAGCCTTGACGAGGGTCTGCCAACCCCTACTTACCCATCCCTACTTATAAGTGCGTGGGTTATACCTAATGAGCGCTCTATTTATACTGCATCATTTGTACAAACTGGTTGCTGACTGTGTAACAGGTCGAAGCTTTTGGTGAGGCAGGCGAGGGTCATCCCTGAAGACATCAACCCTTGACATAATCCAGACAATGTACACCAATCAAGGAGCATCCAACTTACACTCGCTCTTGCTGTCTGGCTTGAAAGGATGTGTTGTCATGTATCAGGTGCTTTGTCGCCCCTTCCACTGGCGGATTGATGCTTCTCTCGTCATACCAGCTTTTCTGGAGCAACATGAGAAAGGAGCATCATGCTTGATGATCTTAGCAACTCTTGATACATATTGCACGTAGTAGAAATTGAGTTTCAAGAGGTGAATACTAAACTCTTAACACAAGCTCATCCATAATTCACCGGCCCCACCTTGGAAATTTTATTGATTTCCTGCTTTGAAAGTCCTTCAGTACAGATTTTGTACACAACAAGCTGATCAAGATTCCTAAGCTCCACCATACAGTATTCCATGTGTAGCACAAATTCCTGTTTTGTACCTACATGATCAGCCTGGAGATCAGGCTGGAGGGTAGCCCTAACCTCGAAGACCATAGTATGTGGTATTTAAGCTTATGTGGTGTATAAGCTGCATATAAGAAACAATTTTGGCCTCAGAGCCACTGATGGCATGTATGAAGAAGGAAGTTATGTGTCCGGTGCAAGCACCAGATGGTCCTCCACCATCCAAAGAGGGGTTGGGGGCGCTCAGAGTGGGGCAGAGGGAACCTGGAACAAATACCACCTGCCCTGTGGCTGCATTCTGATCTTACTTAGCCTTTCATCAAGTGTACATGTTCATGGTTTAAGCAACATGATGTATTGAACGGGCAACATGATGTATTGAACGTAAGTCAACCAGCCTTCAGTGTCCACCATGTCAGCAAGCAAATAGTGCTCTAAATGTTCTCTCAGGGTGTCAACATTATATCATCTCTGGTATGATCACCGAGCGCCACAATGTTGTATGCGGACTCATCACAAAAGCCTTGAGCAAAAGCTTCTCGGGCAGGTTGTTTGGTCCACTCAGATGCCAGCAGCAGTGATTGTTCAGTCCAACAAGACCTTCAAATTTTTGGGCATGCTAATGATAGATTATTGCCTAGCTGGCTTTTTAATGCTCGTTTATCTGTCAGAGACAGGATTACCTCTAGTCGCCCCGCTGCCATTCTGGTCACCTCTTGCCTACAAAATCCAAATTGCCTATCACTCCTCATTTGCACCAAGTATCACGCCCAAGCCAACATAATGGAGATGGGTGCAGAGCTAATGAGCTAAATGCTAGCAAGAGGGAAATACACATCATAGAGGTCAAGTACTGTGAAGATACACGGTCTGGACATCAATTGAGGCCTCTAGCAAACAACATGAGATTCTCTGCAAGCACTTGAAGACTAAAAAGTCATCCTTCACACCATGCTTCTTGGTGTGGGAGACTCCACCTGTACCTCTTAACACTTTGCATCATCTCAAAGAGCTCGGCCTTGATACACAGAGACCATAAGATTGCTATTTATTTACATTAACATGCTCACTCTGTGCATTATGCCCACGACCTGACTAGACGCGCTCTTGAAAAGATCAGTTGCTCTCAAAGTCTTGGTCTGGAGCATGGGGCGGCTTGTCACCCTCCAGATTCTCACCAGTCCATACACGCACTAAACACACACATGCATGCACGTGCATACATACACACACATGCACAGCACAAACAACACACAGATACATGCATGCACACAAAACCTCACATATGCACACGCGCGCACACGTACCACACTCATGCAAGTGTATGCTCAAGCATGTGTACAGGCAAACACACGCACGCTTGTTGTTTGAAGTTGTGAATGTACGAATTAGCTTGCACATGCTTGCACAAACATGTGCATCATGCAGAGGTGCACATACATGGTGGCATGTGATCGTACATGCATGAATGGAAAACCACATGTGCATGAGTGTGAATGGAAACACACATATATATACATGTTCACGCTTGCAAACATACATACTCACACACAGGCATACACGTATGCATATCTGCGCACACATGCAGATGCATGCAAGCCTAAAAGACGTAACAACTTTGGTACATACATGCAGTCATTTGGTTCAATATGCTTATAGAGTTGTTAGTACTAGACGCGCTCTTGAGAAAATTGTTGCAGCAGATCATCATCAAGACCAGGAATGGGGTACTGCAAGTCATCCCCCTGATCCCCACTGACTTTCTTTTTCTTTTGCTGTGGAGTCATGTGCTTTGGCCCTAGATAACTCTTCTTCCTTAATTGATGTAGGGAGTGCATCACTGCCTATGTAGTTTTTTTTCTTTATGCAGTGGCGTTCTTTGATTTTCTCTGAATTTTTGGAAGCGCTCTTTCCACATTCTAAGCACAATGCTTTACAGTCAAGGCATTAACACAGTTAGAAATCACAACCAATTCAAACAGGATATGCAGAACCAAGTTGAAAACAAAAGGTGAAGATCCACAAGGGGTGGAAGATCCATCCTTAAGACTTCTTAAATTGATTTGATGTAGCTAGATCCAATAAGGGGATCGTCCCCAACACTGGGTCACCCCTTTCTTAGGCAAACGTGGCCAATAAAGCCTCTCAAGCATAGCTTTGCAGCCACCGCACGGTTGCCTGACCTGAGCACACCATTGGATAGCTTATATTTTTCTGTATCTGATGTTGTCTTGGGGTTGAAATTGGTGCGGTGGGTGGAAGGCAATTTCGGAAAAAAGGTATGTTTGGTTGGAAGAGTGCACGCTGTTTCCCACACACACCCCCAAACTCCGAGCTTGAGATGCCTGCAGATGTTTCGAAATACCCCGCACATACTGTGAACATTTGGGCGTGGGAAGCTTTGCCGCTGAGCTGTGCACTCAAAAGAGGCAGATATCAGGAAACGTGTTGGCCAACCGCTTTCCACCCACACCTTTGATTGGCCTCAATTATGGTTCATTGGGTACATTGTTTCCCCCGCAAACCTCAGGCTTGGTCCAGCTTGAAAGCATGCAGATATTGCAGAGTATCGCATATCCTGTGTTGGTACCAACATCCGTTTGCGACAGCGTCACCCACAAAACACACCTTCCTGACCCCCTCCCCCAAATCCAACTTTGCAACATCAAATTGTTATGCAAGAGCAGCTAAAACTTTGGAAAGCGGCAGGATTGGAGCAAGTTTGGGAATGCACCATTTGTCTGCCAAGAGGGTGCAAAATGGTGCCAAAATGGCCAATGGCGCGCACACCGCGCCCCCACCTCGCATTTTCTCACTCAGCCTGACTGTTTGCAACAAATGTACATGTTGCGCATGGTTGGGTCTGAAAATGGGGCGAGCAAGGGGGCAGAAAAGCTAATTGGTCATGTTTGGGGGGGTGGTCCAGTGGTGGGGATGACCAGGGGGATGGTTGCAAATGAATATTTTTGCCTTACAAGCAAAAATGCAACCTCATAGTACACTTGCGGCACAGGTTAACAGTAATGACGAACATACTGGCCACCAGGATCCTTCTCCGTAGAAGCACCTGAGAGCGGCTGATTCGGCTGAGATCAGCCGCAATAGGCAAGAGAACAATCAGGAACCTTGCAGCTCAATGCGCGGCTTGTATGGCTGAGCGGCTGAAACCAGCCGCTCTGTAAGGCTGATCATGATACAGTGTCAGCTAAATTTGCGGCTGAACGATGAAATTCCAGCCTCTCATCAGCTGCGGCTGATTTCAGCCGATTCAGCCGCATTTTAGCCTTGCCTGGAACTGTCTGACGTTCTTTCTTTCCTGGTGGAGGAGACTTACATCTTCTTGGGCCAATGTCTCCTTTCCTAGAGGAGTCCTCAATTGATGCAGAGTTTTTCAATGCCTGCGTGTATGCAGTTTCCTTTCCTAGAAAATTAAGACGCTGCTTTGGGTGAATTGGTCCCCCTTTCCCATCAATCCAAACAGGAGCTCACACTTAAGAGTTCTGACTGGAAATCCTGGACCTACACGGATGGTAGCTGCCATACCCAAGAAGGTAAATGTTGGGGCAGGGGTCTACCACCCCAGCTCGGGCAACTCTAACTCGGTTGATCAAAATGGTGCTGGTATAACCAACACCATAGGGAGAGGAGAACTGGCAGCTATAGCTGATGCTCACTCACGATCATACTCATTTTGCCACAGACAGCCTTACCTCACTCCACCAAATTAGGAAACAATTGTTGTACCCAGAGAAACACCGTCTCCATGTCCAAGGAGACCTCCTCAAAATTCATTCTAAAACGATCTGAAACTCTCAATTCCACATCTTCCTTTATAAAGTAAAATCCCATGCCAGAATTGCCGGAATTTAATGTGCAGATGCCCTTGCAAAATACCAAGCTTGCCATGGAAACAGCCTCCCAGCTGAAACAACCATTTGCACCGTAGGCCCTGGTGGCAAACCCTTCTTTAATATTAGCTGGTTAGCTGTTGAAGAAGTAGATCAACAAGGATCTGGTACTGAAGCTCCCCAACACGGCCCTAGATTGATTTACCTTCCAAATCTCCAAGCCGCACTAAAATCACACATGCACTCGAACCATAATCTGGGTTATGTCAACTCTAAAACAGGGTACTACTCTTATTACCAGAATCTACTTCCACACGTCCACAAAGGCATTAGCAACGCTTTTTGGAGCGTATCCAAACTTTCTCTCCAAATGAAGCGCAATATCTTCCACTACCGCACAGGCACCCTTCTTAATCAAAAACATGCTGTCTGTTTTAAAATGTCCACCAGCCTTCAGTGTCCACTCTGTCAGCAAGCAGATAGTGCTCTCCATATTCTCTCAGGGTGTCAACATACAATCATCTCGGGTATGATCACTGAACGCTATAATGTTGCCTGCAGGCTCATCATGAAAGCCATCAGCAAAGGCTCTCTGGCAGGTTGTTTGGTCCATTTGAATGCCGGCAGCACGGCGTTTGGCCCAACAAAATCTTGAAATTCCTGAGAATGCTAATAACAGGACGCTACCCAGCTGGCTTCTCGGTGCTCGTCTATCTGCTAGAGATAGACACACCTCTAGTCGCCCCGACGCCATTTTGGTCACCCCGTTACCTAAAAAACCCAAATTGCCAACCACTCCTCACTTGCACCAGGTGTCACAATCACGGCAACCCAGCAGAGATGTACGCAGAGCTCACGAGCTCAATGTCAATATGAGGGAGATACACCTCGTAGAGGTTAAATACTGCGGAGACACACGGCCTGGACACCAATTAGAAGCCTCTAGAAAACAACATGAAGTTCTTTGCAAGCGCTTAAAGGCCAAGAAGTTCATCCTTCACACCATTCCTCTTGGTGTGGGAGGCTCTATTTATACCTCACACACTTTGAATCACCTTAAAGAGCTCGGCCTTGATGTACAAAAAGCCCATAAGACTGCCCTCAAGTTACTTGCTCATTCTGTGCTCTATGGCCGCCAGTGCACATAAACTGCTGACTAATAGACGCGCTCAGCGAGGCTCTTGAAAAATCCAGTTGCTCTCAAGGTCTTGGTCTGGAGCAGGGGGCGCCGCTTGTCACCCTCCAGATCCTCACTAGTTCTTCATTCTCCCCGGGACCAGGGCCTGGTGGAGGAGACTCACGGCTCTACAGGCCAATGTGTCTCCTTTTCCTTGATCGATGTAGGGAGTGGTTTCACTGCCTACATGGTTTTTCTTTTATTTTCTTTTCGCGCTCGGATGTTCACCTCATTGAAGTCAAATATTGTGATGACACACGACCAGAGCAACAACTAGCAAGAGCAACTTAACAGCATATTAGATTGAAACACGCCCTTGCACAGCAATGCCAGTAAGTATGCCTATACACCATCCCGATTGGAGTGATGGGGACCATCTATAAATGTCATACTCAACTGCCCCTCAGTAAGATTGGCCTAGACCGGTGTACAGTAAGAGAACTTACTCTCGATCTGAACACTCATTCTGTTCAATATGCAACAAAAATCACAATTCACAAAAATCATGAATACAAGTGGAGGCTGAAAAGAGTTTATGGTCCCATTCTACGTTGAAGCGAGGTCATGACTTGTAAAGCTACAACTAATAAAAGGCCATGACTTGTCTTTAAAGCTACAACTTATAAAATCATTCCTATGATAGGAACGGTCGAATATCAATGAAAGAACATATGGCCCTTTTCAGAACCCTCCCATGACCTTCTTCCTAGTTTGATGGTGGAAGTTTGTTTGGTGCTTGCACCAGATCTGATTTCTCGACATCGTTGCACAATTGGAAATACAGTCTCCAGGTCAATGCCATGGCATTGGCTTGGGTGGCCATTCAGACCACCAAGAGAAAACCGCAGCTTGCAATTCGACAGGCCAGAACAAAACAATACATATGTATATATCAGTTTGTAAACAAGCATTATTTCAGGACAGCAAGGCTGCAGTCCGGGCTCGTTTCTTGTTCTCCTCCTTTCTTTCCTTGAGTTGCCGCCATACGCTCGCAGGCAGAGGCTTTCCACGCCGAGAAGCGGCAGCCTGTCAGCAATCAGGGCAGGGGTCGAGGGCACACGGGCAGCTCAGTTCTCTTTTGAGGAAGTGCAAACCCAACTGTCCTCATGCAAGCTCACTGTTTTTCTAGATCAGCCCAAATGCAGGTAATGTTAGAGCAACATTTAATGTGTGGCTCCTGTCACAGAGGAAAAGGCACAGATTGCATGGATGTACTCACATCTTCCCTCCCTCAACGGATAGATCAGATACATATCACAATGTAATCACCACAACAGATCCGCCAGGTGCCACGCATTTCTTACCTGCAGAGATTTTTCAAGTTGCTCTGGGTTGCACCAGCTGCTTAATTCACGGTACAGAGACCCAGGGGCATTTTCCTCTGTGCCGGCGAGTTGCAAGCGCCGCCGGCGGGGGTTGTACTCCGCTGCCGAAACAAACTCATCAGGGTCAGATAAGCCTGTGTCACAGGCACCCAAGAAAGTGTGGGAAAGCAGGGTGCCATGTTCAGTGCATGCCATGCACGCCTCAGGTCAGGGTATCATAGCTTCACATGCCTGATGAGGGTAGTATTGCCAAAGACTAAGGGCCTGCAACCAAACGAGCAGCTGCCTGCGCATGAGCTCCCAAATTGCCACTTTACTGCGCTTGAGCGCCTTCCTGTGGCAGCGCGTACCTGACCGGATGCCCCCATGAGTGTAGCTGAAATCTATGACCTCCTTCAGACTCTTGCCAGATGCGGCTGCCAAACGAGCGATCACCGCAGCTTCATCATCAGGAGGAAGACCGGCAAGTGCGGCACTGGCGTAGTCAGTGACACTGTCAGCGCCTCTGTCAAGCTCTCCATCCTCCTCATGGCCTTGCTGCCTGGCTAGCTGCTCTTGAGCCTCGCCGTCTCTCGTGCCAGCCGGCGCTGCAAGCGCAAATGAGCCCACTCTCCTTTGGACGAGCTTTTTAGAGTCCAGCGGCAGCAATGCTTTGCTGAGGGAGAGCAGTGCTTGCTTCGGGGTCACCTCTGCCGTCTTTGAGCAAGCGTGCGCTCAACAAGCTCTCTGACCTACATGCCACTACACCTCCCGGTCTCCTCCTTGATGAACACCAAGGCACTGCAGGTGGAGGCACACCTCTACGCGGGAACAGTCTTGAAAGCACACCCTCGTACAAAGCAGAGCTTGAATCAATCAGATATCGGAACCTGAAGACCAAATCGGTGCCAGCAGGCCCTCGCACCATGTGGTGCAGCGAGCCTGGATCCATATCAGGCATCATGCTCTGCACACAGGGGCATGCAACTCCTGCCCACTTGCCATTCAAGCACGAGCTGGCGCCGTACAGGAGCCACTGCTCCCAAGCGGGTGCAGGGGGTGCGCAGGGTGTGCCAGAAGCGCCAGGCACCTGCGGCACGCAGCTCCGCCAGTCCGTCAGCCTGCGCAAGGAGGCACCCGCAAGCAGACGAGCAGGCGGTGGGTAGCACACGCCACCAGCCGCAAACTCATGATGGAAGTGTCTCCAAATGTGACCTGACCAGGACCTGACTCCAAATGAGACCTGACCAGGACCTGGAGGGCGTGCGTTTGGGAGTGTTCAGTGCTTTTCTGCAGAGGCCTCCTGCCTTTCGCAGGGATCTGGTTGTATGCTCTTGCCAAGCCCAAACTCACACGCTTCAGGCAGGCGACAAAGCACAAGGCGCATGCGAGCCTGCTTTTGCCTGGTTGTGGTGCTGGAGTGCTGGAGTATACCCTTTTGATGTGCCCCGATTGCCGATTGGAAGGGGCGGGAAAGCATGAGGTGGTCTAGCATGAGGGGCCAACATGCATGCCTTCTCAGTGCTAGTTGTCTGGGTTGCGCCCCGGGCGCTTGACCGAAGCACTCCTCACCTCCTACGAACTGCACATGGTTTGCACAGGACCTCGCATCCTTGGGTCAGGAAGGCAGGCCCTCTATTGTGTGTCCAGAAGGCTATAGCAGAAGGCACACTTGAACTTACAGGACACCATCCCCAAGGAGTTCCGCCAGCTCCACAGCGCATGCCCGGTCCTTGCTGCCATTTCTCTGTGCAGTCCCAAGGGCGCGCTCTGCTTCTCTGCCTGGAGGTCCGTGCTGTGGCTCCTCGCTCCCCTCATGCTGCCTCTGCCGCTTGGCTAGCGGCTCTGCCACAGCACATGCCATTCCATGCTGGAGCTCCGGCCGTTCTGCTCTCGCAGGGCTCGATCCCTGATATCCTGGTGATCCTTCGGGCTGCTGGGTGGCAGCATAGTCCTGGCTCTGTTGCAGTTGCTTGTGCTCAGCTTGCCTGGGCCCATCGCAATACCAAACCAGCAAGTCCATGGGCAGGTGCCATCTGAAGGAGCGCAATGCCTCGACACTGAAGGGGCCCTGGAAGCACACAGGGCCAGCACAACAGGAAAGGCGCCCTGTCAAGCAAGGCCTGGCCTGTGGAGGAACACGGCCTTCAGCTCAGAAATTGCCAATTTTCTTAGCCCTGAGCTTGGCCTCCGCCAATCAAATCAAATCGCCAGTAAGAAGCCTCAGCAGACAACAAACGCTTGTAGCGTGTCCCACACATGCTAGGCACTAGTGCACCTGGACTTGGCCATGGGGGTCTTCATAGTACCAGCCTTCCACCTCTTTGACTGCTTCAGTGGGCTGCTGGTTGTCGCCAGGTGGTGGCTGGAGGCTGGAGTGCCCCGGCAAGTGCCCAGCCCAGCTGCATTCAGGAAGGCACAAGGGAGAATAAAACTTTGAGGATAATATGTAGTCTTTGTGGTTGATTATATTGTACCAAGGTCGAGCATTGCCTCAATTGAGCTCACCTGGGCGGTGGAGGAAGAATCAATGTGTTTTCTGCGGGTGGCTCCCACTGTGAGACATTTGTTGTTCTGTTGAAATAGTAGTGGCGCTGGTGCTTCTCACAGAATGCCGTCTCCCAGCCACCTTCCATATGGTCTGGTCAGGTCAGGTCAGGTCAGGTCATGTTTGGTCTAGCATGCCACAGGACCCGTGGAAGTTCAGTAAATCAGAGCTGGAATATTACTTTTAAAAGTGAAGGGATGAAAAATTAAAAACGAATATTAAATTAGAGCCAAGGGCTGGGAGCTACCAAATAATACAAAAGTACATTAATAAGATATTTTTGAATGAGGAGTCTGCAAATGCGAGCTATGCAAATGCAAGCGCAGAGCACAAGTAAGAACTTCGCGGAGATGGCTCTATTCTTGAGCTTGGTCTGCCTCCACTCAGCTCACACTTTTTGTGCATAATGTGGTGTAAGCAGCTGTTGGCTTGTGCACCCTGCGCAGGTGTGCGACTGCTCAGAAATTGTGGTGTGCCCGTAGCAAATTCCAGGACTTCACCACGCAGCTTCTCAAGACAGTCTTGCAGACGAGCAAAACAAGTGACTCTGGCCATGCTCCAAACCAACAACCCTGCATTCTCCTATGGTACAGTAGAGCATCTGAGGTTGTTCATCCTGAGCGTTTGAGCGCGAGTGCAGGACACAGGGTAAACTTTGACCCTCTTACAGGCAAAGTGGAAGACTCCATTTATGAGACTGGACGACGCTCAACTGATCTCATGACCGTTGATGGTACGTAAGTGGTTGCTACATGGACAGTACTGCTCCCCAGTTTCCCCTGGTACATACTTCATGTGGATTAAAGGGTGAAATGTGTTATTGAAGTAAAACTTACTGCCGCAAGCAAATCGGCATGAGGAAGCCATTACGCATCAATGATGCCATGCAGGTGCTGTTCAAAAGACCTCCATCATGCTCGGAGTTTCTGTTTTGGGTGCTGCTTACACATGGATGCAGGTAAGGGTATCTTTGAGTCTGTGAGCTCACATGTATGCAAGTGTGTGGGT
>LFIK01002508.1_pt1 | contig 14826 bp, 16 predicted proteins | sample 643401 | NCBI WGS metagenome assembly LFIK01 (sample SAMN03777447, study PRJNA286221) | soda lake metagenome | biome: soda lake; feature: Kulunda steppe; material: water; isolation source: sample T5-Br brine of Lake Tanatar-5 | place: Russia: Kulunda steppe | collected 2010-07 | reverse complement strand
CTCTCTCTCTCTCTCTCTCTCTCTCTCTCTCTCTCTCTCTCTCACGCACACACACTTTCCTACATGCTCACACCCATGTGTTCACACGTTAACCTGAAAACTGGACAGGGGCTATCAAGAAAGTCGAGTTTAAAAGTTTGCTGCGTGTGTTCACTTGAGCACAGTTGGGATGGTGTATGTGAGCAAGCTTGGTACAGCACACATGTGAGATTGCCTCAAGAAAGTGAATGCAACTCAGTGTGCCATTGACAGGGCATGCTCTTGTAGTATGTTGGAGCATGCCCAGCCCCGTACCCTGCATGGCAGAGGATGACCCATTGCCTCCATGTCCTGCATAGAATGGGCTGTACCTATGCTGCTAAATTCAAAGGCAAATCAACATCTGCAGCTGCCAACTTCCAGAACTCCTATCATATGTACCTGCCTGCACATGCCCAGCTCACACATCCTTTATCATCTTGAACAGCCACACCTAGTCACGCACCTGCAGCTTCTGCGCACAGGCAAAACTCTCGTTACGCCTGCTCACTGACCACCAATGCCCCAATTCACGAGCAGAGAAGGACGCACCAGACTATCTGAACACACATTCACAAATACATGCACACACACCTGCAGCTGTAAGGGCACAAGGGGCGCAGCCGACGCAAGGTACACCGCCATGCTGCACAGGTTCTGTCGCTGCAGCACTGGCTGCTGCGGGTCTGTGCCTGACAGATTGGGCAGTTGGGGGGCACTTGTGGGTGAGGAGGCAGTGGTTGAGGGGCAGACGAGCGCGACTGTGCTGCCGCTGCTGCACGCCTTGTGTGTGCCTGCGAGTGATTTGTGTGGGTATGGTTGAGCAAGTGTGAGCACCTTTTTTTTGGGCGCCTGCGAGTGATTTGTGTGGGTAAGGTTGAGCAAGTGTGAGCACCTTGTGGGTGCCTGCGAGTGATTTGCGTGGTTAAGGTTGAGCAAGTGTGAGCACCTTGTGGGTGCCTGCGAGTGATTTGCGTGGGTAAGGTTGAGCAAGTGTGAGCACCTTTTTTTTGGGTGCCTGCAAGGGCCGGGAAAGTGTAGAAGATTTGTGAGCATCTGGAGGCGTGGTCGAGCCTGAGTGAGGAGTGAGTGTAAAGGATAGCAAGCAAGTTTTAAGGATAGCAAGCAAGAGTCACACATACTAGGGAGGAAATAGGGACACCAGAGGCGTGGGGAGCAGGTGTCAGGGCCGCAAAGATGCATAGTGACAGCTGCTTGGAGGCCAGAAGGGGAGGCGCATGGTGGCTGCGCTTGCAGGATCCAGTGCACCCTGTAGTGGCAGATGGCGGAGTCTCACACTCACTGGTGGAGCTTGTGCTGGGGGCACGAGGAGGTAGGCAGCCCAGCACGAGCGAAGCCACGGGAGGGGAGCGCGCGGACATCACCATGTCTCGACCTGAGACACACACAGGTACAAAACAGGGTTTGACCTAACGCAACATGATCAACGCCACAGGGTGCACGCGCAGATATCACAATGTCTCGACCCATGGCGACCACTGCACGTGACACAAGACATGTGACAAATGAGGGCAAAGTTTGGATCGACACAGATGGCGCACCCTGCGCACATAAATCGTACGCATGTCATCCTTCGAGCAGGAGCACTGGCATGAACAAGCTCAAAGGCAGGCCTGGTGCAATGAATTGGCAAGAGCGCCCCACCAGGCTGAAAGCCATGTGCGCATGCACTAAGCATGGGTTGCAACATCCGGCTGCAGAAACGAATGAAACGCCGTGTAGCCCCCCAATGGGTGTGTTAGTTTACCCCCAACTTTCAGCCAGATTATGCACACCGCATACTTGAGGGAACAGTTTCTGCAAGCATGGAGTGCCTTGGGTTTTGACATAGCCTATGGGGGAATACTAAGCCTAGGCCAACCCAATGACCAGCAAGCATGCATCAAGGAAAGGATTGGGTTAGGAGTCACAGACACAAGCTGGGATTGCTAGAGCTCGAGCAACAGCTTGAAAAGATCACTAAATGATTCAGCCTCGTCAATGAGCCTTGCGGATGTCATTCGCAGCACATGCAATGGCATGGCATGTGTCACATGGCATGCGAAACACCATCCCTGGGGGCACATCGAGATGCTATGCTCAGCAATGTGTAAGCCCAGATGACACTCAACCTTCTCAGCAATGTGTATGCTCAGTAATGTGTACGCCCAGATGACACTTAACCTCTCAGCAATGTGTATGCCCAGCAATGTGTATGCCCAGCAATGTGTATACTCAGCAATGCGTATGCCCAGATGACACTCAACCTTCCAAAACACAGTCTTTTCCCTGAGGTCAGCTCTCTGCAGCCTTCCCCAGGCATGCACGATTGCCCACTTTGACACACCTGGGTGGTTGGGCTGCAGCATGTAGGTCACCACAACATGCACTATTATTTTTGACCGCTCATTCCTTGATCTAAATGGCTGCGTGCCATGGCAGAGGGCGGTGCACAGTAAAGTGCAGCCAACCTTGACCAACATTTTGACCGGACACCGCCCCTGCATGTCCTACCCACAGCATCAGCGCAAAATTGGCTTACACCGTTTTATTCTAGCTGTAACCACACCATCTGACCTGGGCGGTTGGGCTGCATCATGTAGGTGGCCACATCTCGGATCCATGTCCCCTCCCGGCACTGCTGGCTCCCAGTCAGCACCTGCCATTGCAAGAAATGAAGGCATGTCAGCATGAAAGCCCAGTTGCGTGCCTTGTTGTGACCGGTTGCGTGCCTGTCGCTTGAGTGAAATAGAAACCGTCTGCATGATGTCATTATCAGCACCTGACGTTGCTGGAATGAAATGCTCACCAGAAACAGCTAGACCTGGCATACCGCTTCCCAGCTGGTGCACGTTTTGAGGCATGGCTCGGCCAAGAACCTTACCAAGCACAGATAACTTTGAACATGGCAGCAATGCCGCTTTTCCAGCATGTGGGAGATAACCAGGCAATCACATGGCACTCTGAAGCACTAGACAGATTATTAGATAGTTGGGGCTTGTAGAGTGAAATAGCCTCTTAAGCCTCTCAAGTGCATGGGTAGCATCTTTCACACAAGGTCAATAAGTGCATGCAGCACCATTGACCTCTGTGTCCTGGCATGCACGTGACAATTTTTTGCTCTTTTGTACGTCAAGACTTTGGCGAGCTTTTTCTCACCACTACCATGTGTCAACTTCCTTACTCAAACACACAAGAACATACGCGCGCGGCCCCACGCATGTGCTCATGCCTTCACACTTGAGTCAAGGAGAACACAACGGCTTTCACTGTCAAGCTAGCCAGGGTTCGCATTCAAAGCCTTTAAAGGGAGTGCAGGCAAAGGCACACGCACGTATGCGTCTCCTCACAGGGACAAACATGCACAGCCAGCCTGCACAAGTGAGGACGTTTCGGGTGTGCGTGTTTGTTCATACATGTCATTTCTTTGTTTGTAAGTTCATGCCATCCACTTCTTGGGGCGTGCAGCTTGTGTCCCTTCACCCCCTTTCCTTCAGTTTCCCAGCAACCCAAACCCAAGCTTAAACCCGCGCCAGCAGGGTGCGTACCAAAGAGGACATGGTGCGTGCCACAGGGCACCAGCTGATCAAATCCCGTTATTTGTTTGGAAATTTGTTTTCACTGCAGCTCTGAATGCTTTTGCTGCACCAGTGTTGGCTGCTGCTTTACCTGTGCCAGCAGGGTGCGTTCCAAAGAGGACATGGTGTGCGCTACGAGGCACCAGCTCAAATGGTCCTGTTCATCAGCATCCTGGACCATCTGCAAATAAGCACACGTATTCAGTGCTGCCACGTGTGCCCAGCACAATGCTTGCTTCAAGTGCACATTGCGCACACAGGTTGTGCCCCTGGTCAATGGTTAGTAAAGTTGGCTTTGTGGCCTAGACACTAGGTTATGCCTATTGTCAATGATAAGTTGTATTGGTTCAGATTTGCGGCCTAGCCATCAGCCGGCCGGGCACCACCACTAAATCATGCTCAGTATTGAGTACCAACAAGGCATCCACTTTTGGGGAGTGCAAAGGAGCGGAGCAAAGAAAAGGCTGGTTGAGAGCTGGTTTGCATTTATGTATATACTTGCTTGCCAATCACTACACAGAGCTACATGTAGGCAAAGACGCTCACAGAGTACCAGTAGATTGTGCACGCTAAGTACACATGGACTCACAGATGAAAGCACCACAAAGAGGCTCGCCCTTAAACATTGTCAAGGCTACATGAAATGACATGCTCAGATTAGAAGTGACATGCACGAACACAAACATATTGCCTATGCAAGGCAAACAGGGGCAGGTGACGGTATTACAGACAGGCCCAGAATGAATGTGGCCAAAGCTCCTGGCAGAGGCATTCATTGCTTTTTTGGGAGACATTGTGCACTCATTGCCCTTCCCACCCTCAGCCCTAGTGCTTGCCTTCCCTTGCACCCAAAGCAGGCCCCTGAAGCCCCTCCCACCCCCAAACACACATACATGCACACATGCACACCTGCAGAAGCACGTCCTCGCTCAATGGCCCGCTGTGGGCCTGTGCCAGGTTGCGTTGGCACTGCAGCGTCATGGGGTTCATGCCTGGGTGCGAGTCTCTTGGGTGCGGCCCAGCCAGACTCCAGCGCCTGCCATAGACCGACCTGCGTTCACATCAAATCCATTCATAGCCTACTTTAGCGTACGTGTGTGTATGTCGAAGGGCAATTGCATCTGCTGTGTCAGGACTGCCTTAAAGCCATGAGCATATCTTGTTGACCGGCCACACTTTGCCATATGTGCCTCTGTGGCCTGACAGCTTTGCCATACTTGCCTCTGTGGCCTGACAGCGTTGGTGGGGCCTGGATTGCTGCTCATGGCTGGGTAACCCAGAACGGCGCTGTGGTGGCACTGCCATCAAACAACCATAACGAGGCCATGGGCAGCCATGCTTGTGCACGTGCTCACAGCCCCACGCAAGCGTGTGCAAAACAAGCAAGCAAGCAAACACTCCCCCCCCCGCACAAGCGCATGCACATCATACCCACCCGGATCTCATGCTGCCTCCTGCCTTTGGCAAGTTACAGCTTGCTGCTGTCTGGATGTCTGTGGTGTTTATCTGCTCAGTGCCATTGGCCTTGCCTCCTTGCCCACCCACATCACCTATGAAACAGGACCCTGTGCAACAAACAGCCATTGCAGAGAATGACCTTTGTAGCTGCAGCAGCAGCAGCCACTGGATAGGATGGTCCGGGCATGAAGGGCAACTGGACAGAGGCTTGTCCTCAAGCAGAGCATATGGTACATGGCTGAGCTAACAAGGGCGTGGCACTTCACTCCTCAACCCTCACTCCTCAACCCTCAGGCCTGATAGAGCAACTGTCTCACTCTTAGCACTCCCAAGCAGCGGCAGCATTTCCCTTGGCAGCATCAGTACATTGTCTAGATTTGTGCACTCAGGCACAACATCCGTATTGTGTCTGGATTTGTGCACTCAGGCACAGCATCCGTACTGTGTCTGGATTTGTGCACTCAGGCACAGCATCCGTACTGTGTCTGAATTTGTGCACTCAGGCACAGCATCCGTACTGTGTCTGGATTTGTGCACTCAGGCACAGCATCAGTACATTGTCTGGATTTGTGCACTCAGGCACAGCATAAGTACATTGTCCTGGTTTGTGCACTCAGGCACAGCATCAGTGCATCGTCTGGATTTGTGCACTCGGACACAGCATCAGTACTTTGTCAGGGATTGTACACTCAGGCATGCATGGTGAGCGCAGGCTCACGCCTCCCCATTTCCTATTATCCGCCAACCAGCAGGTTCACACAGCCCAAACCTGGCGGCCGGCCTGGCCTGGCTCAAGATGCGTGCGTCCTTGAAACAAGCAATCCAAGGGGCGTCCTTGAAACATAAGCAATCAGGCCCTTCCCTTTCCCTTCCCGCAACGTATGGCCACACGTCCAGGCACGGCCACAAGCATTTGGACAAGACTGACCATAGCAAGCACTGCGGCCCAATCGCGGGTGTCTGCGCAAGACAGGTCAGCAGGAACTCAGCAGCTCTCATGAGGTCGCACCGGGAGGTGAGGGGGGCACGGCCCCGAAGGGGCTGAGGGGCGGCATGAGGGCTTGGCTGCCGTGAGGCAGCAAGCTTTGGGCGCTGTTCAGGTACGATCCTGCAGGCATGGACATGGACATACATGTGGAGCACAAGGTGCTGTTCAGGTGCTATCCTGTGTGAGTATTTGAAGGTGTCAGATGGCCATTTGCTTCTGAAGGTCCTTGAGGGCATGCCGGGGCGTCCCTCATGGGCACACAAGCTCCCCCCCATGCAAAACACAGGACACAAAGGCACAATGGTACACAGCCCCCACCCACCCAAATCAACCCCCGGACGGACGTGGCCCCCCACATGCGCGCACGTAAGCCTAGGCCATGCTGCAATCGCGATCACGGGGGCCAGGTGCGCACCCGCAGGTGACGTCCCATCGCCTGCACCCCCGCCTGCCAGGGCTGGTGCAGCTCCATAGGCACTCTGCGCCGCCGCCAAATTTCCGCTGTGCTGTGGGGCGCTGTGTGCGTGCCAGCTACCGGTTGAGCAGCGGCCAGTGCCAAGCGGGAAGCCTGACGGTAGCTTGGGGGAGGTCGGGGCAAAAACGAGGCTGCTTTGGGAGGAGGGCCCAAGGTAGTTAGGGCTCAAGGAGGCAGGCGCAAGTTGCTCACGGATGGCGTCATTGGCGGTGATGGTCTGCAGGAATACAAGAGATTGCAGTAAAACCTCAGGCTGCTTTGGGCTTGTGTGTGTGGGGGGGGAAGCAGTTGCCCATGGATGGCCTTTGTTTGCACTTGGTCATTGATTAAGGGCCTGACTGGGAGTGCAGTGGTGAGGGGCGACGTCCCGTGCTGACCTCTGGCAACTATGAGGAGTGAAGGCATTGCCCCAGGAGTCCATTCTGCCTGCTGCTGCTTGACACATGCTGCCTGCTGCTGCTTGACACATTCTGCCTGCTGCTGCTTGGCTCATGCTGCCTGCTGCTGCTTGACACATTGTGCCTGCTGCTGCTTGACGCATGCTGCCTGCTGCTGCTTGACGCATGCTGCCTGCTGCTGCTTGACGCATGCTGCCTGCTGCTGCTTGGCTCATGCAGCCTGCTGCTGCTTGACTCATGCTGCCTGCTGCTGCTTGACACATGCTGCCTGCTGCTGCTTGACACATGCTGCCTGCTGCTGCTTGAGGCATGCAGGCTTGACACATGCTGCGTTGGTGTGGGACTCAGCTTGAGAGATGCGGTATCTATGGTTGAGGGCACGGCACTCCTTTCCACATGACACCACACCAGTGTGAATACAGGTTGCAACCAGCAGGCTGCAAGTGATTCTGCATTCCATCTCACGCTCCTTCCATGGAGAACGGGACCTCACAATTGTAGCCAGAGCAATAATACCCACCAATGAGAATGGAAAAAGAATGATCAGGTAACACTGCAGAGCAAGATCTCACCTGTGTAAGGTTCTTCAAATCTTCCAAGGATGAGACTGCTGTGGAATTGTTAATAGTGCGCAAGCGTGCGTGAATGTCAACATTCCGGGAGGCAGCCCTGTAAGCAGCAGGAAATGCAGAGCAAATCCAAAACTCAATTTATGATATACTCTTCTTAAACCGACCCCACCCACCTTTCCCCCCAAAGCAGATATGGGATAGCTGGCTTCATGTGGGGCTGGAACAGAAAGGCTGGCCATGATATTGCAGAGCCTCCCCTTTAGTGAGCAAAGGAGGTAGCCAAAATTCTTGACAAACATAAGGGCACGCACATGCCTCTTCTTGCCTTTGTATACCTGCCCATGCTGCATGCCCATGCAAACATGACCAAAACAGCAAACCATGCTTTACCATCTGTAACCTCTAGCTTAAATGGACTTGCAGGCAGGCACCTTTACCACACAGCGCAGCACAGTGCAAAAGGACTTAAGGAGGCTCTTCTTGCCTCCTATTTGTAGAACAATCCAGGCATACAAATAGAGCACAGCCCTGCGCTGTGCCTTATGCAAACAATCTTGTACCATGCTCTGTCCATGTAATCAAAGGTAGAGGCGGTAGGTACGCACTTGGGCAACCCGGCGTCAGTCTTTGTGAGGCTGATGGAGGAAGGTGAGTTGGAGATAATGTTGCAGTCTGCAGACTGCGTAGCCTCAAGAGCGCATGGCTTGGAGGACTGGGCGAGCTGCTCCTCGTACACCACAGCACTGTCGTGGCTATCCAGCACCGCCACCCTGCATACGCAGCGGCAACAGCAGCACAACCACACAGGCTGGTTGTACAGATGGCCCGCGACGGCACCCTGCAGCAGGAGCCGCCGCTGCCTAAGCAGCAGCACACCCAGGCACATGAAACAGTCCCTGCCGATAGCAGTGTGTGTATTGGCAGCATGGACTAAACATTTTCTTTGGCAGGCAGTGCTGCAGGCTCACCCAGGTGTCTTTTCTGAGACACAGAAAGTTCATAAGAAGCCGTCATGTACAAGGCTGATTTATGATGCAGGGGCCTCAGGAGGCGCACAACAAGATCCCCTGGAGACAACTCAGCTTTGTTCGTTCACTGTGATGGATTTGATCTGCACGAATGGCTACTTAATGACCCAAGTTTTGGTGGCTAGGGTGGAATGTGTGTGGTTGGTAGCAGCCTGCCATAATGGCCTCCAACAGCTTTTAGAGCATATACACCAGTCAAATTCATAGCAACAATGCCCATGAAGCATGATGTCATTTCACCAAGGCTAAGGGGCGGGCTATGACCCTGTTTATCATTGAGTCATACCCCATGGTTGTACACAGACGCAGGAAAAGAGTCACCTGACACGAAGCCTTAGCTGCATGCGCCTTTTGAAATATTCCTGAAGCCCAGTGCATGTGGACTGTACCAGAGCCTCCATGTCTCCTGCAAATGATCAAATTGGTGCCAGCTTGCTGAGCATTCAAGGAGAGGTCGGCAGATGAGGAGAAGTGCGTCTTCCGGGCAATCTGATTTGCACAGTTTGCAAAGGCTGATTGTTGTTGCAGCTGAAGCAGTAAGTACCCTGTAAGCTGCGCATGACAACAAAGAATGGGTGCAGTGTGATGTGCTCTAAGAAGTCAGCTTAGAGTGCAATCAGCAGTCATGAACAAGTTTTGACTACTGTTGTAGGGTCATTCATACAAGCGGTGCACCACCAGATGAAGCACAAATTTGATAGCACAGTTCATACCTCTGCCAAGCATTTAGGTCGTTTGCAGGCCAACTATTCATGCTAATCTAGAATATCTACCTAGAAGAGTGCATGCGCGCCCATGCTTGACAGCTTACTGAACGGATGCCAATTTGAACTTGTGAAGCCTAATAACGCAGCTGCACAACACTCGCAGGTCTTCCCCAGCAATCACAGCCTGCGCCAGAGGCCTAGGTGTGCTTAGAAATGCAACTCACTGAATATAAAGAGAGCAACAAACCAGAGCAAAACCAGAGCAAAACCTCTGCCAAAAAAAACAGAGGTCAGCCATACAAACATAAGCTCGGGCAGCGTATAACGGGATGTCCAAGTGTCCCATCAAGCAGTCACAGTTCCCCACCCCAAGATGCACAGTGGAGGAGGCTTGAGCATTCACAGATAAGAACCTGCGATAGAAAAATAATGTGGCATGCTGACCCTGTCTTGTGCAGCTACCTGGCCACTGACCTGCGCTAGAGATGCTGTGCAGCATGCTGGCCACGCCGCATAAAGAGCCCTCGCCCACCCATTGAGACATCCAGGCCGCCGCAACTTCCAGGCTGTAGCCAAGGCTGGCCCTGCGCATGCGTGTGTGCTTGCATTTTCATGTGCGTGATACAGCCCCCTGGCACAGATAGCCGTGAGCCCTAGAGACATCTGCATGCTGATTCGCCGTTCTGCCTTCTACAGTGTCATGCTGTTGCCCCATAAGTCGAAGCCTACGCCAGCCAGACACAGCTGGCGGTCCCATAAGGTATAGGGCCATAAGGTGTAGGGCTTGACAGGTCATTGTAGCAGATGACAAGCACACAGCACGTGCTGCCAAACTTTGCGCTGGTCAAACAAATTGTCCAAGCAGGCACAAAGCTCGGTGCATGGCTTTGGCACCAATGGGTCGATACAATTTGCACAGACGCCCCTCCACTTGTCAGTTTACTGCACCCATGCTGCACGTGCAGCATACCATGCAGGCAGGTGCCATGCGTCGCTGCACCCCTCGCTTGCTGCACGACCTTGCCTACTAACACTCTCACTTCATTTCACGATGTCACAGCTAACATTTAAAATTCCGTACCATACCTTTCCGGGTTTGCTCTGGTGTTGACCAGTCATAAACCAACCAGCCTGACACCATGGATGCTGGTCAGGTACACACTTGTCAACTCACCCTTCACAGCCCGCCCCCACATCCTGTGGGTCTCCCACAGTCAGCTGGCCCACGATGCAGGGCCCATCTGTTATGGGTACAGCGGCAAATGAGTGCATGTCTGTGGCCTGGCTCAGCGCCTTCCAGTCTGAAGGCAGCATCTGGTGCTGCGCCCCATCCAAGCTTGGCTGAGTAAAGCCCGCAAACTCGCCAGCTGTTGTGTCTGCTGCGGCAAAGGTGGAACACGCCTCCAGGAAATCCTGCGGCAGGAGGGAGGGCGAGGGAAATGGGTCCAGGTCGTCAACTGGCCTGTTCTGATGGGATGGCCTTGCCCCTAAGAGTGGAGAGCATGCTGCTTCTGGATTAGCCATGCAGCATGGATTGAAATGGGTTTATAGGGTTTTTTCATCCTCAAATTCATCCTCAAATAAGTAATGTTCATTGGGATGTAGAACACCATTTAAGACGTTAAATTTGCAAGGGTGCAACCCCCAAAGAAGTTCTACTTCCTTTCAAGAACATGACTAATGTGAGTGACTGATGCCCATGGGAGCTGGGATTGCCAGGCTTCTGATGGGAGCAGGGAGGCAGCAGAGATTGCCAAAAGCTGCGATGGGGCTGCCGTGACCTGCAAAATGGATGTCGCCATGCGCCTGAGAGCTGAAGTGTCATATGCTGAAGGCATGTAAAGGTATGTAAAGGTATTTTAAGGTATGTGAAGGTATGTGAAGGTATGTAAAGGTATGTGAAGGTATGTGAAGGTATGCAAAATGGATGTTGCCATGCGCCTGAGAGCTGAAGTGTTATGCTGAAGGTAGCAGAGAGCCTGGTTCAGGTAGCAGCGCATGTCCTTGAAGGACAAGTTGTGCTCCCGGGTGCATAGTTTGCAGCATACCTAGAGACACCATGCGCCTGAGATGACATGTTGCCGGCAGAAGGACCAGTCTCAGTCGTGCCCAACTTTGCCGAGAGATATTCCGAAGTTGCAGCAAGGTTGCACCCCCTTGCGGGCCATGCGGACAGGACTGTACCCATACAGGACACCCACCAGGACATGCTGTAGCACACCAATCAGGACATGCTGTAGCACACCAATCAGGACGTACTGTAGTACGCCAATCAGGACATACTGAAGTACGCCAATCAAGGCATGCTGTAGCACGCCAATCAGGACATGCTGTAGCACACCAATCAGGACGTACTGTAGTACGCCAATCAGGACATACTGAAGTACGCCAATCAGGACATATTGTAGCACGCCAATCAAGGCATGCTGTAGCACGCCAATCAGGACATGCTGTAGCACACCAATCAGGACGTACTGTAGTACGCCAATCAGGACATACTGAAGTACGCCAATCAGGACATGCTGTAGCACATTAATCAGGACATGCTGTAGCACGCCAATCAGGACATGCTGTAGCACACCAATCAGGACGGACTGTAGTACGCCAATCAGGACATACTGAAGTACACCAATCAGGACAGATTGTAGCACGCCAATCAAGGCATGCTGTAGCACGCCAATCAGGACGTACTGTACCATGCCAAGCAGGACGTACTGTAGTACGCCAATCACAACATTCTGTAGCACGCCAACCAGGATATACTGTAGCACGGGCAGAGCACCCGTCTGCAGTCATTTCATGTCATGGTTCGGTCACACCATGCGGAGTGGACCGCCATTGGACCGCCATGGGAATGGTTGCTATGCAGAAGCAGCTGCGCCTCACTTGTCCCTTGAGCGAAAGGTCTGTGGATGTCATGATTGCTTTGCAGCAGCAGCTGCGCCTCACCTGTCCCCCAAGCAGATGGTGTGTGGACGTCACTTCGTCTGTCACTTCCTCCAGCTGCTCAACCACGACGGGGATGCCCAGCCCAGCTGCCTCCGAAAAGCGGGAACTGACTGCAATGACAGTGCTTGTCAAGACGGGCTCCCCCGCAAACACAGAAATACTGCAAGCACAAAATACACAGCAAAGAGAAGGGCAAGGGTGCATTTGATCACCGTCCCTGGTGACAGCATGAGTGAGTTCAAGGATGTGCTATGCTGATGCGCAGCATGAGTCATAACATTGACAGTGTTAGGTGCGATTACCCTCTTTCTAGCAGTCTTCAAACATCTGAGTCTCTGCCTGTCCTGTGCAACTGGCTTTGAGCCTCAGGTTTGAGCTGGGGTTCCTCAGGATACAATTGCAAAGGCAAAAGCACCAGCTGTGATGTTTGGGGCCAGTGAGCTCCTGGAGCATCCCTCCAAGTACCCATGTGTGAGTTTCCAGAGCAGCAAAGACAGACCTTCAGCAGTTTTGCCTCATACAATCTGCATGGCTAAGAAGCAGCGGAATACTAATGTTTGGCCATGAGCGGAGAGCACGAATGCCATCTGCTTGCCTGACAAATGGTATGCCGAGGATGTCCGAAAGCACTTCCACAGACAGCTTCAGCTGCTCCAGGGGAGTGCCTTTGATTGCAGCGAGCGCCCTGAGAATGTTTGTGGTGACCTGGAGGATGGAAGTGACAGGAAAAGACTGAGGGCCATGCCCTGGACTTGCTTCAACCTCTACAGTGCTCGAGCTCAGCACTCGTCATTCTCAGTGCCTGCCCAACAAATGCTGAGTTCGTTTTCTTGCTGCGATTTGTGCTTGCGTGCAAGCCTAAGCACAATATTTTAGAGATCCTGCGAGCTGCATTGTGTGTGAAGGCATCCAGACAGGATGTACATATGCAGGTACGTGTGTGCGGGGTGCAAACAGGCCATCGCCTGTGATTGATGTGCTGTCCAATCATTCGTGCACAGATTGGACCATAGCCAGAGAGGGAATGAGAGATAGAGGGAGAAGGGGGGAGTACAGCTTCAGTGGTCAGTGCAGGGAGCTCTGCTGAGCTGGCTGTTGCTCTTGAGCAACCACTGGTTATGTACCGCTTCGCGTGTGACATGTGATGCAACCAGCTCAACCCATGTGAACAAAAGTCATTCGTCCAGTTTCAGTCCAGACATAAAGCATTGCCACAATAGTTCAACTCATTTCACTGCCTGACCCACTGCCCAGTTACCTTGGAGACCTCCCCAAAGCGTGAGCTCACGGCCTGGGATGGGACGGTGCACTTGGAAGCTAGACTAAACACCGAATCATTTTCTGCCCGCCTGCCTAGCTCTGTCAATGATGCCACCACATCCGCAGCGGTCTCCTCCGTTGCTCCGTGACCTCCGTTGCCGCTGGCCCAGACCCTGAGCTTGTTCACACTAAGTTGCGACTTTGGAGAGCGCACGGAAGTCCCCTCACTGTCCGCTGCGCTGCTCTGAACGCACCCCATTCTAGTCCAAGGACGTCCCAGCAAGGGGACAGTACAATTCACCTGGACAATGATCACATACCAAAATTGGGGCAAAGATAACACATCTTTTACTCGTAAAGTGAGTCGAGTGGTCGCGGGACACCCTGGCGTTCAGTGTAACACAACAACAACAGTCAATCGAACTAATTTTTTAGTTAGTTTGAAGTATGCTCATATTAGGTTCAAGACATCGCAACTTACAGAACAACGGATGTCACTTCAATAGGGGCGGGCATTGGGCCTCTGCATTATTCTTTGTATGGGTATATCTTAGCATCATCCAGGGTTGGGGTGAATAATTCCACCCGGTGAATGTAAATAGAGCTGCCGAATTTCTAAGGGTTGATCAAGCTCATGAGCTTGGGCCCTTGTGCTGGGGTTTGCTTGCTTCCGGCCATGTAATGATCACTCATGAGCATGCGCCAGACATATCATCCACCGTCACAGAGGATCTGAATAAGGGAGATCAGTATGGGTAAAGCGGATTCTGGACAAATTCAACCACAACTTGCCTTGCAAGGCATCACAATTGTGACTGCATTCCTCCAGAATGCAATTGATACCCATCGATGGACTACCGGTTCAATTAAGTTACGCGTTGGTGTTTCTTACATGTATACTTGCATGCGGAAGGAAACAATGAGACTATCCACACTAGCAAATTGGTAGTATAGATAGAACCAGCCTTGCATTACTACAAAACAAGGACAAACTAAAAGCTTACATGAGCAAGCATCACAGACTTGGAGATGTTGGTACCAACTTACGCTACAACTATTGGAAGAGACTGCTTACATCCGTGAACCTTGCAACTAGCATTAATACACAAATAATTGTATCACAGGTATTTTCACCAGCTTGATGCACCATGAGTGCTATATTGCTCAACCAAAGTAGGGAGCAAACGCTCAAGTAGGGAGCAAACGCTCAAAAGCAGATTCTTTACAAGGGTAATGAGCCCATCTGATCAGCACGACCCACGTTGGTGCATCTCACGCATGCACTCCATGGGTGGGACGGATAAGGCGCCGGCCCCATTTCGCCAAATTTGGGCGGGTAGCTAGCAGCAGCGAGACACTAGCTAGTGCAAAGACCTGCATCCAGGAGCTGTAGGT
>LFIK01002507.1_pt1 | contig 14827 bp, 15 predicted proteins | sample 643401 | NCBI WGS metagenome assembly LFIK01 (sample SAMN03777447, study PRJNA286221) | soda lake metagenome | biome: soda lake; feature: Kulunda steppe; material: water; isolation source: sample T5-Br brine of Lake Tanatar-5 | place: Russia: Kulunda steppe | collected 2010-07 | reverse complement strand
TGTGTGTGTGTGTGTGTGCGCGAGCATGTGTGTGTGTGTGTGTGTGTGCGCGTGTGTGTGCGCGCGTGTGAGCTCGCGCACAACTACCAACCGCCTGCAATCAGGCCTGTGTACTATCTCACAAGGCATCAAGTCGATGTCCGCCAGCGCAATGGCCGGCGCCGCGATTGCGGGGGCAGGAGTGCAATTGCCCTGCTCCCGCGCGCTTGCATTCTTTTACTTCAGCACCTACCCCCGGCCATCCGCGGCTCGTTTGCATTGCTGCAAAATGATCATTGCCGCAAAAATGTTATTATTGCGGCCCCATTGTCCGCTGCCCCAGTCGATGCACCGTTGGTCGTTCCTGGCTCCCCATGCTGCCAGCACTGCTCAGCTCAACTCAACTCAGGGCCCTCGTCGGTGTCTGCCAGCGCCGCCGCCCATCCCCCTCACCCGCAAACCATTTCCGTTTCTATTGCCTGTCGCACGCCATGTGGGGGCGCAGATCGTGCAACTGCCGGGGGGCCGCACATGCCCCTGGAAGGCGTCCCATCACACCTCGTGCAAGCACGCGCGGAGGAATGCCACGCCCGTCCTCTCCCGCCCCCTCCCGCACCCACTTGTGCTGCCAAAGCACCACAGCGGGCTACATTGGCACCAAATCACGCGCGGGGCGCCAGCGGGGACCCGACGCTTGCCCGCAGGTGCACTGCTCGGCAAGCCGTGACCACCAGCAGAGTCCCCGCAAACTGCGCTCCCCAGCCAAGATTGATTTATGCTCCAATGGCTTTCACATAAATTTGGCAACCCCAGAAACGTGCGAATCACATGTGCCAATTGGCTCTGGCAGGGGGGCAGGCAGGGTGCAAACAAGGCAGGGTACAAATAAAAGCATGAGGAATCCAAGTGTTTAAGGAAATGACACCATGCTTTGAAAGAGGAATAATGAATTCTAAAGCGAGGCAAGTGGCCCGTGCAGAGGGACTGCAAAGATCCTCCCGGTCTTAGGCATCAGCAAATCCCTGTGTTGGGCTGCGGAAGGAGGGTGCAGGGAGAGGATCTCATGGCTGTCCCAAAGGTAGTGGTCATGGTCACTGCAAAAGGGCTTGTGCCTACAGCTTCTTTCGCTATCCACCCACCATTTTCTTCCTCCTCCTCCTCCTCCACCTCTGCCAGCGCCTCGAGCTCTTGCATGAATCTACACAGAGTAGCCACACACAGCGTGCGAGCATAGGAAGGAGGGGTAATGCACGCATTCACACAGGGCCAACCCCACATGATGCAGATCATGCTCTCGGATGCTGAGCAGATTGTGGCATCGGGCCCAGCTTTCAAGTGGGCTTTAAGTGCATGCACATAAAGCTTTCAGATGGGCTTAAAGTGCATGCACATACAGACTGTCAATACCTTATGGCACACCATGACTGAGCAGCGAAAAAAGCTGACGCAGGTGCACCACGTGCCACAGTGTTGCACATCAGGGAGCAGCCGAAGCCCATCTGCACCTGCTCTTGGGTGCAGCATCTGTGCGATGCACCTCAACTCCGCCTCCCCAGGTGCTGATACCAGCACCGTCACTAATGGTGCTAGCAGCAGCAGCAGGCGCGCTGCTGCCATCTTCAGTGAAGCGAACGCCTGGCGCCAAAGAACAAGGAAAAGGGACACACTCCTTGGACGTTTCGGCTGAGCCTGAGCAATTTGCAGGCACGTTGGTGGTGAAAAGATGCCAGGCTCTGGCTGCTACGAGTGTGAGCCTCAGATGCACTTCGTGTGCCTGTTGCAAGAGTGGCAGCCATGAGAAACTGATGAATCAACGCACGCGTGGGTCACAGGCTATGCAGGCGCTGTGTTGGTACTGTGAGCAAGCATAGACAGCAGTGAGGCCGGAATGGGCTGAAGAAAGCGATGCTTGACCTGATTGCCTAGCTTGCAGGGTGATGACAACAGGCTTGCTCTTGAGTCTTGTACCCACTTCCAAGGCTGCCAGATAGATCTACAAAAAGTGCCCTTGGTCGGTACGTGGCCCGCCCCTGAAAGAAAGACGAGCATGGATCTGGGTCTGGTGGTGCCATTGCATGGGCTGGCTGTTCATCTGCTGGAAGGGCACAGGAGGGGCCACCCACCTGAGCATCCTCGCCTGCGGCGTACAGAGCATCTTTATCCAGAGCAGCTGTGTATCCGCTCCACTCCTCTCTCCCAGAAAAACCAATCAGCTCATCCTGTGCAGGCAAATCACCGGAGGTGCCTGTCTCGAAGCGCTCTTTTGCCTCTTTCTGTCTGTCAGGGGATATATTTCCCTATAGGAGATAGAAAAAGCAACCCAGATCATAACACGCACAAACTCACTTGGAAGTTCCAGAAGTGCGAGCCCACGTAGTTTGCAAAGCTGCCGAGCTGAAGGGTGATGATTTCATGAGGCATTCCTTGGCCTTGTTAAAATTTTAAATTTATGATAGTCCTCTCTCACTTCCTGTCAGCCGGGCTCTGTCAAGAATGTAGGGATTGCTTAGACACTCAGACACATGATTTCAAATGTAAGGATGGCGTGTACATAGGGACCAGAATTCAGAAGTAGCTCATAAACATGGAGCTGGAGCTGCAGAAGCATGACATTCTGAGCACTGGCGTGTCCGCCAAGGGCACATTGGAGGTGCGGGCATCAAAGTGTGTTCACAATCACCAGTGTCAACAGTTAACTATTTCATTTGGTGATGGCATGATTGTTTGAGTCAAAAGCAGTCCAACATGTCTCATGTGCAAGCACAGTTTCAAGAAAGAATCTTGTTGAGAAGCTGCAAGCACAGGTTTTTCCTTGCATTTGCTCAGACATTCCGAACACACCAAAAATCAGTCAATTAAGCAGGCCTGGGGAATCACGTGAGATGTGTTGCCTACTTGGCTTGTTTGTGCACCTGCCTGGGTCACTGGGCAATCAATGTTCCTATTGCTGACTTTAGTGGGTTTGAAAGTTTACCTACTTTCCAATGGCCCTGAGCCTCTGCCTCCTTACTTGTGTGCTGACCATAATTTGTTGCCTTCGCAAAACACCTGACCTTTGTTCTAGGCCAGACCTTTGCATCCTCCGCCTATGAAAGTCCTCCTGCGGTTTTTCCTTGCAAGCCTGCAAAAGATAGCAAAGCCCACGTAAGGCTAGGCAAAAGTAGAGTACGGGGCCACACAGTCATGCTGTATTGCATAAGGAGTGAGTTTTGTTTAGCTTGCTCGCCCAAGCTTTGGCACATCCTGCCGCCCGGCAGCACCGCCAAGAATGTGGTTGCTTCTGGAGAGCTGCAGCTGTATGCCAAGCATGCACTTAAGGAAGGCATAGGCGCCACAGAAGCAGAAATGGGGGACACACACACGTACCCACATGCATGCTCAAACAGACACGCGCACACCCAAACACACGTACCCACACGAATGCACAAATACACACTGCGTTCACAGGTGCTGCCCCTGGAGGATGACCGCAAAAGCCAGCGCGTGGCATGTGGTGACTTGTCGGGCGTGGTGCAGTGCTTCTCTGTAAAGCGGGGCGAGATCAGCATGGCGTTCAAGACACTGCCCGCCCCATCCCAAAAGGTAAAGTTCGTGGTGGCACCTGGAAGGGGAAACCACCACAACCCTATCTTTGCACCAGCATGCCAGATAACTAGTCTGAGATTCTTGGTACTGGCAGGACCTGGTACTTCCGCCGCCTTGCGTCCCCCACCTCTGCCACTCTGTCATCGCGCCATTGTGTCAGACTGACATGCTCCCCTCACAGCAGCATGATCATGCATTGCATTCGAGGTCGGGCCAGACGCTCGTGCACATGCAGGCATGTCCTGTTCACGCCGTGCTTCATTGTGTGCTGCTGTGCATCTCTGGTAACAGCCGCACATACTGATTGCGCACTGAGATGAAGTGCTGTTCTGGTCCTTTGTTGGATGCACTGCAGCTGATTTGTGGGAAATCACGTGGGGGCTTGATGGTTTTGGAGGGGTACACAATCCGCTCTTAATCAGAAACAAAATGTGTCGCGCAGCGATCTGTCATGCAGTGCAAGATTCTGCCTATCAATGACACGGCGCATGCATGTAGCGCTAGGTGCAACCAGACACAGGCAATGGGACGGCTGGCGCCGTGCAAAGTATTCAAACCGAGGAACATCTGGCGCAGTGCCATTTAAACACACTGTGGGAAGCTGGTGCTGCGTGGTTTACACAAACCGTGGGATAGCTGGTGCTGCATGCGTTACACTATCCATGGTACAGCTGGTGCTGCGTGCTTCACACAATCCGTGGGATAGCTGTGCGGCGTGCTTTAAATCGACAGTGAGATAGCCAGTGCCGCGCATTTTGAACAGGCTGTGAGACAGCTGGTGTCGCGCATTTGAGGAAGCTGTGGATGGGCCTGTAGGATGGGCTAATGCTTGTGCGGGCGCACCCCCTGTAATACAGTTCGTTCAAGTGTCAGCGTTCGCGCATTGCTGTGAAGGAACAGCAAAATGATGGTGCATGCGCAGCATGAGGAGCAGTTGTCAAGAGTGAGCAAAGAAGCCTGGACGCTTGTGTGAGCTAGGATGTGGCCCTCAAAGTTGCATGTTGTGCCGCCTGCCTCGTGCTGCAGGTCACCTCTTTATCACTGGGCAAGGGCCGACAGCAGCGCGACCGCATCTTCTATGCCGCAGGGAATATGGTGAGCGTAGTGCTTGCTTGAGTGGGCAAGCTCATGCTTGCTTACATCTGCATGGACACACCTGGGTGCATGCACCATAGAGCTGTTGGTGCTGTAGGGGTGGAGGTGAGCGTGAGACTTGGAAGAATGCATCAGGTTGCTGTTGGTATTGCTAATAGGTGGGAGATTTGGATACATTTATCAAGCAGCTGTTGGTGCGGCAGGGGTGAAAGTGAGTAGGAGGTGTGGATGCATGTATTATGTAGATGTTGGTGCAGCAGGGGTGATGGTGTTTGGAAGGTACATGCAGTCTGGGACGGTGGAGGCGTGTGAAAGGTGGCTAACGTCTGAGAGTGCCTGTGACATTCTTGGAGAGCCAGCATGCATGCTTGACAGCATGCGTCTTTCAATAAGCTGTCATGCCTGGCATTTGGCTGCTCTAGATGAGGGCAAGGGCGTGATGCTAGCATGCACAGACGGGCTCCCATAAATGGCAGGGTCTAAATCCCGTGCTCTGACCTGCCGCCCAAAACCCTTTGTCGATCATCAAACCCGCATGATCTACTTGCTCAATCTGTTTCATAAGATCATGTTTCATGGAAACAACACTTTCTAAATTGAGCAACCTCAAGCCTTCAAGACCATTAAAATTGTGTACCCTGCTCTTTGTCAAGTTCTTGGCTGCAAGCCACCTTATGTCGAGGAAGTACAAATCATTCACAAACACACAAACCAGCTGTAAGAATTGCAGCGCCAGCACTGTGCCTGCAAGCCTCCTGGCATGACTGTGGGACAATGCAGGGACAATGCAATTGACAGTGTGGGTACAATGCAGGGACAATGCAGGGACAATGCAGTTGACAGTGTGGGGAAGGGGGCTCTGTGGGCACACACTGCCTGGCCCAAAAGAGCTGCAGGCAGCTATTCCTGGTCTCAGGCGAAACCTGCACCAGCCCATCTCTGGCTGCGCTGTCTGCACTGCAAGCTGTGGGCATCTGTTATCAAGGTGGCCACAGTCCGGCTCTGATTGCCAGCTCTTCTCTCTCAGGGCATGCCAGTCCTGCCTCCTGGGCTCATGCCAGATCTGCTCCCTCCACTGCAGATAGTGGGCGTCAGCAAGAAGGGCAGCCAGTTCTTCAAGTTCAACACACAGATCACGGAAGCCATCAGCAAGGTACGCGCCTTGCAACAGGAGGGTAAGGGCATAGGTATGGATGCTCCCACTTACCAGCATGCCCAGACCCAGAGTGGCTTGTGTGCCAGTGCATGCACGGGTGTCTGCTCAACAAAGCAAGCACTAACAAAAGCCAGAGCGGCTCTCTACTGCCTGCCATGTTGAAAGCACAGCAGCCTCGCTGCGTGTGAGTGCATGCTGAGTGCCTACCCCTCCTTGCCCCGTTACTCCTCCTGCAAGGCCCATAGGCCCAAGCAGACCTATGGTGAATGCACAGCCGCCACACGTGCTGCTAGCGCTTGTATGGGGCTGCTCCCTTGCAGCTTTGCCTGCTTGCCTTGCCAGGCATACCCTAGGGCGTGCCTGGGAGCAAGTGCGCCTGCTTTGGCACCCAGCCGGGAACTGACCTGCAATGTGAGCTGCAGGTCAGTGTGTTCAACAGCGACCTGTGGACAGCTGGGGAGTATGTGTACAACCATTTTGTGGAGGGCCTGGACAAAGAATGCTTCCTAGCGCCTGACCGCATCAATGCCGCCCAGGTGAGCAGAGGGTTTTGGCAAGGGGCGCCACAGAGCGCCTGAGGCATATTGCTTCAGCTCAGGTGGACAGAGAGAAGGAGTGGCTATGCACCTGCCTCCCTTCCAAAGTAGACTAAACAGCTCATGCAGTGCATGACACTTCAGCCGATCAACCGGTGCTGCCCCTGCGTTGGCTTTGTAGCCCAGGCGTACCAATAGTCCCCTATCTGCTGCCCAGTCCATGCTCTGCATCACATCTTCCTGTCCAGGCCGTGCTCACTCCCCCAAATTGCAGCACTGCACGTGCCCTCTGTTTTTGTGGTCGTGCTTTGCTCACTCAATGCCCAGCCTTGCTACCTGCTCCCCAGATTGTGCCAATTGTGGACCCAAGCAACGTATTCCCCATTTTAGCGTGCCAGGACCGCAGCATACGTGTGCTGTCAAATGGCCAGATCATGCTTCAGGTATGCATGGCTTATGCCTTGGTTTTATTCAATCTACTGCTAGATACAGACAACAGGAAAAGCATTTGATGTTCGTACTGGGGCTGCAGCAGCGTAGAATGTGGTTGCAAGTTTGCTGGAGAGTGCCATGAGTTACATATGTGATGTCTTGATACTGAATTTCCATGGGGCTTCCCTTGATTGCTCTTGTTTTTTCCGCTGGCTCAAAAATCGCTCACATGAGATTGGGAAGCATGTGGGACTGAGGAGACAATCAAAAGTTATCTTTTTGTTGTACAGTGCTGCACACTCAATGCTACAATGAAGCATGCTGTGCGCTAATGCATCCTGGTCCTGATCCTGTCCGCGTTCTTATCTCCTTCTGCTTGCTTGCGTAATTGCATGGACTTGCAGAGCCAGTACGTGGAGTCAAGCTTTTTGAGTAACTACATGGAGCAATTGGTGGTGTTTGTCTGCAGGCAAGCACGCCTGCAGCCCCTGTGAGCCTTCATTACGCCATTGACTCCCATGACCTTCACAATCGCTACCCCAACGCAAAGGAAATTCTGTATGGCACTGACGTTGGTAGGTTAGGTCCCGAAAACCTGCACTGCAGAGTGGTGTGGTAAACCCTTTTTTGACGCAAGTTCCTCGTACATTACAGTGCAGTGTTGAAGTGTAAGCAGAACTTGATAGTGTATGAACTAATCTCTAGTGCCTTGGGGTGATGGGTATTAATCAGGTTCCCTAACAGTGAATGGTGCTGCAAAGCTATGGACGATTGCTGCTTAGTTTTGTAACACTGGTTCATTTTCGTCCGTTATGAATTAAGTTGCAGCCCAATTGTGTCGCACATATGTAACATGGAATGGTTGCTCATTGATATTCTTGTCGATTTGGAGATTGGTTGAAGAAAACAAAACCTCCAGCAAAGTAGCAAATTCTGCATGGATTTAAAAAGAGGCAAGTGCTATTAAATGAATCCTTGTTTTTCCATTGCCAAGAACCAGATCAAGGAACCCGTGATATGCCACAATAGCCAGCTGCTCTGAGTTTTCTATTAACATATATATCTCTGCATTTATCATGCAATGCTTGTTTCAATGCTTAAAGGGACCTTGAACCAGCTCATGGTGAATCACGATAAGACAACGAACGGCTTTGTGCTGCCCAACACCAAAAAGCTGGGGGCCATCCGTGCCATATACTCAGGTGAGGTTGTGCAACTTCCCATTTGGGGTGATTCATCCATTAGCACTCTCGTTAACAGAATTGTGTATCTGCCGCACAAAGCTGGGGCTGTAGGGGGCTCAAAATTGTGATCAATGCGCTTGGAAAACACACATAACAACAGACATGGGTTTTAATTCAAGTTCATGTACTATTTAAAGTTGCCCACGCATTTATAAAGCCTTGCATCACCATCAAGTACCTTCATCTTTTCTGAATTCAAAGCCTACAGCAGTCGAAACTGCTTATTGCTGTGCTCAACCTCGTGTCCAGGAAGTGATTTCACCAAGACAGGAGTGAATGACATCGCTGTTGCCCGTGATGATGGATCATTAGAAATTTACGATCTCAATGAACATGGAGGCTTGCAGCAGGTAGAGGAATACATGCTGTGAAGCATCAAGTGTAACGCACATGAAATGATTAAAGTTTGGAGGTATCTGAAGTTGCAGCAATGTACTGCCTGCTTGCTTTGGCCCAGTGACCTAATCATATTTCTATGGGATAGGTCTCTGACACGGGAAACTACAAGCACCATTGATGCCTGCCTAACTTATCAGATTAAAAGGCTGAAGATGTTTTATTTCATGTCGTATAGGATCCATCTGGTAAGTAAACCTGCACACTGGCTGGAGACCTACCACACAGCGCGCCACTTCAACAATGCATCAACTGCCAACTATCACCCATGCCCACTGTTCCTGCTCAGACGCACAGATAATGCTCCACTCTTTTGACAGCCCAAATTTCACAAACTGTTCCTGGGTCTTGCGCAAGATGTGTGCCATTCCAGTTGTTATTGTTCATGGCAAGCTGGGCACGTGCTCACATACGCGCCAATCCAATCCACGTGCTTGTATTTGTGCCATTTCAGGTGTTCAGCACAAGCCTGAACGAGTCAATCAACTCGCTTGATGGCGGCATGATTACTTCCAGTATGCCCGAGCTCATCATGCAAACTTTTTCTGGCAAGGTATGCGGCTTTGCATCATCTGCATCAAAACTTGCTCACTGCCAGCAGTCGGTCTGCCCGTGGATAGGCAGGCTGTGCATACGAGAGCAATATGACTGGGCTCATATTGCAACCCAAATTCATCTTGGGCGCATGTTTCTCAGGTGTGCACACCTTCATTTTGTTACATTTCCACATTACAAAGTTTGTACATGCCATGGTAGGCACGCCGCGCAAGAAAGGTGCATTTCATTCTTCTTCTGTATCCTAGTGGCAGCTTCATGTGTGCCCCCAATATATTACCTCTCAACAATGTGCTTCTGAGTATTTAAAGGCGAGGAGCCCTTATACTTCGCTAAGATTGTGACCTCACATGTTGGAAGTCTGGTGGCGTCTGTGCTCCTCTAATTCGTTCCTTACCAGGAACATGGTCACAGAACCTTGTGGAAAGGCTTCTATGCCCCACTTTCTCTTCATCGTAAGTGTATGCCGGGCTCACGCTTTGCCTGTAGGTGATAGCGTACACGCCACCAGGTGGAGGTTTCTCATTGCCAGAGAGTGACCGGCGGCTCCGTGGAGTGACCACTGATGAGGGCGCAAAGAAGATAGCAAATGAGCTGCAGGTCAGGAGCGGGTGGTATGGCAAGTGCTTTTGCAGCAAGGGCGCCGAGGTGCCTGGCAACAATACTTTGATTCAAGACAGCACTATAATTGAGCAGAAGACAATATGCAAGCTGGTTATCTTGTAAGGTAGCATGCAGATCTGTACTTGATCTAATGTCGGGAAGTTGGATGTTTTTGCTTGCTTCCCATTTGTCAACAGCGTGTTCTGGGGTGTACATCATGCATGCAGTGTAAGGCCCTTGCATACTTTGATTACTGCACGGACAAAGGTTGGAAGGCCTTTGAAGAATTTGACAGAAAACGTTCTGCTTCCTGGTTTGCATTCTCTCCATGAATATTGCAGATGCCACATGCTTTGTCTGCAGATGCCACAATTGATTTGCAAACGCCAATTGCCTTTGTCTGCAGCCAGTGTAAGCATAAGAATTGTGGCCTGCTTACCTCATCTGCCTGTCTTGTTGGACCTCAATCTTGAAGGGTAGCCAGAAGCCAATAGCATTTCCTGTGCTCCATGGTCTACATAAAACCCAAGCAATTCTGTCACCTTGTCACTCATCAAAGGAGATGGGTCAAGCAAAATGTGTTCGTGGAATCGGACTTCAATCCTCATTTGAATGTAATATTATTTAAGACAACATCAAATGGCTGTAGTGCTTCTTGACGTGTACTTAGATTTTCTTTGCTAACACCAATGCTCTGGTGGAAATGGGCATGCTGCAGATCGCTAGGTTACGGGAAGAAATCGACGAGCTGCGGCTCAACTTGGGAATTGAGAAGACCAAGTAAGTTTCTGTTTATTGTCTGTGCTTCAGAAACAAAGAATCGCTTAATAGCTATCGCAAAATAAAATGCAGCTGCATGGACTGTTGGCTTAGGGTATGTATGTCTGGGTGACATAATTTATTGATGTGTCTGCTTATTTTAATCAAATAGCAATGCACTTCCATTTATCCTACATGACTTTCTTGCTTTATATGTGCAGGCTAGCAGTCGCAATTCTTGACTTATCCCTGTAATCCTGGGTGCTACCATACATAAGCACACATGCACACATGCATGGCCTAATGCTGTGGCCTCTTAGATTTTTGAACGTTATGCAGATGTGTGTTCAATCATGCAAACTCAATGTCCAACGCAAGTATGGCGGTGAAGGACTAAGAGACACATCATCTGTGCAAGTTTGTCGGACTATGCCTGGGACGTCACAGGCAATTGTCCTAAGAATAATGTTTCCACCATAAATTTATCACGGTGAAGGTTATGTCTGAACGAGCTTCTACACACAATAATTTAGCGGGCATCCATTTCCTTGTGCAAGATGTGGACTTGAACATTTTTGTACTTTTGCGATCGGTTTACTTCCATGGCCGAGCAGGTTTCAAAGCACCGGAGGCAACCATGCAATGCTGGCCTTAGGCGCACCATTTGAGCTTGCTTACACCTGCAAGCTGGAGGCAGATGAAGCTTGCTACGTGAGTTCAAAAGGGTTACAAAGGTTTCATTCTTGCTAGCATGCAGCAACTTTAAGTGCTTGCGCTAAAGATTATGGACTTACAATGCCAGGGGATGGCCAGGGTTATGTGTGCAATTAGTGCGTTCAAGCTCCTATTGTGGCATGAACAGGTATTAAGATTACCAAAACCATTGCTATTAAGTATTGCTTTTCCTTATGCACACCCATGCACACACACGCAGATTTTAAACTTGGAAAGCAGTGTGCCAATTTTTACAGTCGCAATTCAGAGCTCCATTGCCCTCCAGGTACGTGTGCAATGTGTGATTATTGCATGGCACGCAAGCGAGTGAAGGGGATGTGGACATGTCTGCATGCATGCATGGACTGAGTTGGACTGGCTGGTGCAGTGTTTGGTAGTGTGCAACACATGTCCCACCAGCAATGCACTGGAGGCAAATCCAAGCAAACAAGCAACAGCTTACACAATGCACAACCATAAAAGCAAACAAGTGGGGCCTTGTATACTTTATGAAAGCATACAGATGAGCTCTGTGGGCAGCTTTAAGATTGGGTATCTTAGGTTTGTGTGCTGTTTCTACACAACTCTGGGCATAGCTTAAGGTGCAAGAACCCTTAATTTGGGTAGCTTAGGCTTGTTTGCTTTTGCTATACAACACTATGACACTGGGAATAGCGTCAGACGCAAGAGTGCTTTCTTGATCCTGGGTGTTGCCGCACTGCAGCTCCTTGATGTCCCCTCAAATGTTGCCATTCTCAGCCGCTCCCCGGTCGACCCAGCCTCTGGGAGCAGCACCCTTGCAACGTACAGGTGCGGATGAGTGTTCGGGTAGCATTGTGCTGTATGTGTCGACTGGGAGCAGCACCCTAGCTGATTAGGAATGTGCAGTTGCGGATGAGCGTACAGGCAGGTTTGCGTTGTGAGTGTTGGCTGGATGCAGCACACTTGTGTCTTACTGTTGCGGATGATCGTGCAGCCGAGTGTGTGCAAGAACTGGCTCACAATTGAGAGATAGACTGGGGCTGATGAGCATGTAACTTTTGATGCGCAATGAGAGGGGCGTAGGTGGTCCTGGGCCATTGCTCCCAAATGCACCATTGCAGATTTCCAGAAAGATACCTGGAAAGATACAGCAAGCACCAGCAGTGCTTGCAGGATGCTAGAGGGATGGCTGCAGTGGTTGCAGAGTATCAGAAAGATGGCTGCAGTGGTTGCAGAATGCCAGAAAGGTGGCTGCAGTGGTTGCAGATTGCCAGAAAGATATCCTACAAGCATTAGCAGCACTTATGCATCCTGACTTGGAGTGCAAATGTGGTGCCTTTAATTGAGCTTTACCAGAAAGAATTGAGGGAATTATATCAGGTGTTTGTACATGTGTGATGCTTGCACGTGTGCTGAAACAAAGGATCTGCCTGGCCATCCCTTTTAGGCAGCTGTGTGCTCCAAGCGTTTATTGCAAGCATATTTGTCATGCAGTCAGGTAGCGAAAAGGCGCTACCCGACTCATTCCTGACCCTTGTGTGCTGCATGTGCACACCAGGTGCAACACACAGCCCCTTGTGCTTTCTGGATGCTGCATTCTTGCACGCAGGTGCCAGGAGGCTACCTCACGGCTGGCAATCAAGTTCAAACTGCAGGAGGGCAAGATTGGCATGCTGCAAGCGTTTGTGATTCCCAACCTCTCGCCCAAGACCTGTATGTCCATCAACCACAGGGTATGTCTGTGCATCACTTCGCAGGTTGTCCACTCATTTGCACCAGCTGCAGGGCGTGGGCAACAAACCTGCCCAGTCCTGTCTGCGTTCATTGCACCAGCCACAGGGCAAAGGCGTACTTTGCACTAGCGTAAAAGCGAGGGCAACAATCTGCCCTATGCATTTGCTGGATTGCACCAGATAGAAAGCTAGGATGTGAAACTTGTCCGCTACTTGCAGCAAGTACAGATCAGCTCTCACGAGTTGGCAAAAGCTTGGTTACATGAGGCACGCCTGACAAGCCACCGATTCAATTGTGTGCACAGAATGTACAGATCAGGTGGCTCGAAAGGGAGGGCAAGGGATGTGCGAGTTGGGGAACCTGTGAATATAGAAGAATTTCTATGTAGGCAGTGAAGATACTCATCATTACATCAATTTAGAGATGGGGTCGCCTAGGCTCAAAGGCACCATGTGACCCCTCCACCAGAGGAATGATAAATGTGCTTGTGTGGCATTTATAAACAGAGCTCAACTACATTATTTGGCTTTTGGATGCTCAAAGAGAGACGCATGCTTCAGCAGTGACTTTCATGAGTTATTAAATACTCAGATCTGACTTCCCACATGGTGTTGGCTTCTAAGATAAATGCAAAGCCAGGGATTGCAAAGCCAGGGATTTGTTATGAGCATCCCACATCCTGTTGCTGGGTCTGATAAGTATGGCTGGTACAAATTGCTGCATACAGCGGATACGCTTATGTACCCCAGGAACGCAAGCGCACGCTGGTGTTTGGTCGCACATGTGTCATATTGAAAGAAAATACTTGCAAGGCTGATCAGACCCTGTTGTAAAGTCAGAGGATTGATTGAGCAGTTCAATGGTTCTTCAAGCAACAGAGGGAGGTTAGATGGTGCGCAAACAGGCCAGATACCGATGTGTTTCATAGGTTGTCCACCCAGTCTGCATTGGTGTGCAGTCTCTGTCCTTGAAAAATCACAAACGCAAATGGATGGCCACATCTTGCTGCCGCAGATCCCATCGCTGTGTCTGCACAGCCGTATTGCTGAGACCGACACGAGCCGCCCTACCAATGAGCTGTCATTCATAGGTATTTTGGCTGTCCATTGGTGTAAACATGTGTGGGTGTGCCCGTGCCCAGTTGCTGCACAATTGTATTGCACTTCAGCGCTTGCTTTACTGAAGCACGCTCATGGTTGACTCATACATGCATTGAGGGTGTGCTGTTCATGTGCATGTGCCTGCAAAGGTGGTATCCTTAAAGAAAGCCCTTTTTGCGTGTGAAATGGACACCCCATACGACCTGAGTTTAATACCTGTGCACCATTTCTTCTGTACAGCTCTCTTTTGCATGGTCAGGCGCCATTCTCGGCATCCAAGTGCCTCCATTGCAACCTTGCTTGTTGGATGACCACTCCACCAGCCTCTCTTGATCTCAGATGCTGCTTGCAACCATGTCAAAGAATTGCGATGGCCGTACTTTTGTAGGCACCTTTGGTTTGTCCGACATGCATGGTTGGATCTCCAAGCTGCTACCCGATGTACCCCCCTCTGTGCATGACAGCGATGAAGTCAGCCTGGCATTCTCACATGCCGTGCTTGGCACCCAGCTGTCTTGCAGGTAAAAGTGCCGTGCTTGGCACCCAGCTGTCTTGCAGGTTAAAGGAGACATGATTTGCAACGCTATTCTGGCACACTTCTTCTCGATCACTCTCTCCCAGGCTCTTCAATTTCAGTGCATCCACCCTCAAAGATGATGTCTACAGCATGCTTGCCAAGGCACTGATGCTATGATTTTTTTACCCTATTTGTCAAGCTTCTACTTCATAGGTTTGATAGTTGCATTACCTTTGCAAAAATACCTCTTGCACGTATTGTTGCTTAACAAAGAAAGACACAAACATGCAGCAGTGTGCAAGTGAGTGCGCATTTGTATGAGTGTGTGTATGTGGGCGGGTGTGGGTGTAGGTGTGGGTGTAGGTGTGTGTGAGAGAGGTGTGGGTGTGGGTGAGAGTGAGAGAGAGAGAGAGAGAGAGAGAGAGAGAGAGAGAGAGAAG
>LFIK01002505.1_pt1 | contig 14830 bp, 8 predicted proteins | sample 643401 | NCBI WGS metagenome assembly LFIK01 (sample SAMN03777447, study PRJNA286221) | soda lake metagenome | biome: soda lake; feature: Kulunda steppe; material: water; isolation source: sample T5-Br brine of Lake Tanatar-5 | place: Russia: Kulunda steppe | collected 2010-07 | reverse complement strand
ATGGGTGGAGTTGATTACGACCAATACAGGGGACCCGCTACATTATCCACCCACCTTTCAAGGCAAGTATCATCATTCCTGTATATCGTGACTGGGATAGTTTGCGTGTCTTGCTGGAAGCCTTACGTGCCCAAGCAAGAGATGATGTTGAATTGATTGTGGTGGACAACGATCCCGAAGGACAGAGCACACCGGATGATCTGCCCAGTCCAGGGCTGGAATGGCACATTGCTGAGTGCGCTACACCTGGTTCCTATGCCGCTCGCAACGCTGGCGCACGGCTAGCAAGGTCAGATTTTCTGATATTCACCGATGCCGATTGCCGCCCCGCATCCGGTTGGCTTGCGGCTTATCTGGAAGATCCGAAGCCAGCGTATGCTCTAGTTGCAGGGCCTGTCATGATGCAGGCAGGCTCGAACCCTGGCGTGTGGGAGATATTTGATACCGTACGGGGTTTGCATCAGGAGGTATTCATACGCCACGGCTATGCCATGACCGCCAATCTTGCCGTGCCCCGTGCGGTATTTGATAGGTTGGCTGGATTTGATGCCCGCCGCCTGTCGGGGGGTGATGCTGAATTCTGTCGCCGTGCACGCCGTCAGGGGTATGATCTGCTGTTGGAACCCAAAGCTTGTGTTTTTCACCCAGCACGCAAGACTCGCATTGAACTGGTGCTGAAAGCGCGACGCATCAAGGGGGGGCAAGTAGCTACAGGCCCTATTCTTCGCCGCATTATGTGGACCTTGCGCAGTCTTGTGCCCCCCGTGCGCGAAATGCTGGCCTATGCCTCCAGCGGGCACCCTGTGCGCTGGAGGCTGATTGCCTGCCGTGTGCGGCTTTTACTTTGGAGAGTAGAACTGTACGAGCTCGTGCGTTTGCTGCTTCTCCGCCATCCCGCTGAACGGCGTTAGAGCACAGATCAAACCTCTATCTCCGTTTGGTTTTTTTCGAAGGTGACACCGTCTCTTTCAGAAGGCGAATTGGCGCTGTGATACGCCATGATGTGCTACTCTTTAGCTTTTCGATCTCTCGCTGTGTGCGTCCGGTTTCAGCCTCAAGCTTTGCAGTTAAGATACCCAGCTCTTTTTGCAGTTGTTTTGCTTGCGTTTCTGCTGCGGTCTTTTCCGCTTCGCGTGCCTGGGATTGTTGGGTCAGGTCGGCGATTTTTGCATCACGGCTTGATAGTTGTGCCACATGCTTTGCCTGCAAGTCTGCATTCTGCGCGGCGGACGCATTTAGACGTTTGGTTTCAGCCTCAAGCTTTGCAGTTAAGATACCCAGCTCTTTTTGCAGTTGTTTTGCTTGCGTTTTTGCTGCGGTCTTTTCCGCTTCGCGTGCCTCGGATTGTTGGGTCAGGTCGGCGTTAATTTCGGTCAAGGATTGAATCTTTTGCCAATAATCTTTGCGTTTGGCGACAGCTTCGGAAAGCTTTTCGCCAGTTTCACGCAACTCTTGATCCCGGTCCTTAAGTTTTTCAGATAAAAGTTGTGTCTGTTTACGCAACTCAGCCGCTTCTGCCGCAAGCGCCCGCTCGTTGCGGCGGGCGTCGAAGAGTTTTCGACTGACCTTATAAGGATTCGAGGCAGCAAATCGGGCACTCATGAATGCTAAATTAGCACGGCGCAGGAATGGACTATCCTCGATCCATTCGTTCTTTTGTTCGTAGATGCGGAATAATCGGTAACCCCAGTTATTCAGCTTGTCTTCGATCGTCCGGTAATAGGTTTGCTGGTTTGACGTAGGATCAAGCCCCGCTTCGACATAGATTACGTCAATCGCCTGCGCGCCCAGCAGGCGTTCAGCACCGTCGAAAACTGCCAGTTCATGGCCTTTGACGTCAACTTTCAACAGGTCGATATGCGTGATCTTGTTAAGCTCTGCCAGAGCATCAAGGGTGATGGCGCTTATCTCGAAAACACCGTCTGGCACCGTGCCCTCGCGGCGCGCAGGCTGCGGAAGCACATGGGTCATGGTGCTAGCGTCCCGCAGGGCGAGCGTGCCAGGCATCGCGCCAAGCGCAAGATTGTGGCAAGACACCTGCTTGAGCTGCTTGGCCCCCAACAAGGCATCGGCTGTCTGTTTGAGGGTGGCAAAGGTTCTGGGGTTTGGTTCGATAAGATGCGCAGTGCGGACCCCAATGGTAGAATCAAGAAGCGATTTTAGCATATTTCCGACGTTCGCCCCAACACCGACATAGGTTACCGCGCGGTCGAACAGGAAGGGTTCAATATCGATGATGAACCCACCGGCCTCCTTGCTCGGCCCGGCGCTGGGGGCACTTGCTACACCTTTGGAAGGTGTGCTGCTGACGGGGCTGCTAGCTCTTGAAGCTTGTAGCTTCCCATGCTTGTCCGTGTAATTAGATGCGTTCACTTTGGCCCCTCGTATGCTGTAGAGAGCCTGAAAAATATCCTCGGCACGCCCTAAGCCAAAATCTGGATAAAGTTGAGTAGATTGTCTAGTGAAAATATCTATGTGCGCATCCTTCTTGACATGCTTTTCAAAATTGTCGCGGACAAGATTGCTGTCTGAATCTGGATGTAATGACCTGATCCATGATATTTTATTATCTCTAAAATGATAAAGATGTTCTACGTTAATTTTAAAATGATTCCCTAAACTATAAATAGTACCCATTTCTTGCCAATTTCTTGTGAATCGAGCCAATCCAGCACCAATTTTTGGATACCGAACATTGGCAAACTCTAAAGAATTTTCGTTAGATCTGAGGTATAGACCATCAGGTGCTGTTAGTACAAAATCATCATGATCTAACTTGAGAGCAGTTTCTTTAATATCTTCAATGTAACTACGACAAAGTGCGTCATCATCGTCCAGATAGATAGACAGAAGCTCTCCACCTGGTATGTTAAGTATCTGTAATGATTTATCAATCGCATCATAAACTGATGGTAATCGTGGAAGATAAACTACGTCCATATAGCTTCTGATGCTACATAGTTTATCCAGCCTGAGACGAAATGTTTCTGGAATCTCTTCGGAAGCCATTACAATAAGACTGAAATCTGTATCTGTCTGTACATCAAGTGACGGTAGACAGATATGCTCAAAAAGTTGAAACCTCCGAGCTAGTCGTTCTGTAGAAAAAAGGATATTGGCATAGTTGTTATGGTCATAATGCTTAGCTACTTCAAAGTTTTCTTTTCCATCTTCAAGAATGATGCTGAAACGCATTATGATAAGAGTTTTCATTCTGCACCTCTATTCTAAGTAGGGCTCTCGATTGTTTTGCCAGTGGGGCCGCTTCTCTCGTCTTTTACGCGGTTCACCGACCCCAAGATATCTCAAGGGTATCCGTCAATGTAGCCACGTCGGCTAGGTTGTTATCCGCCCTCCCTGGTGTGAACATTTCATCTTCTAGGGCTAGTAGCGCCTCTAGGCTAGGGATCTGATCCGTGACTCGCTTACGCACCTGCATCGCTTCGTGCAGCTGGTCAAAACATGCCACCAAGCCATCGAGATGTGGGTTGCCTGTCAGTGCCAGTGCGGCCTCGGCAAAGCGGCCGTCTTCGGCCTGCAGGTTGTTACGTAGTACCGCCGGCATGGTGAAAGCACAGGCCAAACCATGGGGTACCCCGAAGTGCGCGGTTATCGGGTAAGATATGGAGTGGCACAGCGCGGTACGGGTATGGCTGATAGCCAGGCCCGCGAGCAGACTGGCTTCGGCCATCTGATCGCGTGTGGTGCACCCGCCTTCACCGTTGGCCAACCGGGGCAGCGCGGCAAAGCCCAACTGCAGAGCACGGATGGCGTAGCCTACCGTGATGCTGTTGGCGTTGCGATTCCAAAGTGATTCGGCGGCTTGGTTGATAGCATCTAACCCAGTGGAGATCGTGGCCATCAGTGGGACGCTATCGGTCAACGCGGCATCCACAAAGGCTGCCTTCGGCCATACCGCCGGTCCCGCCAGCGAGAGCTTCTTCTTGATTTCGTGGTGCCACACCGTGGCAAAGGGGGTGACCTCACTGCCAGTACCAGAGGTGGTCGCCACCGTATAGAGCGGCCGCGGCTCAGCGTTGGCATGTAGCTGAGGCTCTGCAAGCAAGTCTTGCAGGTGGTGATCGCGGCACTCGGGCGCCAGGCTGACATTTAATACCTTGGCCGCATCCATGGAACTGCCACCACCAAAGGCGATGACCGCATCGAAGGCTTCCCCTGCCAGTCGGTCAATTTCAACCTGAAGGTCAGTCAGCCCCGGATTCTCACGCACGCTATCTACCCAGAGTATCGTATTCCGAGCGACCAGTGGGCCCAACAGGGCATCCTTGGTGATCTGGCGACGTCCCCGCTGGGTGGTAACAACCAATAGGGTTTGAGCGCTGAGCTGATCCACCAAGGCCTGACGGCAGCCACGCCCAACGGTGAGCGTAACTGGGTTATAAAACCCCCAGCCTGGCTGGGGATGATAGTGAACGGGTTGCATAATACTCATTTGGCCAACCACTCCATGAACGCCTGCTTGTTCTCACACGGGGTACTGGTAGGGCGTCCCAGGTCGCTGCGCGAGCCGGTGGTAATCCGCACTTCGAGCATGACCGGGCCAGGCTCCTCTGTCAGCTGCTGCCAGGCGGTCTTGAGCTCCTCCGGCGTAGAAACCATCGCATAGGCGTTATAGCCGCTAGCGAGAGCAATGGCGCGGAAGTCGATGCGGTCGGCCACAGTTGGCTGGCCCCCTACGGACTCATGAGCCGCGTTGTTTAGCAGCACATGAGTGAAGTTAGCTGGCTGCAGGCTACCAATGATGGGCAGCGCCCCCAGGTGCATCAGCGCCGAGCCATCCCCGTCGATGCATACTACCGGCTTATCCGGCTGGCCCATGGCCGCGCCCAGGGCAATGGAGGCCGTGTGGCCCATGCCGCCTACGGTCAGAAAATCGCGCTGTTTTTCTTCGCGGGCGACGCGCAGCTCGAACACTTCTCGGGAGGTCTTGCCCGTGGTAGAGATGATCGCTGCCTCATCGGCGAGGTCCAGCAGGATGTCCAACGCAGCTTCGCGCAGCATGATCGCATTAGTCGCTGGCTTGCGCTGGCTTTTGTAACTAGCGAATGTGCCCTTTTTCACCAGCAGGGCTACTGGGGCACCCGTTTCGTCCAGACGTTCACGGGACCAGAGCGCCAGATCCCTGGGATCGCTATCGCCATCGACGATCCGGTAGGGAATTTCCAGCAGCTCAAGCTGATAGGGGGTAATGCGCCCCTGCTTGATATGCTGCGGCTCATCCTTGACGCCGGGTTCACCCCGCCAACCAATAACCAGTAGCATCGGGGTCCGATAGACTTCCTTATCGGCGATAGAGGTCAACGGGTTGATGACGTTGCCGAGCCCTGAGTTCTGCAGGTAGACGACCGCGCCCTTGCCGGTGGCCATATGGTAGCCGCTGGCCATCGCCACGGCGTTGCCTTCGTTTGCGGTGATGACGTGCTGCCCAGACCTGCTGTGGTCGTCCACGTATGCGCAGAAGTCCTTGAGCAGGGAGTCAGGGACACCGGCATAAAAATTGATACTGACGGCCGCCAGACAATCGACGAACTGCTTCGGTTCAATCATGTGATGCTCTCAATATTGGCATTGGCGAACACCCCGGTGCGAGATAATGACCCGGAGTGTGCGGTGTCGGCGTTATTTGGTGCCAGGAATAAGCTCCAGTATCTCTTTGATAGAGAGCATTCGCTTATCGCACTCTGCGGAACGGTGGTTCGTGAGAATGGACTTTGCGGTGTCCATCATTGCAGGATAGGCACTGCGCAGCAGCTGATTGGCATATATCACCACGTTGAAGCCATGCTCTTGCAGCTCCTCTTCAGTCACCTGATTGTAACTGGAAGGCACCGCGACCAATGGCTTGCGATTAGGCAGCTGATTGTAGCGCGCGCAGAACTCGAAAATCTCATCGGGCGTTTTCTGCCTACTATGAATCATTATGCCATCAGCGCCTGCGTCCAGATAGGCTTGAGCCCGCTCGAAGGCGTCGTCCACGCCCTTTTCAAGAATGAGACTCTCGATGCGGGCGATGATCATGAAATCATCGGTAGCCTGGGCCTTCTTGCCCTCGCGGATTTTGTGGCAGAACCCTTCGATGGAGTCTTGGGCTTGGGCTACCTCGTTACCAAATAGTGAATTTTTCTTGAGGCCCGTCTTGTCCTCGATGATGGCTGCAGAGACGCCCAGGCGCTCAAGAGTGCGCACGGTGAATTGGAAGTGCTCGGTCTTGCCGCCGGTATCCGCATCGTAGATGATCGGCTTGGTGGTGACTTCCAGCACCTCATTGAGGGTAGACATGCGTGCCGAGACGTCCACGGCTTCAATATCCGGTTTGCCCTTTGCAGTAGAATCGGTCAGCGAGCTGCCCCACATGCCGTCAAATTCGCGGCGCCCTTCCGAGGTATCGACGCAGGCATGCTCGACAATCAGTCCACTCAGGGCATTATGGATATCAAGGAAACGTACCAGCGGCTTGACCTGCAGCATGCGGCGCAGAGATTTAAGGCGCAGCTCCGGCGTTGTACCGATCTCATTGAGGGCCTTGTTTAGCTGCGTGGAAGAAATCCCCTTGGTGTAGGGTACCTCCACCAGCTTCCCGCCCCACTCAGACAACACATCGATAACCCGATGGCGCGTCTCACGCTGCACCCCTTCCTTCCAGTCATCGCCGTGTACCACATAGTCCGGCTTGTATTCGCGCAGGTTGGGGACATAGTCGAGCGTCTCCTGGGGGACCACCCGAGAGACGCCCTTGATGCTTTCCACCACCTGCTTGCGCTGTTCGTACTCCATGTAGGGAATGCGCTTGTAGCTGGCAATCGCTTTATCTGTGAGCAGCCCCACGACCACTTCTCCGTACTCTGCAGCGGTTTTGAGGACGTTTAGATGTCCAGGATGAACCAGATCGGCACTCATGCCCACGTATACTGTCTTGTCACTCATCAAATATTCCTTTTATGTTTAAAGCCGAAATGCTCTAGTGTTCCGAGTCTGACGCATGTTACCTGTTTCCCCTGATTTCATCGAGGGCGTTGAGTGCTTGGCGTTAGCGGATGAGGGCCTCCTCGGGGCTTTTGGTCCACCTGAAGGGGTTCGGCTTCTCGTTGTGGTGTGCCAGATAATCATAGATTGTGGCCTCGGGATCGTCGACTCTGGAGTAACTGCCGCGTCGGATACGTCTTGATGTGATCTCGGCAAACAAACGCTCCACAAGGTTTAGCCATGAGACACTGCTGGCATGAAGTGCAGCTTGAAGCGCGAGTGCTTTGCCAGCCAGGCCTTTACGTCGGGCGCCTTGTGGGTGGGGTTGTTTTGATCCTCTAGTTCACCACACAGTATGAAGATACCTTAAACTTTGGAAAGATCAAACGTCACGTGTTGCTGATATATCCCGATATTTTTCTTCGAATCTTCGGGAAAGAACTTCGTTCTAGGGATAAAATCAATATCGCCAATGCCGAAAAAATCGACCACTCTCTGCCTCGCTCCCTGATCCGTCACTAGGTCCTCGAAAGCGACCTCCTCGACTCTTTCACAGGCGCAGCGTACGGCCTCGAAGTTTGCATATTTTTTGGCGTAGCTGCTCCTTATCTTGGTGTAGACTTCAGGCGTGGAGGGGGAAGATTTATCATAGATGCGGCTGACATAGGCATCCCTGACGTCTCGAGTCACACCCAGCAGCCTTGCATTTTTACCACCGGAAGCGACCAGGAAGGCATTCCTGCCGTGGATACAGTTGTTGAAAATAACCTTTTCGCATCCGGGCTGAATAATGGCGTAGCATCCTGCAATAAAGTCGAACCCCATGCGGGTAAACGCTTCGGCCCCATCAAAGCCGGCAAGGGGGTTGATGGTCTGGAAAAGCACGCTGATTTTTTTTAGCCCTTCCTTATTGTAAGCAATTGCTGCAGGCAGCGAGCGCGCAAAGAATTTTTGCAGCTGGTTACCCTTGGGCGCACAGGGAAAGCCAAAGACGGCGTCCAGCCAAAAGTGCGCCACAGCGGTATCGCTTATATCCCGGGCGCTCAGTACCTTTACCATGCCAAACTGGCTTTCAAAGATATTAAGCTCACGGGTCTCAAATACCAGCTTATCCGAGCGCGCCTCACGCAGCATATCGAAGGCGGCGCCGGAGCCCGACCAGCCGAATCCGCCCACAAAGCAGAGGTCGATATTTTCAATGGCAGGCAGCAGCAACCGGATACTGTTGTTCTTCCAGGTCTTGTCGCCGCTGCAGCGGCGCAGATGGTGCACCATATCAAGATAGTAGTCGACGTGCTCCAGAGGCTCTCCGCGGGCGCGCAGCACCACCTCGATATTCCCCACCAGCGCCTCGACATCACCGCCATGTATAACGTAGTCGAGCAGAGCTCGAGCCCCCTTGACCAGCTCGCCTTCAGCTGCCATCGCCTTCAGGAGGACGAGGTCGCGCCCCAGCACCTTTCCATCCTGATGCCACCAGGCCGCACCCTGCAGCGCTCTGAGATCCTGATGCTCAAAGGCCCTGCCGGAAAGCACCTTCAGAGCAAAGTCATATTTTTCATAATCCGCCTGCTTGAGACACTCTCGATTGGTCTGCAGCACCGCCAGGCCAGCATCGAACTCGTTCAGCTGAACGCAGATCTCAAGGACTATGTAAAGCTGCTTCTCGGTTAGCTTCTGTTGTTGTATTGCCTCGCGCACCAGCTCGGCCTGTTGCTTTCGCAGCAGCGGTTTTTGGGCCTCGGACGCTACATTTATACCCGCCACCTCGTCAAGCCGTTCAGCAAAGGGCTTGACGGGGGCAGCGCCTTCTCTGGCGCTCTCCCCCTGCGCCTGGGAGTATTCATCTGGTGCAGCATGGCTCGGGGTATCGACAGTTAGGTTCCAATACGGGTTCACCGCATGATGTGGATCGAAGATCGGCTTGATCATTGTCATCGAGTTAGTTTGGTAGGTTTCCGTCAACTCCGATACCGAGACCAACCCTATGTCAAGCGCCGACTTGATCAACGGCCATGTCCGATCGCAATCGAATACGTCAATCTGCTCATAGGGCCAATTCTGCTGGTCATAATTCAAAATCCACTTAAATGCTGCCTTCAACCTACGACCAGGTTCAACTGTATAGTTTATCGGTGGAAATCCTTTTGCTTTTGCAATACGGAAGATATTTAATAGTCCTTGTAGGTTGAAAAAGACATAGTGCTGTGTAATCGAGCGCTTCATCTCGTCGGGCTGTTCACCATCTTCTGTAATTTGTTGGGCAAGGCGTGACTGCGCTCGAAATAGAATGTCACGCAGTTTGTCATGCTCTCCTAGATAAGCACAGATCGCGGCGGTTTGCAGATCGTAATAGGTACCATGGTTATTGATGCTACGGCATTCACGGAGGCCCTGATCGCTAGTTTCGAGCCAAAACAGATACTTGCTAAGCCAGTCCTTTAGTTGCACAACGTCAGCGAGTGAGAATGCGCCAGATTCTTCGAGTAGCCGAATGGCGTCCAGTGTGTAGTAGAAGTCTTTGAATTCAATGACACCCGTAGCGACGCCTTTGTTTTTGTTGTGTCCCAATCTCACCTGCGCATATGTTAGATGGGGCTCCATGCGTGTTTTGGGGTCAAGAAACCACGCTCGGATTAATTCAGCACCGTGTTCTGCGAAATCTTTGCGCCCTGTGAGTTTCCAAGCCAATGCGAGTGTTGTTGTATTGTCAAACATCTTTTGCAGGCGTGTCCGATCATACTTTTCGCTCTCGAGCTCATACATGCGCGTTCCCGGCACACGCTGCCCATCCTTTCTGATGTAAGGCAACCCGTTCGGTTTTGCGGGGTTTGGCCACCAGTAAGGCGCCGGGTGCCAATAGTCATTAATATTTCCGCTCGGTGGCAAAGTGGTCTTCTGAACTACGGAAAAAGGCCCGTCTGAAAGGGCCGCTTCCGCATTCTTTACGAGTGTTTCGATCACTTTATTGTTCTGATTTGAACCAGCTAGAGAAAAATCTTCAAGAACAGAAGCATTGTAAAATGCCAATTCTTTTGTGTTCGACAGATGGATCAAAGTATCAACATGGTCGATTGCGGCAATAATAGCCTCTTGCCGTTGCAGTCCCCGGTTTTTAAAGCTTTTCTTATCACCCTGCTGCTCAAGCGATTTCATGCCTGAGAACATGCGCGCAACCCAACCTGCAACTCCGTATGCGCCAGCGTCTTGGGAGGTTCCCCTTCGTTGCTGTTCCCATGTATCGTCTTGCCAGCGATCCCATGGGCCTGTGATCCCTAGACGCCAGAACAGCTCTACTTTCGGTCGGCGCCCGTATGGAAAGCTCTCAAGAAACTCCTCTGAGGCGTCGCTCCGAAAGATCAGCTGCGGTTCTTCAAGTGGGTCAGGACAGAAATCCTCGCTGAGCAGAAGTCCGTTGTCAGACATACGCTGCATCGGTACAGCGAAGTACTTTAGGTAGGGTTGCGCTAGTACCGCTCCGGTGATGTCTATCCAGGCACGCTGAGTGACAAAGCAATTTCCGTCCCATGGCAGCACCCATTTCGCCCGCGCCCGCCCAGCCCGCAGCGCAACATTTCGGGCCCCGTTGTTATTCATGACATAGAGGTTCTTCAATCTGTAGAGCGCGGTACGCACGCGGTCTTTCTGTAAAGGTTCAAGATTCTGAAATTCTCGGCTGGCAAGGAAACCGGGCGTTGGCATTGCCTCAAAATCCCAGCCAATCGCTCGATATTCTTCATGGTCAAAAGGAATATCGATATAGTCTTGACCATGGGAATCCAGAAGTTGGATAATTTTTTCTTTCTCATTCGGATCGAAAATGCGGTTCACGATCCATAGTCTTGTGCATCTATCAAGTAAGGGCTCATTCTCAAGCACAAAACGCAGGTTCTCTCTAGATTGCCCTTTCGCGTGCCTTGGAACGAGATCGTTGCCAATGATCCTGTATAACACAAATTCATCAGGGACATCGCTGATCGATGAGTTTACATATTCAGATTTGAGCGTACTTTCATCGTATGAAATCCCCAAGCGAAGATGCTCCAAGGGATGCAGTTTGGGCAGAGCTGACTTCTTCTGGGGGACAGGGGTGTTTTCAGTTTTTTCTGTTTTTCTCTCGATCTTTAAAGACTCTATACGAGGCAAATATCTTTGTCCCTCAAGCTTTGTGCGGTGAAATATCTGTCGATCACAACTCGCGCTTTCTCCATAGACAAGTAATTTGACTTGCACCCCGTCCACCTGCGCCCGAACTTCATCGCACATCGCCGAGATCCCATCAGGCATCGGGGCTGTATACCTGTGGCACTCAACGAGCGCGATCTTCTTGCCTCGTGCCTTAAGCTCTTTAATCTCTTGGACTAACTGCTTTGTCTCATCATCGAGGTGCCGAAACTCCCCAAAAATCACTGTGTTAAAGTGCTCTGCCTTTCCTCTACTACTTTCGGCGCGGCACATTATGTCTGGAACAATGAATGGGCGAGCGAATTCTGAGTTTGTATACTTCAAATTTTTACCCAACTTGTGATGATATTTTTGCGCATCATCATAAGCCTTGCGGGCACCAAAAAACGCAACGTCAATACCTGTCACTACATTGGACGTAGATGAGCCAGATGATTGCCTCTGAAATGATAGCGGACCAGCCTGAACTCTTTGAATGCTATTCTTTCCGAATATCGATTTTATACGATTCATGATTTCAGCATCTGCCCCAAACCGAACAGTATCCCAATAGCCCAACTCATCAGTCATTAATTTACGGCGCAGCAGCAGTGATGATACATTTTTTGTGACAAAGCCGTTGTTGGGGCGGAGCCAGCAGAATTCAAGCGCGGCTGTTGAGCGCGCTTGCTCAGATGTACATCCCATCACCTCGGGGTTTTCTATCATGAACCGCACTTGCGTCTCGATCTTGCGGGGATGGGACCAGTCGTCGGCGTCATGCAGCGTTACAAATTCGCCTGTCGCCATGTCGAGGCCGTGGTTGCGTGCAACATAGGCCCCGCCATTCTTCTCCATCCGCACAACTTGGATGCGCGGATCATGGGCGGCGAAGGCCTCGGCGACGCGCACTGTGTCCGGCTTGGGCGAGCAATCATCAAGCACGATGATCTCAAGGTTCTGCCATGTCTGGTCCTGTAGCGAGCGCAGCGCCGCGGGCAGTGTCTCGGCGGCATCATAAGCGGCGATCAGAACTGTGACTTTTGGGCCGTCTGTCACTTTCAGAAGATCAACTGCACATGTCAGGCGGTCATAGGCAGGTTGACCTTCATCTGGCAAAAGTGTGACAGGCTCAATCCCATAGCGGGCCAGAACCTGATTGATCCAGCGCACGCGGTTTTCGGGTGTTTGTTCATAGTTGACACGCGCCAGTGTCAGATCCGGCGTCGCTTCGCCCGCTAGGGCGGCGCGGTCATAGGCGGCAAGTCCTGCGGCATAATCGTTCAGGTGGTAATGACAGAGCAGTTCAATGGTCGAGAGTTTGGAACGGAAGTCTATATCTGGGGCATTGGGGCGGGCACGTGCAATCCAGTCAAGCGCTGTGCGGTAATCCGTTTCCGTCTTGGCGCGCATGTGCCAAAGGGCCAGTTCGCGGGCTGCCATAGCGCGGGCTTCGGGATTGTCGGAGGTCTCGGCTATCTCGGTCAGTTCGGCCAAGGGGCGTTCAGTAAAACCAAGTGAGAGCAACTTGGTGCGGATGAGGTTGATCTTCTTGCGCGGTTCTTCGCGTTTAGGGCGTGTTGCGTAACCCGCTTGCTGACCATGGAGCGCGTAATGAACAAGCGGGTTTAACTTGCTTTTCCTGACCTCTGGATAGGCATCAAGGTAGAACTGCGTGTTGAAATGCTTGCCAGGGTTGCGCCCCATCGCTGCCCCGTAAAGAATGAAATGGGTTGCAGGATCAAGCCCGAGTTTGGCAACTTCGGGATAGGTTTCGCGATACCAAGTTGAGTGCATATGTTTAGTAGACTTAGCCAGTTTAATTTGGTTTTTCAAATCCACTTAGACGGTCCTCTTATTTTAGGCTCACAAGTTATGAATGTCTCTAACAATTGAGTTCTAGCCGACATTCTCCAAGTGGCGTGCCTACTGACGTGAATGTCGCCTGAATCCGACCGCTGGACAAGCGTTTTTCGCCCTTAGCGGCACTTGCGGTTGCGCAGGCTGCGGAAACTGGGCGGATCAGGCCGCGAAACCGCCGTGTTCTGTCCCGGCGGCGCTGTTTTTCAGTGTAGCGGGCAGACCTGTCCTGCCGCTTTCCTTCATTTTTGGCCTGGGTCGCGGTCACGCGTATGACGGTGGCGCTCGCAGCCGATGGATGGTGGCAAGGATTGCGCGCACCATCGGGCCGGTGACGGCCACCTCGGCCAGTTGGAAGGTGATGGCGCGGGCGTGACGCACGACGCGGGCGCCAATCTTGATCAGCTTCAGCTGGAGGCTGGTCAACGACCAGTCGGCCATTTCCTCGGGCAGATCGATGCAGCGTAGGAAGGTGGCGAGATTGAATGCCAGCGCGTGCAGCTGTAGCCGCACCTCGTTGTCGCGGAACTTTCTGCATGACAGCCGCGTCCAGTGGAAGGCGTATTTGCCTTCCTTGATATGCTGCTCGGCGGTGCCGCGCTGGTTGTAGAACCGCACCACCCAATCCGGCTCCATCGGTAAGTTGGTGACGATGAAGCCAAGACGTGGGAACAGCTCGCCTGGGTGCCATTCGATCTTGGCAATCACGCGGCGCTCTTTGTCCCAGGACGCGGCCTTATAGTAGAAATCCTCAAAGAACCGCTTCACCTTGGTCAGCGCAGGCCGCCCTACGGGCCGGTTCAGCCGATGTGCAATCTTCTCGCGCAGGACGGTGTTGGCGGGCAGTCGGATGGCGTAGAAATAGCCCGTATCTTCCAGCCGCGCATAGATCGTGGGGATCGCGTAGGCGGCGTCAGCACGGAAGAACCGCATGATGTCGCGCTTGGCATAGCGGGCGATGACGGGGTCGAGGACATCCCGCCAGCCATCAGCACTATGGACGTTGCCATTGCGCAGGGCGCAGCGTTCCAGCATCCCGAACTGGTTGAACAGAAAGTTCGGATGATAGCAGGTGCAGTCGAAATGCCCGTTCCAGGCGGACCCTTCCTGATCGCCATGGGTGGGGCTGACCGAGCTGTCCATGTCTAATACGATATACTTCAAACCGTTGCGGTCATGAAACCGGTCGATCCACTGGCCGTTCAGATCAGACAGCGCGACCCGGTTCTCGGCCAAGGCCAAGGTTTCTGTCTCGAACCGCCCCATCTGCGAGGCCGAGGCCGCTTGTGCATCGACCGCCCTGCCGCCCACGACCTGCCGCATCACGGGATCGAAGGCCAGACGGTCGGCGTCGTTGACATCTTCGTATCCGGCCAGTCGCCCGAACACCGATTGCCGAAACAGCCCCTCAAGCCGATGGACGGTGTTCTTGCCCCGGCGGTTGTCGCACAGCGCCGCAGACGCGAGGCCAGACAGCCCGAGCGCGTCATCCAGCTCGCGCATCACCAGAAGGCCACCGTCGGAGCTGAGCTGAGTGCCGCGAAATTCCAGTCGCACGCGAGGGTCGAAATCGACCCGATCTGCCCGCTGCAAGCCCGCACCCTTTGGGTGATCCATAAAACTCGTCCCCCGCATCCATCAACACCATGATTTATATAAGAAATACCATGGTCAGGACAGCGAAATCATAGCTTTACTTGGGGAATGCGGGTCAACACACCTGTACCTCCTCCACCACCACCAATTAACTGCAAGTTGGAAATGAACAGCCCTGAATCAAGCGATGAATCACCAGTGTCCGCAACACCGATCTTGATAATGT
>LFIK01002503.1_pt1 | contig 14833 bp, 16 predicted proteins | sample 643401 | NCBI WGS metagenome assembly LFIK01 (sample SAMN03777447, study PRJNA286221) | soda lake metagenome | biome: soda lake; feature: Kulunda steppe; material: water; isolation source: sample T5-Br brine of Lake Tanatar-5 | place: Russia: Kulunda steppe | collected 2010-07 | reverse complement strand
CTGGGACCAAAAGTACGGGCACGCTAGGTTCTTCAGCCGTACCGTTTCACACCCAGCGGGCGACCGCAGTGACGGTGCCGGGCGCGACTTCGGTGAACTACCGCAAGCCTACGCAGGTGTGAGTCACCACCAGCGGTAGAGGCTGATCCGGTGGCACAGGCTGCGGTTCCGGCCCCGGACACTGTCACGGTCGTTCCGCGGCCTGCAGGTCCGCCTCGCACCGTGGCGTACCGCAGCGAGCCCACCGCAGCTGCTGTGGCAGGCAGCCACGCCGCATCCGCCAAACGCAACCGGGGCGTCGGCGCCACCACCCGCACCGGCACACCGCCAGCAGGCGCTGCCCCGGCAGGCGGTTGCCAGTCACACCCGCGATCGGACCGTTGCCCGCAGCGCGGCCCGCGCCCACCCGTAGCGGCCGCGCACCCGACCTCAGGCCAACCGATGTACCCAACCCTGTGGCTGCTGCTTGCCGGCATCCTTCTTGGCGCCGGTCTGCTGTGGCTGGCTCGCCGCACCGGCCCACGTGCGGGCCAGATCTGGTGGGCGCAGGTGCCCTACACCGACGGCCACCGTGACCGGCACGGCGAACGCAGCAAGCTGCGGCCGGTGTTCATCGCCGGCGCCGGTGTCCTGATCCGTGTCGCACCGATCACCTCCCAGACCCACCGGCGCGGCCAACGTGGCTACGTCGAGATACCCGCGATCACCTCCACCCGCACAACCAGCTTCGTCAACACCGGTCAACCGCAGCTGCTGCCACGCACCGCCCTGCGCAACAACACCGGCATGCAGCTGCCGTCCCCACTGGTTCGTCAACTGCGCCGCCAGCTGCGGTGAGAAAGCTGCGTGTCACCCACCGGCCGACACATCGACGACCGGCAGGCACCACCCTATGCAGCCGCGCACCAGGCCCACACGCTCCAACGCACGACCACAGCCGCACAGCTGCAGCAGGTCCCCGCACAGCGCGCCAGGAGCGTCGATGCTCGAGATCTACCAGACCTTAGCCACAGCTGGTCAGCCGCTGCCACCGGCGCTGCTGCGCCGCATCGTCCACACAGCAGTCACCGCCGACCGTGAAGACCTCGCCGAACAGCTGCTGACCTACCAACAGGTTGACCAGCACCAGTTCCACCAGCTGATCGCCCTGCTCGACGGACGGGTCGCTGACACCGTCACCGGCCACTGGTTCGACGACCCAGGCAAGATCAGCGACCCTGCCCGCCTTCTCGACTATGTCGGCCACCCGCTCGCGCGGGTCCGGGCCGGCCTCGCACGGCTCGCCGGTCTCGCGGACGAGGCATACGCCCAGCTTGCCCGGGACGGCAACGTGTCCGTACTCAGCGAACTTGCCGTCAACCCTGCCTGCCCGCCACACCACCGGGCCGCCGCCATCCACGCGATCACCGACAGCCGCCCGGAGCTGCTGTGCGACCTGGTCGAGCCTGGCGTGCACGACCCGCAGCTGTTCGACGACCCGCAGCTGACCGGCCCGATCGTTGCACTGCTCGACCAGCACTGCCCACGCGACGTCGTGCAGCTGACCCACTGCCGCCACCTCGACCGGAACCGCTACCAGCAGCTGGTCGAGCAGCTGACCAGCCTGCGCCGACCCGACCAAGGTCCGGCACAACGCACCATCGACGGTGAACAGCTGGTCGCTCTCGCCCGGGCCGGCTGCTCACCGCACGCCGACAGCAGCACCTTCCCCCAGCTGGCTGCCGCAGCTGCCGGGGTACCTGACTCGCGGGCCGCCGGGCTGGCCGCAGCGCTTCACGCGCGTGACACTGTGCAGCTCGCCTGGTATGCCGACCTAACCGACCCGTACCAGCTCGCCGCACAGGTGACCGCGCTACCAGCGGACCAGCTGACGGCGCTGATCGATGCGCACCCGCCCGGAAGCGAACGCATCGCCGCCGGCCCGGCCACAGACGCGCTGCTTGCACGAGCTGACCTGCCGGCCAGCGCAGCAACCGCGCTGGCAGCACGCACCCGCCACAGACCCCGCGACAGCCGCAGCGCCACCGTGCTGCGCCAGCGGCTGACCCGTGCCGACGGCCACCTCGACGCTGACGTCCCCCTGGCGTTATACGCCGACAGTAGCGCTGTGCACCTGCTGCTCGAGGTGCGCGGCGCCGACGGCGCCACCACCATCGGCGACCAGCTGACCCGGCGCAACTACCCGATCGAGGTGACCGCTGCCGCCGCCCAGGTGCTGGCCACCTCCGGCCATCTGCTCGACATCCCCCTCTCCCAGCTGCCCGCGGTCGCCCGGGCGATGCCCCGCCACGTCAGTTCGCTACTCGACCAGCTGCCACTTGGCCCCGAACAGCTGCAGACCGTCGAAACGCTCGCCCAGAACTACACCGGCACGCTCCGGCAGCTGCTACGCACCGCCGAGCTGCTGTAAGCCGCCACGACGTTTTCCCGTCGTCGCGGCGCCCAGGTGCCGTCAGAGCCGCAAGCCTTCGAGGTCCCATCCAGTAGCCGCCCCGCACACGCACGCCGCCAGAACAGCAACCGCCGCCGAGCGCCCCGGAGCGCGGCTGCCGCCAGCCAGGCTGCACAGGCGGGCGAGAAGGTAGGCGAAGCACCTTCGCAGGTGCGGCAGTGCGTTGCGCTGAGCTGCCGCGGACCGCTCCACAGGAACCGACCGAGGCAGCTGACCGCACACACGGCACGACCGGCGTGTGACAGCAACCCAGCTGCGCAGCACAGCCCGTTGGACCCGGACCTGCGCGACACACGCTGCACCGCAGCCACACGTTGCACCGCAGCCACACGCAGCGGGAAGCAGTCGGTGCCCAGCCAACCGATCGCATAGTTGCGCGCAGCTGCCGCGCTCTGCGCGCAACTGTGCCGGCATCCGCCGCCACCATCACCGCCGCAGCTGGCAGCGACGTATCGCCGCCTGTTTCCGCAACGCGGGTTGCCTACCGCCAGCGGCACGGGCTCATTTCCCCCGACGACGGTTGCTTCGCGTCGCCGCAGGGTGCGCTCACGCGTGTGACCGTGCCCAACCGATTCCACCTCAGCTGCCGCGCATGCGCCGGTTTCGCCCTGCGCCTGACGCCAGGGATCTGCGCGGTGGGTGGGCGCTACCACCTGAAAACGTCGCGTCGTGCCGCCGAACCGCCAGCAGTGCCGCGACCTGGCGAAGCGCAGCCATCCGCAGGGACGCGCCTTCGCCGGCGGACAGCCCGTTGACCGCGTTCCCCGCAACGCCGCGCCCCTGCCATGCAGACGCCACGCACCATTGCCGGTCGCACGGTCGTGACCCAGACCGGCCTGCGGGCACTGCCGCAGACAGGCCGTTCCCTGCCGGTATCGCCCGGGCAGGGCCGAAACGCTCGGGGCCGAGGCCCAGCTCGACACGTTCGCACGCCGCGAAAGCCAGGACGGAGCCAACCAGCTGCGGCCGAGCTCGCGATGCTGGCCAGCGCGTTCGTGCCGTTCTGGCTGTGACCTGCCCACCCGCAGATGCGTCACTGCGAGCAGTATGGGCAGGGCAGTCGCAGCTGCATCCGCGCGCAGTTTCTGCACCGCTCCCGGTCATCCAACAGCCCCGACACCCCACCGGAGGTGCGAAACAGCGCACCACAGTTGGCTGTCACGATCTGCCCAGGCTGCGCCGTCGCCGCGCACTCCTGATGGGCGGTGCGTACGAGACGCAGATGGTTGCACAGTTCCTGCTCAAGATCGAACGTCTGCACCACCTCCGGCGGTGCCACTGTTGTTGCCGACATAGCTGCTGTTCCTGGTCGTCCGCTGCGTGGCCAGCTCATACCGGTCCCCTCCAGGGCGCCACACGCAACCACTACGCCGCCCGAAGGTCCGCTGTGTCACCTCCGCAACCGCATCAGGTGTTCGCACACCACCAGCGGGCTGATCGCGAAACGCGCGCCAGCACAGAGCAGGGCGCCGGGCGCAGCGCGACCAGCTGCGAACCTCGCCGAGCCGGTGCTGCGCAGCCATACGCACCTGTGAGGCGTTGGCTGCCAGGCGGTGGCATATGACCCCGCCGGCCGGCCTGTCCACGCAGCCGCAGCACGACGGAACGCATCCACCCGACCCCACCGGCGCGACCGTCTCCCGGCAGCCGCACACCGTCGACAGCACGGCGCTGACGGCCAGCGTGCTCGTCGAGCAGCGCAACGACATGCCCGCAGCCGCTGCCAGGCTGCGGAACCCAGCCGCGCGGCCTGCCACCAGCTGGTTGCGGTGGCCACACCAACGCTGGTGCTGGAGCTCACAGCACACGCGTATGCGTCCGCAGCGCCGCACCACACCATCGGCCACGGCTGCTGCCCAGCGCAGCACCCCCGCGGGAACACACCCCACAAGGTTGCTCTATGGACACCCTCTACTGGACGCTGCTTGCGGACCCGGCACCGATCCCGCCGCCGCTGCTGGAGCGCATCGCCGCGTGGGCTGTCGCCAACCCGGACACCCCCACCAGTCGGGACCTGGCGCTCCGCGACGAACTCGACGACACCTACCTCCAGCAGCTGCTCGACGCCAGCCCGGCGGTCGCCGCCCACTGGCTGCACCACTATCGCGGACCGACCGGCTCACAACAGCGGTTCCTTGCCCACGAGCACAACGACGTGCGGGTCGCACTCGCCGGGCGTGTTGACCTCGACGCTGACGTGGCCGCAACGCTCGCTGACACGGCACGAGCTACCGTCGCCGTCGAACCCAGGCTCACCGAAGCGCTGATCGTTGGGCCGGCGGTGCCCACAGCGCTACGAGCGCAGCTGCTCGCTGCACTGGCTGCCCACCATCCGACCGTCATCGTTGACCTCGTCAGCATCCTCCGCAACCGCAACAACCCGCAGCACGTCACCCAGTTCTGCCGGCTGCCGGACATACCCACGTTCGAGCAGCTGCTTGCGGCTCGTCCGGCACTCGTCGAAGAGTTGGCCGACGCGTTGGCTATCGTCGACACGATCGGGGCCACACTGCTGCTCGGTCACCGTCCCCAGCTACCTGAGCACAGCTGGGCCACACTGCTCAATGCGCTCCACTGTCTGGACAGCTCCGACCTTGACGACTGGGCCGTCACCGCCACCGCCCGTCTTGCCCTCACCTCCCACAGTGGCAGCCGCCCGCAGCTGCGGACCTTTGCGCAGAAGCTGGACAGCCACGCGCGCAGCAGCCGCAGCCAACTGCTCACCGTCGCGTTACGCGACGACGAGCAGCACCTGCTCACCGCGCTCGCCGGGCTGTCCGACCACACGCTGTTCACGCACACACCCCCAGCGCAGCTGGCCGCACGACTGGCGGCGCTGCCGGACCCCGACCTGACGGTCCGCAGCCACGACACCGATGTTGCCATCCTGTTCAAACGTGCCGACCTCACCGCCGACGCGGCCGTCGCACTGGCCAGCCGACACACCCTGGCTGGCAACTACACCCAGCAGCTACACGCCCGGCTGGAAAGGGCCGACAGCGACACGGCCACAGACGTCTACCTGCTACTGGCCTACCTGTCCGGAGACATGGCCGGCCCGAACCCCTGGCTGGCTGCCGACCAGGTCAACGACCGAACGCTCAGCGACTGGATCGAGCTGCTAGACCAGCGTTGTGATGGGCTCGACACGCTCGCTGAGGTGTTCCGGCAGTGCTACCAGCCAGACACCAACGACCTGTTCGACGCCCGCTACAGCTTGTGCGTCCCGTCCTCCACCACCGCCAGGGTGGCAGAACAGCTGCTCGAACGTGGACGCATCGGTCAGCTGCCGTTGCCAGCGATCGCCAACAACGCCGACGCGCAAGCGCCGTTACGCGCCCTACTCACCGACCTCGCGGCAGACCAGCCCGAACAGTTTGAGGTGTTCGAATCGCTGGCCGAGCACCACACCGGCACCCTCAACCAGCTCCTTGCGATCGCCCGCCGGCTGTGACCGGCCGTAAACCCGTCCGTGCGCGGTACCAGTCCCGCTGCACCAGGTTGCGGCCGGATCACGCGCGCCACCACCCGGAACCAGACCGTGCGGCACGCCACGTGGCAGCTGCCACAACCACCGGCTACTCGGCTGCCAGCTCCTGAACCCAGCCCGCGGCCGGGATCCGGCCCACCACCCACCGTCGCGTGTGCCCCGCAACCGCCCACAGGAGACAGCGGAGGTGACCTGCCCCGGCCGGGTAGGCGCCGGCGACCCTGTGGACAGCCACTGCCACACTGGGACCGTCCCACCCATGACGACACCTGCAAACCCGCTGCCCAACTGGTTGACCAGCATGGCTGCTACCGGACCACCAGCACCGCACTACTCGCTGCTGGTCGAAGCAGCAAGCCACAGCCCGGCGTTCTCCCTCGTCGCCAGCTGGTGGGACGGCAACCCGGACCTGAACGTCGCCTGGCAGCCAGTAGCCACCGAGCAGCCCTGGCAGGACTTCCAGCAGCTGCTCGAGCGCGCGGAGTTCGACGTAGGCGTCGACTTCTTCCTTCCGGTCCAAGAACCCGTCCGGCTGGACGGATACGACTGGGAGCTGCTGTTCCTCTCCTACCCCGGAAAAGGCACGCACACGACCGGACCGCTGCTCCAGATCATCGTGCAGCCCCGTAGCTAGCCGCCTACCGGTGCGGGCAACGGCGGGAGCACCCCGGTCGTGACGCGGACCCATGTGCTTGTGCTGGGCAGCACGCCACACAACTCCGGATGGTGTGGGCCCGCTTGGCGGGCGCGCAGAGGCTCGAACGGTAACTGGCGACACCATCCCCAACACACTGGTTGTGTCTATGGACAATGTAACGGTGGCAGCAGCGACCGCCCGCACTGCTGACAGAGCGGCGCGCTTGCGGTCCGACGGCGTGACCCACATGACCGAACGGGTCGACGTGGTGTGGGCACTGCTGCACGTAGCGGACGAAGCTGAACGGGTCGCCGAGGCGCAGCCGCAACTGGGGCCGCTTCGTCGGGCGCTTGACCGACTTCGAGAGGCCGGCCTCACTCACTGCACCGAGGCCTGACCAGTAGACCCGTCCTGCCCACGAGTGCCGCCCCAGATCAGGGGCGGCACTCGCTGTTGCGTGGCGTTCAGCTTCTCCCGATGCAGTCACACGACAGGCAGGCACCCGCCTGCCTCGTCCACGTTGCCTTGGCCGGCACGGCAGCCGCACCCGTCAGTCCCACAGCAGGTGTCCGCGCCACGGTGCGCCTACCGGCGCCTACGCTGGGCCACCGGGCGGCGCCGGTGCGGACAACCAGGTGGACGTCGGCCGGTGCCGCCCAACCGACGCCAGCCGCAGCGGCGTGCCACACGCGAACCGCAGCTGCCCCTGCCGGTCCCCCACAGACCGTGGACCACCCAGCGCCCACAGCACCGTGGTGGCGCTGCGCAGGCGTCATCGGCAGCTGTTCCGCGACTGCAGCCCGACAGGCCCGCGGCACCGTTGCAGCTGCCGCAACAACAGCCACGCCAACCAGATAGGCCGCACATGACGTCTCCCGCCGCAGTGCCCACCGCCGGCAGCGCAACCGTCGAGGTTCCCGCCGGCGTACTCGCCGCGCTGACCGTCGCCGCAGAAGGGTACGGGGCCCGCGGCCTTGCTGACTACCTCGAAGACAGCATCGACGATGACGAGCGGGATGAGATCACTACGCAGCTTTCGGCCTACAACACCGCGATCAGCTACGCCAACGACCTGCTCGACACCGTCGACCGCACCTGACCGTCGACCGCACCTGAACAGCAACGTTGCGGCGTCCCACTCGCACTGAGACCTCACCTTCCCGGAGCAACAGATGCACCCGACACTTGTGCGCGCCCATCCCGAAGCAACGCCCGACGAGATCGCAACACTCTCCGAACAGCTTGACGCCGCCCTCGACGCGCTGGAACGCACCGAACGGAATCTGCTCCTTGCCATCAGGCAGCAGCCCGTCCGCGACCTGGCTGAGAACCTCGCTGAGAACGCCGCCGCGTTCACGTTGTCGAGCCGCGACCGGTAGCTGCTACCCGCATCGTCAACTGCCGCCGTACCCGACCCTGCAGCGCTCACCCTGCGTACAGTAGAGCCCCGGTTCGACAGCGGATGTCCGCAGAACCGTTGCCGATAGCTGGCCCGACCCCTGAGAACGCCGGCGAAGCCCACTCCGCCGAAACGGGCACGACGGGTGGTGATCGCCCACCAGCACACCTCGAGCCGATCCCAGGCAAGATGCGTGGGAGAGCGTGCTTCAGGAACGTGTGCTGCGCAACGCAACGGTCGGGGTGGTCCGGCCACACTGCTGCGCCACACGCTGCTTCGCGACGAGCGCACGCCCATCCCGTTCCGGCACGCCGCCCCTCGAGGCGGCAGCAACGACTCGCCCGGCACCCGCTGCTGGTCCGGCCGTGACCAGGTAGCCATACGGCAGGTGACTGCGCCGGACGGAGGGCCCCGCACCGTCGCTGTACCACCACGCAGGCCCGCCTGGTCGCAGGTTCCACCCACCCCGTCGACGCAGAACAGCAACCTCGGTACCAGCGCAACGCTGCACCCGACCCGTAGGGAGCACCCATGGCCACAGAGCTTCCCCCTGACCTTGCCGAAACCCTCGACGAGGGCGGTGCGGTCCTGTCCATCCGTGAGCAGCAGCTGCTTGCCGAGCACGAGGCCGCACTGCTGGGTATGACCCTTCAGCAGGCCGCGAGTCAGGTTGTCAACGGCGGCCTCCCACGCACCCCGATCGGCTACGAACTCACCGACCTCATCCGGCACCTGCGACTGGCCTGACGTGCCGGCCATCGCGCAACAGCTTGCAGCGGCTGCCCGGTCGTCCCACAGCAGGCTCCGCACCGGCAGCGCAGAACACCGAAGAGCCAGAGTCAGGCGCCGGGTCCCGCACATCCCGTCGAGGAGCTACTGCTGCCAACGTTCGAAAGGACGTTGAGTCGGACGATCTGACAGGCCGCACAGGTGCGTGTCGAAGCGGCGACGGCGCACGACATGCAGCACCAGTTCGCTACGCAGCTTGGCAGGCACGAAGAGGGCCGTCTGCCCCCGACGCGTCCGCGATCAGCACGGCCCAGCTGCGCTCGAGGAGGTCCTAGAGAGCGACTGGACCGTCGCACCGCAGGTCCTGTAGTTGAACTGCTTGTGGTACAGGGGACGTCTCGGCCTTCCGTTTCGAACGTCCTGTAGCCGAGTGTCTCTCACATCGGACGTGAGCCGACCGAGGTAGCTCGGCACGGCTGTGCACGCACCGGCCGACGCAGCGTAAGGCTGGTCTCCGCCCTGCTCTCCCCGACCGTGCGTCGCAGGTCCCCGTGCCACCGTTGCCCGCCACCAGGTGCTCGAGGCCATCCGGTGACTGGCACGCACCGGGCGCAGTGGCGCGAACTGCCCGAGGGGCACAAAGCCTGGTCGGCGCCGTGGTCGCACTAGCGCCAGTGTGTACCCACCACAGGATCGCGGTGACCTTGCGTCGGGCAGAGAACCGCACACGGCGGCCCGGACGTCTGTGCGGTGCGAACAGCCCACGCAGTGCGGCCCGCTGCGCGCCGGTCAGGTCAGTTGCTCGGCCATGCGTAGCCATCGGCCCGACTCGGCCGGACGTCAGCAAGTCCGTACACACAGCCGCAGCCGGGCGCACACCAGCAGCACCCAAACGCTGCACAGCCGCACCCGGGAACCTGCTCGACGTAGCTTCGACCGCTCGCACCGTAGTGCAGCGACCCCTACGCCACCCCAGCTGCCGGAGCCCTGATGCCCGCCCATAACCGTTCGACACGCCGCTCAGCCGCCACCCTGGCAGCGTTGCTCACTGCCAGCCTGCTGCTAGCCGCCTGCGGCGAACCAGACCAGCCGCCGGTCGTAGGCGACCCGTCCGCTGGCAGCAGCCAACCTCAGCCCGACGAGCCGGGTGAACGCAACGACCACAACAGCGCTCCCACCTTCGACCCCGCACCCTACGATGAAGACCCGGGCAGCAGCAACGCGCACAGCAGCAGCCAGTTGGCTGACACAGCCGATCAGGCGACCGCTGACGCAGCCGCGCTCACCGGCATCGACCCCGCCCAGATCAGGGTTGTTGCCGCTGAACACGTCACCTGGCCCGACAGCGCGCTCGGCTGCCCTGAGCCAGACGGGGTGTATACCGCTGCACTCGTCGACGGCTACCGTCTGGAACTCGACACCGGCGAGCACCGTCTCCACTACCACGGCGCTGATGGCGCCCTGCCGTTCCACTGCGACGACCCTGCCGACCCAGCCGACACTGACCACGGCCCTGCGTCCGGCACCGAGCTCGCACCCGACACCGGTGATGACCTCGCTCCCGGCACCAGCGGCGAACCTGACCGCTGACCGGCCAGCACAACATCCGCACATGCGAAGGGCGCCGCGAACGCGGCGCCCTTCGAGGTGGATCAGCAGCTCCACGGCCCCGAGGCCCGGACGGTAGCTACAGCCGTGCCGCTGCTGCGACGGCATCAGTCAGCTGCCGGTAGGACCCACCATCCAGCGGATCCCACAACACCAGCGCCGTCTCCAGCGCTGCGTCATCAAGCTGCTCCGGCGCAGCGTCGACGATCGCGACCGTCGTGCTGCTGCGTTTGCCTGCTCTGGCGGGCAGGTACGCTTCCAAATACTCCGCAACAACCCGCGGCAACGTTGCGAACGCCCGCCTACCGTTCCCGGTCCGGGATGCCTGCAGCCGATGCAGCAGCACCAGCTGTTCCCAGCTGACCGGCAGACCAAAGTCGGTGGACGCAGGTGCGTTCACCAGCACCGCGGTCGGTGCGTGCCGTGCCTGCAGCTGCTGGAACTCCTGCTCCCACCCCTGTGCCAGATCAGGGTCGTTGCGGTCACGGTGAGCTTCATAGGCTTCGGCGGCTCGCACCGTGCAGCCGCTGGCGTGCAGCTCTGACCGCCACAGGTGCACCGCCAGTGACTGGGAAGACGACGGGGCAGCGAGCAGCTGCGCGGCAGCGTGCCGCACCGCATGCTGTTCGATCGACGCCTCCAACGGCGCGTACTCCGCCGCAGCTACGCGGGCCCGTTCGCGGACAGCGACGATCGTGGGGGCGATCGTCGGGTGTGCGGCGACGTCCGGAACACGGTGCAGCACAGCGTCAGCGGTCAGCTTGGCACGCAGCCGCTGCCACACCACGCTGAGATGCTGCGGCTGCTGGTCGATAGTGTCGAGCCAGTCAGCGAACCGCAGCAGCTGGTGTGCGGCGTGGAACGCGTCGACGTCCGGCGCGAACGCCTGCTTGAAGCAGCAGCTCGCGACGGGGGACCGAAGCAGGCCGTCGATATCAAGGTGCAGCCGGTCAGGCTCGCAACCCAAGTGGAGACAGGTGCTGCTGCTGTGCAGCGTCGGATCGTCCTGGCAGACGAACTGCGGTGTGCTCACTGCCTGCTGTGACCCAGTATCCCGCAGGAACCGGAGCAGCGTCTGTGGATCGTGGTGCATGAGGTTCCTTTCGGATGGGTGGAACCTCCACCGTCGAAGCTGCCGCCGGCACGCCAACACAACGACGCCGGCTCTGCGAACACAAGCGGCCGCCGGTAGCAGGAGCACGTCAACCGCGAACAGGCCACCGCCAGCTGCCGGGAGCTGCGCACGACCGCGCGCACGCCACACAGCTGCTGTCCCACACGTGCCGCCGCCCGCCGACAGCGCCGCCCAACACACGGCCCACGTGGCCTGCGACGACCCCCTGCGCGGGAGTGCAACCACCCAGGCGCGGGTTTGGTGCGGTGAGTGACGCTGCGATCGTTCAGCCGGTCGTGGGCCGTTGCGGGCCGTAGCTGGCGGCTTCAAGGACCGGGGTAGGACGCGCAGCATCTGCCCGTCGAACTGCCAGACGGGATAGACCGTGCGGTCGCGGCCAGAGCTGCCCTGTGCGCGCCAGAATCCCAGGAACCGTCGTGCGTTGACGTGCCCGGAGACCGCCTGCGTGGACCCCACCCAGTGCGCCGCGTGCCCCAGCGGTGTTGTGAAACGCCCCCACCCGGTCGTTCCACGCGAAGCCGGCGCCGGTGTGCCGCTGTCGGCCAGCGCCACCGGACCGTTGCACCGGGTGCTGCCCGCTGGCGACGACCGCGGCATCGCGTGCCGGCTCCACGACGAGGCCATGTGGGCCGGGGCGCTGCCCCTGCGGGCGCCCGTTTCGTGGGCTTTCTGCGGCACGCCCAGCCGGCACACCCACCTGCGGGCGCTGCTCGGCCGCCGGACCAACGCACCAGCTGCCCGTGCGGCAGAAGACAGCGCCAGCACACAGCCGAACCTACGTGAGCGTCCGTTCAACCAGATCGAACAGCCACTGCCGGTCACCGACCCAGCTGACAGCCGCAAAACAGCCGCCATAGACCAGCAGACGCCCCCGGACCGGCAGATGGCTGGCAGCAGCACCCATGGCGCACAGCAGGTGCCCGAACGACGACACCGGCGCCAGCGGGTAGGTCACAAGGATGAAGGTCGGCAACACCACATCACCAGCTAGATGGCTGCGTGACACCAGCTGGGCTGCCCACGAGCTGCGACCCTGGAACCGGCGCTGCAACCGCCGCCACGGCAGCAAGAACGCTGCAGCAACCGCCCCTTCCAGCAAGATCGCACCTGCCGACACCACCTGCGCAGCTAACCGAACCTGATCGCTGACCGGCACATCGATCGGCTGTGGGCGCCGACTAGGCGCATGCGTGTTCCGCGCGTCCTGAAACTGCTCGTGGGTAGACGGTTCCTGCCAGCCAGCAGCTTCCACCAGCGGCGCGAGCCGCCCATCCACCACAAACATCGCCTCGAAAAAGCGGCCGGTCACAAACTCCGGCGTCAGCTTCCACCCGGCCGCCAGCAGAAACGTCAGCCCCACCAGCCGACGAGCTGACGATGCCAGCACCTGCCGCGGCCGCCACGCCAGCATCGCCACCGCCCACGCCAACACCCAGTAGAGCTCCAACCAGTGATGGTTGTCCCACGACAACACCGACCACCGCAACCCGCCGTTGAGCATCGTGGCAGCGGTCGCCACCCAAAACCACCAGCGCCGTGTCAGCCACGGCACCAGCAGCCCAACCATCGCCAGCCCAACCACCTCCCAACCGAGCCGGCCACCGGTCTGCGCCACCACCAGCAGCGTCAACGCCGCCGCCACCGTCAGCGCCGCAGCGGAACGCCACCTCCGCACCGTCACCGTGCTGCCAGCTGCGACGAGGTGCACCTCCGGCAGCAGCCACCGCACCAGCGGTGCCGGCACCAGCTGCGGCGTCATGAGCTGCGCACCACCCGCTCAACCGACGCGATCTTGACCGGCACCAACTGCCGTGGCCGCTGATCCGGAAACGTCATCGACCACACCTCCACCCGCAGCGTGTCGACCGGAACCGGCTGCCCCTCGACCAGCAGCAGCTGGCCTTCCCAGTCGTTGGCAACCGCCGGCGCGCTGCCAGTCTGCTGCCACGACAGAGCAGCAGCCGCGTCAGCGACCAGCAGCAGCCGCTGCGTGGAAGGCCACGCGACCGCTGCGGTGTGCTGCCGTCGCGGCAGGTCACCGTCTCCCAGCGACACGGCGTTGGCGACGTTGAGTGGCACCGGCCCAGCTGCGGTGTCCGCAACGACCCGCAAGACGCGGTAATCGAGCCGGTCAACCGTCGAGAACATACCGAACCCGCCGCCCTTCCAGGGTGTAAGGCCAGCGACCAGCACCGCAGTCACCTGCACCGCAGCGACCAGCAGCAGCAGCGCAGGCAGCAGCCACGCCAAAGCCCCGTCCCGCCGACAACGAGTCAGTTGATCAGATGGCTGCCATCGCACCGCGGCGACGGTTCAGCTGCAGCCGCAGTCAGCAACGTACCTGCCGCAGCCATGACCTCCGCGTGTCCTGCGTGGTTGCGCTGCGGAGCGGCCATGTACGCAACGGCAGCTCCGTCACCGCTGCCTCGAACGGCCAGAGCAGCGACGCACGCCAAGGCCAGGCGCTTCCCATGCCACGCCCCGCCCGGAGGAAGCTGACCTCGTCGATCGCCGGGCACGGTCCCGGCTCCGCAGCTCAGCACCGGTGACCGCCTACCTGCGACGCGGCCGATCGCGACCTGCCGGACCGGCTGACCGCGGAGCCCCACGCGGTGACGGAGGACCCGACCAGCTCCTGGCGTGGGCGCTTAGCGATGCCCTGGACGTGAGTCGGTGCGAGCTCAGCGCTCGACGTGGGCACCAGCCCGCTCGAGGTCATCGAGGCCACCGGCGTCGTACACCTCGGTGAAACCGAGTTCCTCCATCAAGGCTGCCGCCTGACCGCTGCGACTGCCGGTCCGGCAGTACAGCAGGTAGCTGCCCTCGCGGTCCAGGCCGTCGATCTCGTCGGTGAAGGCCGGCTCGTAGATGTCGACCAGCTCCGCGCCCGGCAGATGGCCGGCCGCGTACTCCTCAGGGGCACGCACGTCGATGACCGCCAGGTCATCACGGCTGTCGAGCAGCGACACCGCCGCCTCGGCGTCGACCGTGACCACACCCGGCTGTGCGGTGTCTGCACTGGGCTGGTCTGCGGCGTCGGCGCCGGCACAGGCGGCCAGCACGAGAGCGGCGCTAGTGACGACGGCGACGAGAAGCGGGGAGCGGCGCACAGTGAACTCCAAAGAAGGGTTGGGACCGGAGGAACTGCCCCATGGTGAACGCATGGACGGCACCGCCTATGCCCGGAGCATCCCGGTAGTCGGGTGGTGAAGGCGGGCTTCTACGGGCAGCCGCCGCCGCAGCGTCAACGGTTCACGTGTGTGCCTGCCGATGCGCCTGCGCACCGGTTCACGCCGCCGCGCACCACCGCACCATCGCCGATCCCAAAGCCACCCGGTCGCTGTGAACGGCGGGTCAGGTGTATCTACTCAAAGCGGCACCTG
>LFIK01002502.1_pt1 | contig 14835 bp, 13 predicted proteins | sample 643401 | NCBI WGS metagenome assembly LFIK01 (sample SAMN03777447, study PRJNA286221) | soda lake metagenome | biome: soda lake; feature: Kulunda steppe; material: water; isolation source: sample T5-Br brine of Lake Tanatar-5 | place: Russia: Kulunda steppe | collected 2010-07 | reverse complement strand
TCATCTCAATCCCCCAAGGCTCCCGGGTACAATCCGCCTGCATGGGCCAAACTGGCACTGTATTTGGGCGTGGTGGTGGCCGCTTTTCTGTCGGTGCGCCTGGTTCAGGTCATGGCGCAATACGGTGTGAACAGTCTCGGCGGCATGGTCATGCTGGCCCATACAGCAGTGGCGCTGGTGGCCAGCCTGCTCACGGCCTGGATGTTGCTGGCCCCCAAGGGCACGGCGGCACATAAAACCATGGGGCGCATATGGGCGGTCATGCTGGTGTTCATTGCGCTGTCCAGCTTTGCCCTGCGTGACGGTTTTGGCGCTGCCATGGGCTGGCCGCTGGGGCTGGGACCCATTCACCTCCTGTCAGCATTGACGATCTACTCAGTGACCCATGGTGTAGTGGCCATTCGTCGGGGGCAGATTCAGACGCACATTGCCAATATGGTGGGTGTCTGCTGGGCACTGCTGATTGCCGGAGCCTTCACACTACTGCCGGGCCGGTTGATGCACCAACTGGCGATATTCGCGCTATGACGTCATGGTTGCGTCACCGTACTCAGCCATCGCTGTTCAGTGCCGCCCACTTGCTTCACAATGGGACGCTTGATATTACTCGCTTTGAATCGAGGCACCCAATTGCTTAAACACTACTCTCTGCTGGACCTCGCCGTTATTACGCAGGACAGTACTGCCAAAGACGCCCTCCACAACGCCCGCGACCTGGCTCGGCACGCCGAGCGTTGGGGCTACACCCGGTTCTGGGTGGCCGAACACCACAACATGACGGGCATTGCCAGCGCCGCTACCTCCGTGGCCCTGGGCTTTGTGGCCGAGGGCACCTCTACCATACGCATCGGCGCCGGGGGCGTGATGCTACCCAACCATGCGCCATTGGTGGTGGCCGAGCAGTTTGGCACCCTGGCGACGCTCTACCCTGACCGTGTTGATCTGGGGCTTGGCCGGGCACCGGGCACGGACGGCGCCACCATGCAGGCGCTGCGACGTGACCCGCGTCATGCCGCGGACAATTTTCCGGATGACGTGCAGGAACTGCTGCATTACTTTGAACCTGCAGAGCCCGGTCAAAAGGTTCGGGCCGTACCCGGTGCCGGCTTGCGGGTGCCGCTCTGGTTGCTCGGCTCCAGCCTTTACAGCGCCCAGTTGGCGGCGGCTCTGGGGCTGCCCTTTGCCTTTGCCTCACACTTTGCACCGGCCATGCTCGGCCAGGCATTGAGCGTCTACCGCGAGCGTTTCCAGCCTTCGGCGTATCTGGACGCACCCCATGCCATGGCAGCGGTGAATGTGTTCGCCGCCGACGACACCCGGGAAGCCGAGCGCCTGAAAACCTCGGTGGAGCAGCAGTTTATTGCCCTGGTTCGCGGCACTCCCGGCCCATTGGCGCCGCCGGTCGATCACCCGGAAGCCGTGGGCAGCGCCATGGAGCGGGCCCAGGCCCAACAGGCGCTGGCGGAGTCCGCCGTGGGGTCCCCCGCCGAGGTAAAAGACTGGCTGGCCGACTTTATTGATCGTACCCAGGTGGATGAGATCATGGTAACCGGGCAGATGTACGACCACAGCGCCCGGTTACATTCGTTCGAAATCGCCGCAGAAGCCCTGCAGTCACTGAAAAGCTGATGCATCGGAGCCCACACGGGCTCCGAATTTTACACCCTCCCTTGGCAATCGTTCTTGACTTGTTATGTTATAACATATTAAATCCAGATGAATGAGAGAACACAGCCTCCGGGAGGGTCTGCACCATGACAACCTCATCGTTACCCGTTACCGTTCTGTCCGGCTTTCTCGGTGCCGGCAAGACCACCGTGCTCAACCACATTCTGAACAATCGCCAGGGTCTGAAAGTCGCGGTCATCGTCAACGACATGAGCGAGATCAATATCGACGCGGCCCAGGTGCAGAACGAGATCAGCTTTAACCGGTCAGAGGAAAAGCTGGTAGAAATGAGCAACGGCTGCATTTGCTGCACCCTGCGGGAAGACCTGCTGGTGGAGGTTCGTGCGTTGGCGGAAGATGGCCGGTTCGATTATCTGGTCATCGAGTCCACCGGTATTTCCGAACCGCTCCCGGTGGCCGAGACCTTCACCTTTGCCGACGAAGACGGCCAGAGCCTGGGCGACCACGCGCGCCTGGATACGCTGGTCACTGTGGTCGACGCCTACAACTTTCTCGACGAATACGAAGCTGCGCGTAGCCTGGCAGAAGCCGGAGAGACTCTGGGCGAAGACGACGAGCGCAATGTAGCTGACCTGCTGGTGGACCAGATAGAGTTCTGCGACGTTCTCCTGCTGAGTAAAACGGACCTGGTGGACGCTGACCAGTTGAAGCGGGTTCAGTCCGTGGTGCGCAGCCTGAACCCGGACGCCGAGATTCTCCCCATCGAGAATGGCGCCGTGGCGCTGGACAAGGTACTCAACACTGGCCGGTTCGATTTTGACAAGGCTCAGTTGGCCCCCGGCTGGCTCAAGGAAATGCGCGGCGAGCATGTGCCAGAAACCGAAGAGTACGGCATTGGCAGTTTTACCTACCAGGCACGCCGCCCCTTTCATCCAACACGGTTCTTCGAGTTTCTGCACCAGCCCTGGCCCAGCGGCAAGCTGATCCGCTCCAAGGGGTATTTCTGGCTGGCCACCCGGCCCAAGCTGGCGGGACAGTGGAGCCAGGCCGGTGGCATCGCCCACCATGGCTTTGCCGGCATGTTCTGGAAGGCCATTCCACCGGAGAACTGGCCCCAGGACGATGAAGCCCAGGACTTTATCCGTGAAAAATGGGTCGAACCCTTTGGTGACATGCGCCAGGAACTGGTATTCATCGGCCAGAACCTGGATCGCGCCGATACCTGCCGTCAACTGGACGACTGCCTACTCACCGACGAAGAGCTGGTTGCCGGTGTTGAGCACTGGCTACAACTGGACGACCCGTTTCCCGAGTGGGGCATGGCATCATGACAGCGCAGCTCGTCTCCGACACCAGATACACAGATCAGCAGGCTCTGTTCAGCAAAGACGCCTCAATACTGGCCGACATCAATCAACCAGGCACCAATCTGTGTGTCTGGCAGCGCCAGCCCGGTAATGGCCTGATACACCGATCACCTGAGGTCCCAGCAGGCGACGCCCGCCTGCTGGTCACTTTGGACTTATGTTGAACCGACTAAAACACACTGGAGAATTCAATGAGTAACACCGCTTTCAAACCTGCTTCCCTGACCACAGCCCTGGTTGCCGCCGGCCTGCTGGCTCTGTCACCCGTGGTTTTGGCAGATCATCACGATCACGGACACGATGATCATGGGCACGACGACCATGGTCATGACGACCACGGACACGATCAGTTGGGCGCGCATGTGCACGGCGCTGCACAACTGCAGGTTGCTCTGGATCACGATCATGTGGACGTATTCCTGGACAGCCCGTCAATCAACGTAGTGGGTTTTGAACACATGGCTCATGATGAGGCCGACCGTGAGACCCTGCGCGCCGCAGAACAGTCGCTGACAAATGCAGACAATGTATTTGTACTGACACGCTCAGCCCAGTGCGCGCTGGAAAACGTCAGCATCGACTCCGAGCAACTGGACGATATGCACGATGACCACGGGCACGATGATCATGGACATGATCACGCCGATGGCAGCGTCCACTCCGAGTTCCAGGTGTCTTATCGCTTCCATTGCGACCAGCCGGACAACCTGATTGGTCTGCATGCCACCGTCTTTGAAAATTTCCCCGGCTTCGAAGAACTGGACGTTCAGTGGATAGTGGACGGTGAGCAGGGTTCGACTCACGTACGACCAGGGCGCGAATCCATATTGTTCCGCAACTGATCATTGCGCCTCAGAACCTGCCCTCTGGCCGCATTTGCCGGGGGCAGGTACACTGCTTACACCATGCGCCTTCAATCGCCAGAGTCGTTTTGACACTATGAGTAATACCTCCCCAGCCCTGCATCTGCAGGACATCTGTTTTCGCTGGCGGCCCGATTTGCCGCCGGTATTGAGTATTCCGTCATTCACCCTGGAACGCGGACAGCGTGTATTCCTCTATGGGCCCTCGGGGTCGGGCAAAACGACACTGCTCAACCTGCTCACCGGCATCAACGTGCCGCAAAGTGGTGAGGTCAATGTGCTGGGTGAAACCCTCAACCGGTTGTCGGGACGCAAACGTGACCGTTTCAGAGCCCGGCATATCGGCATCATTTTCCAGCAGTTCAATCTGATCTCCTACCTGTCGGTGAACGACAACGTCAATCTGGCGCGCCAGCTCGCCGGCCACAAGGGCAACGGGGATGACGATCGGGCGACCCTGCTGGATTCCCTGGGCCTGGAACCGGAGCTCTGGTCACGTCCGGCCCATGCGTTGAGTGTGGGCCAGCAGCAGCGTGTGGCAGTGGCCCGAGCGCTGATCAACCGACCGGAACTGCTGATCGCCGACGAGCCCACCTCGGCCCTGGATTCCGATCACCGGGACGATTTCCTGAAGCTGTTGATGGACGCCGCAGAGGCACGCGGCAGCACCATCATGTTCGTCAGCCACGACCGGGCGCTGCAACACCACTTTGATCAACAACTGGATATTCAGTCTCTCCAGGGGGAGGTCTCCGCATGCACCTGAACCTCGCTCGTCAAAGCCTCTGGAACCGGCGTGGAACCGTACTGCTGACCCTGATTTCTCTGGTCATCAGCATTGCCCTGCTGCTGGGCATCGACCATATTCGCAAGGAAGCCAAGCACAGCTTCTCCCAGACCATTTCCGGCACCGACCTGATCGTGGGTGCCCGATCCGGGTCCATCAACCTGCTACTGTATTCCGTGTTTCGCATAGGCAACCCCACCAACAACATTACCTGGAACTCCTACGAAACCGTTGCCAGTCAGTCCCAGGTGGCCTGGACCATCCCCATCACCCTGGGTGACATGCACCGGGGTTACCGGGTCATCGGCACCAATACCGACTACTTCGAGCATTTTCAGTATGGCCGCCGCCAGAATCTGGAATTTGCCGAGGGCCGGGAATTCGATCATCTGTTTGAGGCGGTGATTGGCTGGGAAGTGGCCCAGACGCTGGACTACGAATTGGGGACCGAGCTGGTTATTTCCCATGGGTCCGGTGAGGTCAGCTTTGTGGACCACGGCGATATGCCCTTCACGGTGAGCGGCATTCTGGCGCCCACGGGCACGCCGGTGGATCAATCGGTACACATCAGCCTTGAGGCCTGGGAAGCCATTCATCTGGGCTGGGAAAGTGGCATGCCGCGCGGTACACCAGAGCAGGACGACGTGCTGGAATTGGACCCGGAACGCCTGCAGCCCAGCGAGTTGACAGCCTTCTTTGTGGGGGTAAACGCGCCGGTGCAGACCTTTGCGCTGCAGCGGGCGGTGAACAATTACCGCAGCGAGCCGTTGCAGGCGGTGATGCCCGGGGTGGCGCTCTCGGAGTTGTGGCAGATGATCGGCATGGTGGAAAACATTCTGCTGCTTATTGCCTTTTTGGTCCTGATTGCCACACTCGTGGGCATGACGACGAGTCTTCTGGCGTCCATGCGTGAGCGACAGCGGGAGATGGCCATTCTCAGGGCCCTGGGGGCTTCGCCCTGGACGCTGTTCTTGTTGATAGAGCTGGAAGTCTTGTTGATTACAATCGGAGGCTTGCTGCTGGGCAGTCTGGTGCTCTGGGGCGGTTTGCAGATCGCTCAGCCGTGGCTAATCTCTGAGTTCGGGCTGTTTATCAGCACGGGAATCTGGAATACGGACACTCTGACCTATGGCGGCATTGTGCTAGGTCTGGCACTGATACTGGGCCTGGTGCCGGCACTGATTGCCTATCGGCGTGCACTGGCGGATGGTCTTTCCGTCAAGTTGTAGCCTTTGCCAATCGTCCGAGCGGCAAAGAGCCCCCGGTTCAAGGCATCAGCCTCCGTAGTATAGAAGCCACAGAAAAAAGAGGCGGAATCCCGCCCCTTTTCGCAGGTAGATCAAACGTAGAAGTCGAGGTTTTCCGGGCGTTTGAGCAGGTCGCGCATGACTTCCGGATCTTCACCGAAGAAGTAGATCAGCCCCCAGTGGGTACCGAAGGCGGTCCGCTTGGTGACGGTTTCTTCCAACGGCGGCGTCAGCTCGTGGAAATCGAAGTACGGATGGTTTTCCGTTTCTTCCGGCATTTCGAGCTTGTTCACCACGCGGCGACGCGGATACACACCGAAGCAACCTGCCACGCCCTTGGCGTCCTTGACCGGTTCCGGGAAGAACGCATCGATTTCTTCTTTCTTGGTTTTCGGATCAAACATCATCACCATGCCCTGGTAGGCATTGAAGCCGTAAGCGCGTTCCATCAGCTCGAAGGCCTTGAAGCCCGGCGGACGGTAGGCGACTTCGCCGAAGTACATCTCACCGTCACTGGTTACGAAGTACTCGGGGTGAATGAAGCCGAACTCGATATCAAGGGTCTTGATCAGCTTCTCTATCTGCTTGGTAATCGCCGCACGGTGCTTTTCCAACTCCGGCGTAGCCGGTACGAAGACGGAATAACCCAGGGTGACGTATTCGGAAATATTCAGGAACTGGATCTTGCCGTCCCACACCCAGGCTTCGACCGCGAATTCCCAGCCGTCCAGGTGGCTTTCCATCAGTACCGGGAACTCTTCTTCCGGAATGGTGTCGACTTCATCCGGGGTACGAATCACCCGGTGGCCGAGACAGCCAGCCTTGTCGAACGCTTTCAGGTGGATCGGGTCGTTGGGGTCACCGTCCAGCTTGAGCAGAGTCTGGTTGACGCGCTTGAGAAAGCGGATAACGTCGTCCCGGTCGTGCGCTTCCTCGAAAATACCCACGCGAATACCACCCAACTGAGCGCGGCGCTTCATCAGTGCCTTGTCGCGGAACAGGATGGACTGGCCGTAGAGTCTGGGGTTGTCCATCAACACGGAGTTGATCGCACCGGACCACTCGACGGTTTCCTCGAACAGCGGCACGGCCACATCGACACCCATGTCCTTCAGGGTTTGTGCAATTTCCATAGAGCGATCATTGAGGCTTTCAAAGTCCCAAGGTACGTAAGGAATACTGTGCTTCTCGCAATAGTCTTCGGCCCAGGGCGGTGCCACAACGACATACCGGCGATCGAAGGACTCCATTGCCTCAACAGCCCCCAGGCTCCAGCCCAGAAGTGCGATATAACCTTTGTTGGGATCTTTCTCTTTAAATGTAAACTCCTGACTGTGTGTGCATGACCCATACGCTGATTCACACCCCCACAGTTAGCGAAATGTATGTGCAGTATAAAACAATCGGACGCCCGATTTTCGTTGCGTCGCCTCTACAGGGTGACGGGGCGCCCATGAATAAGCTATCTTCATCCCATATGAATCAGGAACAACCATCATGACTCAGTCCGAAACGTCCCTTCAGGGGCCGGACATCGAAAAACTGCTGGCCATCAGCTCGGGTCAGTACTTTCACCCGCACCTGCCGGCCGAACAGGCCGAGCACTTTTTGACCCAGGTGCTGGCGTTCAACCTGCAGGATCTGTTCGATCTCGCCGCCGACGAAAGCCAGCGCGGACAAGATTCGAAAGTGCGCACCCTGATAAGCCGCAACCTGAAATTCATTGCCTCGCACATCGGCCTGGAAACCATACTCGATCAGGTGATCGCCGAGCCCTGGGACTGAGTTCCACCGGGCGTGACTGCCTGCTCTGTTACCGGCAGTTGGTCAATACACTCACCGACTATTGCATCCATGTAGAAACCGCGCAGTCCATCCTTGGCCTGTCGTGCCTGCTGGAACGCGGCCTGCTCTATCAGCCCAGCGTCTCCGCAGCACTCTGGCGGCAGATGCAGACCCCATTGCACCCGGCGGTGAGTGAGCGGCTGACGCAACTCTTTGGGCATCAGCGCAGTCCCAATGAGGTGCTCATGGCCAGCATCATCAGTGTGCTGGGGCAGCCATCGGGCCTGGGCCAGGGCAACAATCCGGCCTGTCAGTCCACTCGCGCCATTTCCATGTGGTCGTACACCGACCCCAACTTCCTCTTGCAACTGGTGCGTTGGGCCGCCCGGGATGACTGCGTGGTCATGCAGTTTGAAGGCGAAGGCCTGAATTCGGCACAGTTGCAGGGTGGCATGGTGAACCCTCTGTCCTTCGACCTGGATCCTCTGTCCACCATACTGGTGCCCCACCTAGACCGGATCTATACCGAGATGGGCATACGGGTGGCCACACGCAACGAGGATCCGCATCGCTGGATCAACCCGGAATTCCATGGCTGGTGGGTCAATCGCGGCTTTGCCATTGCCGTAGACATCGCCACCGGGCGCCTGCAGGACCCGGAAGGGTTCATACGCACCTTTTATGCGCTCTACCATCCCGCTTACAACAGCAACACCCCGGTGGTACACCCGCAACCGGCCGGGGTCGCGGTGACAGACAGCCAGGCCCGGTTTGTGGGCTGGCACGCCATTACCCTGTTGCGCGTGTCACTGGATCAGGAAGACACCATGCGTGCCTACTTCTTCAACTCCAACAATGACGGCGGTCAGGACTGGGGCAATGGCGTCGTGGTATCCACCGAGGGCTTTGGTGAACAACACGGTGAGTGCTCACTGCCCATAGCCGAGTTCGTGTCCAGGCTCTACATATTCCATTACGACGCCACCGACTGGCAGTTGCACACACAGTCTGTGCCGGATGAGGAGATCGCCGAGGTGAAGGAGCTCATGGTGAACAGTTGGGCCATTGACCGCGTGGACAGCGCGTCAGACACCCACGCCTGACCCAGGGCACGTGGCGACAGACCAGAGCCAGTCTATATCAAAATATTTTGATATAGACTTGACTCCCGAATATCCGTGGCTAAACTGTCACGCATGACCACTCACCCGCTGGACACCGCCTGGGCACCCTATGAACACTGGGCCCAACATCTGAAAGCAACCGCAGACCCCCTGCGGCTGCTCATTTTGCGTGTGTTGCGGCAACAGTCCTACGGCGTGCTTGAGCTGAGCCAACTGCTGGATGTACAGCAATCCCGGCTGAGCCACCATCTGAAAATCCTCACGCAGGCCGGCCTGCTGACCCAGCGTCGGGAAGGCAATTCCATCTTTTATCAACGCCACCCGGCGCCTGACGTATGGGCCCTCACCGTATTCAACTCTCTTGATGATCTGCCCGTGCCGACCCCCATAGAGACGGGCCAGACCGCCATTGCGAATGAACGGCGGGCTCAGGCGGAAGCCTTCTTCAACCGCCATCTTGACGACTTCAAACAACGCCAGGACCTCATTGCCGAGTATCCGCAATATGCCGAGCAGGCACTGGCACTGCTGGATCAGGTAACCCAGACCCGAGGCCTGGCGGTGGAAGTGGGCCCGGGGCTGGGCGAGTTCCTGCTCCCTCTGTCCGATCGATTCGACCAGGTGCACGCAGTGGATATCTCGGCCGACCTGCTGGCCAAGGCGCGCCGCAACGTCGACCACCAGGCCCTACATTTTCATCATGGGGATCTGAAACACTGGCTCGACACGTACTCTGAAGCGCCGGATCTGGTGGTATACAACATGGTGCTGCACCACATACCAACGCCGGAAGAAGAAATGGCACTGGCTGGCTCTGCACTGGCCACTGGCGGCTACCTGCTGGTAACCGATCTGTGCCGGCACGAGCATCAGTGGGCGCGTGACAACTGCGGTGATCAGTGGCTTGGTTTTGACCAGTCGGAACTGAATCACTGGGCGGCTCACGCCGGGCTAAGCCTCAAACGCAGCAGCGTCAACGCGCTGCGCAACGGTTTCCAAGTACAGTGTCTGCTCTGGCAAAAGACGGGCACCACCGAATAAGCAAGAGGGATAACGATCCATGAGTCAATACAACCTGTTTACATCTGAGTCGGTGTCCGAAGGACATCCGGACAAAATGGCCGACCAGGTCAGTGATGCCATTCTCGACGCCATCATCAAGGACGACCCACAGGCCCGAGTGGCGGTAGAAACGCTGGTGAAGACCGGCATGGCGGTGATTGCCGGGGAAGTCCGCACCTCCACCTATGTGGACCTGGAAGACATCGTGCGCGAAGTCATTCTGGGCATCGGCTACAACAGTTCCGATCTGGGCTTTGACGGCGCCAGCTGTGCGGTGCTCAACGCCATCGGCAAGCAGTCGGCCAATATCGCCATGGGCGTGGACGAGAACGACGAGGAAGACAAGGCCCTGGGCGCGGGCGACCAGGGCATGATGTTTGGCTACGCCACCAATGAGACGGACGTACTCATGCCGGCGGCGGTGACCTACTCGCACCGGCTGGTGCAGAAACAGGCCGAACTGCGCAAGAGCGGCAAGCTGAAATGGCTGCGCCCGGACGCCAAGAGCCAGGTCACCCTGCGCTACGAAAACGGTCTACCCGTGGCCATTGATGCGGTGGTGCTGTCCACGCAGCATCACGAGGACATCACTCAGGCGCAGTTGAAAGAAGCGGTGATGGAGGAAATCCTGAAGCCGGTATTGCCAGCCGAGTGGCTGCACAAGGACACGCTGTACCACATCAACCCGACCGGCCAGTTCATCATTGGTGGGCCGGTGGGTGACTGCGGGCTCACGGGCCGCAAGATAATTGTGGACACCTACGGTGGCATGGCTCGCCACGGGGGCGGTGCGTTTTCGGGCAAGGACCCCTCCAAGGTGGATCGCTCTGCGGCCTACGCGGGGCGCTATGTGGCGAAGAATGTGGTCGCCGCAGGCCTGGCCGACAAGTGCGAAATTCAGATCTCCTACGCCATCGGTGTGGCAGAGCCGACGTCCATTTCCATCAACACCTTCGGCACCCACAAGGTGCCGGAAGACACCATTGCCACGCTGGTGCGTGAACAGTTCGACCTGCGTCCGGGCGGCATCATCGAGATGCTGGATCTGCGTCGGCCGATTTACCAGAAAACAGCCGCTTACGGCCATTTCGGTCGTGAGCTCCCGGAGTTCACCTGGGAGAACACAGACAAGGCTGACGCGCTGCGAAGTGCGGCGGGTTTGTGATGGCTCGTTTGGGAGCGTGTCCTAAGTCAGAGGCACGCCCTTGCCGCAGCAAGGGCTGACATACATATTGAGGCGTGACTGATCAACAAATTACTTCAGTCACGCAATTTTTAAAGGTAGAGATTATGACCACTGCAACACAACTGAACGACTTCACCGACTACGAGGTCGCCGATATTTCACTGGCCGACTATGGCCGTGCCGAAATCGACATCGCAGAAACCGAGATGCCGGCTCTGATGGCGCTGCGCGAGAAGTACAAGGCGGATCAGCCGCTGAAAGGCGCGCGCATCATGGGTTGTATCCACATGACCATACAGACGGCCGTGTTGATCGAAACTCTGGTCGAACTGGGCGCGGAAGTCCGCTGGTCGTCGTGCAACATCTTCTCCACTCAGGACCACGCCGCCGCCGCCATTGCCGCTCGCGGTATTCCGGTTTTCGCCTGGAAGAACGAGACCGAAGAAGAAGCTGAGTGGTGCATCGAACAGACCATCGTCAAAGACGGCAAGGACTGGGGTGCCAACGTGATTCTCGACGACGGCGGCGACCTCACTGCCATGCTGCATGAGAAATTCCCCGAAATCCTGGCCAACTGCCACGGCATCTCCGAGGAAACCACCACGGGCGTGCATCGTCTGCTGGACATGCTGAACAAGGGCGAGCTGAAAGTGCCTGCGATCAACGTGAACGACGCGGTCACCAAGTCCAAGAACGACAACAAGTACGGCTGCCGTCACTCACTGAACGATGCCATCAAGCGCGGCACCGACCATCTGTTGTCGGGCAAGAAAGCCCTGGTCATCGGCTACGGCGATGTGGGCAAGGGTTCTGCGGCGTCGTTGCGTCAGGAAGGCATGATCGTGAAGGTCACAGAGATCGACCCCATCTGTGCCATGCAGGCCTGCATGGACGGCTTCGAGGTGGTCTCCCCCTACAAGAACGGCGTCAACACCGGCAAAGCCGACAGCGTCAACACCGAGTTGCTGGGCAATACGGACCTGCTGGTGACCACCACGGGCAACACCAATGTGTGTGACCGCCACATGCTGGCAGCACTCAAAAATAGTGCGGTGGTGTGCAACATCGGTCACTTCGACAATGAGATCGACACGGTCTTCATGCGCGAAAACTGGAAGTGGGAAGAGGTGAAGCCTCAGGTCCACAAGATCTACCGCAGTGACGACAAGGGCGATTTCCTGCTGCTGCTGTCCGAGGGCCGCCTGGTCAATCTGGGCAACGCCACGGGTCACCCCAGCCGCATCATGGACGGTTCGTTCGCCAACCAGGTTCTGGCACAGATGTATCTGTTCGAGCAGAAGTTCGCTGATCTGCCGGACGACAAGAAGGCTGAGAACCTGTATGTGAAGGTGCTGCCGAAGAAACTGGACGAGGAAGTGGCCGCCGAAATGGTACGGGGCTTCGGGGGCGTGATTACGCGTCTGACCCAGGATCAGGCCGACTACATCAACGTCCCGGCCGAAGGCCCGTTCAAGCCGGACGACTACAAATACTAATAGCCAGGCTTGCCGCTTAGGGTCCGGATACCGGGTTCAGGACCGCTGTAAACCCATCCATGGGAGCTTGCTCGGAAACATCCCTGTTTCCGGGCATCCTGAACCCGGCACCCGAACCCTAAGCTGGATTCTGTGGCTTCCTGTGAGTATGGCAGGCTGAGTGCGAGCCCCTGTCTGAGGGTGCTCGAAAACAGGGATGTTTTCGTGCAAGCCTACATGGACGTACTCGCGGCGGCCCTCAGACAGGGGCTCGCACTCAGCCACAACCACGGCAGGTTAATAGACCTCCGCCGTTGCTTTTCGCTTGAAAGGAATGATGATGAACACGACAACCCCCATCAGTTTTGAGTTTTTCCCACCCAAGACTGACGAAGGACTGACCAAACTGCACCGCGTGCACGATGCACTGAGCGAACGCAATCCAGAGTTCTTCTCCGTCACCTATGGTGCCGGGGGCTCGACTCAGGAACGCACCATCAACACCGTGCTCGCGCTGCACCAGAAGGGTATTTCCACCGCACCCCACCTGAGCTGCATTGGCTCAACGGCGGATACCCTGCATTACCTGCTGCAGCGCTACAAGGCTCACGGCATCGACCGCGTTGTGGCCCTGCGCGGTGACATGCCCTCGGGCATGGGCGGCTCAACCGGCGGGGACTTCCAGTACGCCAGCGACCTGGTGGCCTTTATCCGCAAGCATTACGGCGATGCCTTTCACATCGAAGTGGCAGCCTACCCTGAGATGCATCCTCAGGCCCCCAACTTCGAGGCGGATGTCCGCAATTTTGTACACAAGGCTGAACAAGGCGCGGACTCTGCCATCACCCAGTACTTCTACAGCGCCGACGCTTATGCGCACTTTGTGAGCCGGGTCCGGGCGCAGGGATGTGACATCCCCATCGTGCCAGGCGTTATGCCCATCACGAATTACAGCAAACTGGCCCGGTTCAGTGACGCCTGCGGGGCAGAGATACCCCGCTGGATGCGCAAGCAACTCGAAGCCTACGGTGACGATTCCGACAGCATCAAGGCGTTCGGACTCGATGTGGTTTCCAGGCTGTGCGAGGAACTGCTGGACTATGGTGCACCCGGGCTGCACTTCTATTCCATGAACCAGGCAGAGGCCAACCTGGCACTCTGTGAGAGAATCAGGAATCTGTCTATTACAGAAAAATGACTTTTTTATGACATAAAAATGTATGTTGTCACAAAACTGTCATATAAAACGCTTAGGGTAGCCGCGTTGTCATAATAGTGTCATCATATTGCAACTTTTCGCGGACCGACCGGGCGGGATTTAGATGTCAGAAGAGACAAACTCTGTAAACACCAGTGGTCGTATCCTGAATCGACGGATACAGCGTGAAACTCCGGCCTGGCTTCGGGGCATTTATGCCGGGCTTTGCCTGTACCTGTTTCTGGCTGCACTGAACATCCTGGGCTCCGGCCTGGGCACCTTTGGCGACGACAGCGACTTCCTGCTGCGTCTGTTTGCCTACGGCGAGAACCCCTTCATTGCTCTGCTCGCCGGTGTGTTTGTCACCATGATCGTGCAGAGCTCCTCCTTTACCTCTGCACTTATCGTGACCCTGGTCGCCACGGGCGAAATGACGCTGGGCACCGCCGTGTTCGCCATCATGGGGGCCAATATCGGCACGGCCGTTACGGGTGTGATCGTGGCTCTGGCCAACATCCGGATACGGCGCAATTTCAGGCGTTCCTTTACCGCCGCGCTGCTGCACGACCTGTTCAACATTCTCACGGTGTTGATCGTATTCCCCATCGAATGGATCACCAGCCTGATCCACGAAAGTGGTCGCGGCATTTTCACCCAGTTTGCGGGCTGGCTGGCCAATTCGCTGGGCATGGAAGAGGTCGCCCGCCCGGACAGCCCGGTCAAGGTCATTACACGGCCGCTGGTGAACCTCAGCGACACGATCGGGGCGGCACTGATGCCTACTCAGTCTGCCGAAGGTCTCCTGGTGGCCGGCATTGGCCTGTTGCTGATGTTTGTCTCACTGGTCATGATGGTTAAAAACCTGCGCGGCGCGCTGCTGCGGCACATGGACGGCCTGTTCCGTACCTATTTCTTCCGCACCGACCTGCGCTCCTACCTGATCGGTGTCGTCTCTACCGTACTGGTACAGTCCAGCACCATTACCAGCAGCCTCATGGTGCCGCTGGCCGGGGCCGGTATCGTCAAGTTGCGCCGTGTCCTGCCGTTCATGATGGGGGCCAATCTCGGCACGACCGTCACCAGCGTATTGGCGGCTACCGCCAACCCGGTAG
>LFIK01002501.1_pt1 | contig 14842 bp, 16 predicted proteins | sample 643401 | NCBI WGS metagenome assembly LFIK01 (sample SAMN03777447, study PRJNA286221) | soda lake metagenome | biome: soda lake; feature: Kulunda steppe; material: water; isolation source: sample T5-Br brine of Lake Tanatar-5 | place: Russia: Kulunda steppe | collected 2010-07 | reverse complement strand
GGGGGGGGGGGGGGGGGGGGGGGGGGGGGGGGCACCTGCCTGTTCCCCCTCAGCCCAGGGCAGCCCACCCCAGCCCCAATGAGCCTGGGCACATCCCCCGAGGCCCAGCTGCAGCTGCAGGCGGCTGAGGAGATGGACGCGCAGGTGCGCGCGCGCGCGTGTGTGTGTGTGTGTGCGTGTGTGTGTGTGCATGTGTGTGCATGTGTGTGCGAGTGCCTGTGTGCGTGCATGCGTATGCGCGCGCGTATGTGTGTGAGAGAGAGGTTGTGTGATTGTGTGGGCGTGCTTGCACTTATTGCTGGCTGCTGCTCACTTGACGGAAGCGGGTGGCGCAGCCGTCGGCGGCATTTCTCCTACCTCCTCCATCTCCTCTATCCGTGCGCTTCACCAAACACCCCATCTGCCCCCTCCTCCATTGTGGGACAACGCAGCTGGCGGGCGTAGAGGCTGCGCTGCAGAGCGCGCTCGAGGCAGAGCAGCGCCTGCAGGCGGAGCTGCAGGAGGAGCGGAGGTGGGTGGGTAAACTTTTGTGCCTCTGCTCGCATGCGGGGGGTGGGGGAGGGATGGGGATTGGGGGGTGTGGGGTGGCGTGTGTGCCCGATGGCACTACCATTGCAGGCAGTCAGCTGCAGCAGCTGCGCCTGTGGGACGCACGGTGCTTTAACTTCAAGTTTAAGCCATGCTTGTGCTGCTCCAACCTAAGTCAACCAATGAGCAACCAATCCACCATCGTCGCAGCCAGTCGGCCGCCGTGCTGCAGCAGCTGCGCCTGCGGGACGCGCGGTGCTCGAGCCTGCAGGCCCGCGAGAAGGAGGTCACAGAGATGCTGGCTGCGCGTGACGCGGAGCTGGCGCGCGCCGCGGCCTCTGTCGCGGACGCAAAGGTGTGCGCCCCAGGCTGGGCCTGGGCCTGTGGCTGCGTGGGGCTGCGTGGGGACGATGCAGCCAGGGTGCTGCGCCCACTGGGGACGATGCAGCCAGAGTGCTGCGCCCACTGGGGACCATGCAAGCCAGAGTGCAGCGCCCACGCGTGGCGCCTCGCGCTCAGAAGTCGACTGCACCCCTGCCCTCCCCACCACCCCACGCCCAGCGCCCCATCACCCCATCACCGCATCACCCCACGCCCAGCGCCCCCTGCAACCACGCGTCGTGCACGCGTACATATATAACACATACATGTGCCCAGCTGAGCTTCACGACTTGTCGTCCGCGCCCGCCCCACCACCCCACGCCCAGCGCCCCCCTTGCACTCATGCCATGTACCACGCGCGCACACACACACACACATACACACACACACACCCGCAGAAGTACGCGGATGAGCTGAGCACATACACATACAGCTGAGCACATACACACACACACACACACACCCCCGCAGAAGTACGCGGATGAGCTGCAGCAGTCGTCTGCGGCCGCCCGCCTGGCGAGCGAGCAGCAGCTGGCGCAGCTCAAGGCGGAGGCGGCCGCGGCCAAGGACGTGAGCAAGGGGCGGAGCAAGGTGGCGGAGGAGGAGCAGGTCGGTGCGTGCGTGGTTACGCCTGCGCGTGATGCGTCACACAACCTGTGTGCCTCTGCATGCGCGTGTTAGGGCGTAGGCGTGCGTTTGTGCGTGCGTACGTGTGCGCCCCGCATTGCGACCAGCTGATCGTGCCTGTGTGGTAGTGTGTGTGTTTGCGTATCTTTTAAGCAGCAGCTGGCGCAACTCCTGATGAATGCCAGCATGCACAGCTGGAAGGGGCGGTCATCAATGCACGCGCAGGACCTCCTTGCCCAAGTGTCGTGCCTGCAGACCGAGCTGTCACTGCAGACACTGGAGCTGGAGGCGGTGGCGGGCGAGCTCCAGGTGCGCTGCACATGTGCGCTATGCATGTGTGTGGTGCGTGTTCATAAACGTGCCACCCACTTTGATTGCCTACCCACCCCACATGTGCCCGCACACGCACACACACACACACACACACACACACCACTCTCTCATACACACACACGCATGCACATGCGCTCTACGCACACACACGCGCGCGCACACACACACACACACACATACACACGCGCGTGCACCCCACAGATCGCGGCCGCCACCAAGCACGCGCACGAGCAGCAGATGCGCGCAATGCGCGGCGAGCTAGACACAGCTGCCGCGGCTGCAGCCGCGGCTCAGGCTGATCTCGCGGCCGCGCAGGCGCAGCTGGCCGCGCGCGCAGAGGCGGGCGACCGGCAGCAGGAGGAGGCCGCGGCGGTACACGCGGAGCTGGTGGGCGCGCGGGAAGAGGTTGCCGCGCTGCAGGAGGAGGTGGAGGCTGCGCGGGCCCAGCTGGCTGCTGCGCGCGCGGAGGCGGGCGACCGGCAGCAGGAGGAGGCTGCTGCGGCGGTGCGCGCGGAGCTGGCGGACGCGCGTGAGGAGGTGGCAGAGCTGCAGGCCCAGCTGGCCGCGCGCGCCGAGGCGGGCGACCGGCAGGAGGGGGAGATGGAGGCGCTGCACGCACAGCTGGCGGCGGCGCAGGAGGAGCTGGCGGCCATGCTGCTGCACTTGGAGGCGCACGACAGCGCGCAGCAGCAGCAGCAGCAGCAGCAGCAGCAGCAGCAGCAGCAGCAGCAGCAGCAGCAGCAGGAGGAGCGGGGGGAGGAGGGGGCGGCGGGGGCCGCGCAACTGGCGGCGCTGCAGCAGCAGCTGGCGGGCGAGCGGGAGCAGCTGGCGGCTGCACAGGGGGAGGTGGGGGGCCTACGGGTGGAGCTGGGGGCTGCGCGCAAGGGGATGGCGGCGCAGGGTGCAGAGCTGGCGGCCGCCAGGGAGGCAGCAGCAGCAGCCAGGGCAGCAGCAGCAGCAGCAGCGCAGCAGGCAGCCGCGGGCCTGGGGGGGGAGGGCGCAGCAGTGCTGCAGGAGGAGCGCGCGTCTGCAGCAGCGGAGCGCGCGCAGCTGGCGGCGGTGCAGCAGGAGCTGGCCAGCTTGGAGGCGGAGGTGGGTGGTGCGCGTATACGTGTGTGTGTGTGTGTGTGGATGAGTGTCTGCGGCAGCGCAGCGCCCGCAGCTGGCGGCGGTGCAGCAGGAGCTGGCCAGCTTGGAGGCGGAGGTGGGTGGTGCGTGCGTGAATGAATGCCTGCGCCGTGTACGTACATGGTGCTGCTTTATGAGCAGGAGTGTGGATTTTGTGGGTTTGCTTATTGATTGACCAACACTTACTTCCTCGCACACACCCCATACAAAGCCTCCTCGCTTCCCACCCTCGCCCCGCTCTGTGCTTACACATGCAAGGAGGCAGCAAGTGGCAGCAAAACATGGGGCTCGCACGTACGCTGCGTCAATGTGTCGCACGATCCCCACCACCCGCCCGCTCCGCCCACCCCCCCCCTGCAGGTGGGGTGCATGCAGGAGGCCGCGGCAGCAAGGGAGGGGGAGCTGGAGGCAGCGCTGCAGGCCAAGGAGGCGGAGCTGGCTGCAGCGCAGCAGGCCGCGGCAGCACAGGAGGCTTCCCTCGTGGCTGCGGTGCGTAGGGCTGGCCAGGTCCATGTGCGTTACACCCTCAACAAGTCGTGCCCCCCTGCCTGCTGACTTGCCTTGCGCATTGAGCTGTTGCTGCGAAGGGTTGGGGGGGGGGCGTACGTGGGTGACCAAGCGCCATGCGCACGCCGCCCCCACACGCAAGGAGGGTGGGGAGCACAGGCATGCACTGGTGTACTGCGTGGGCCGCTACTGGGGCCTATTGCTCTTGCGCGAATTTGTAATACCACGCAGGGCGCCAGTGCATGTGCTTGTGGGGGGAAGTGCACGTGTGTGGCGCAACGCCATGCGCACGCCGCCTCCACATGCAATTGATGGGTTGTGGAACACAAGCACAACGTGCTGCGCGCTGTGAGGTTGGAAGTGTTGGGAGCGCAAGCACAACAAGCTGCGCGCTGTGGTAGTGGGGAACCCAACACTGCTCTGCGCGCCCTGCTCTGCGCGCACTCCATCGCACCATCACTCCATCGCACACACACATAACACTGCAATCACTGCAATCATCGCACACAATCACTCCATCGCACAAACACCCATAACACTGCTCTGCGCGCCCTGCCCCCGCGCGCAGAGGACGGACATGGAACACAAGCTGTGCGCTGCGGTGAAGAAGGGGAAGGGCATTGAGCGCGACCGGGCGGCCGTGGCCATGGAGCGCGATGCGGTGCGTTGTGGATTGACGGCCGTGCGGATTATGAGAAGCATGATATAAAAGGGTGGGATGTTTCTTCCTGTTATGATAGTTATGGTGGAGGGCTAGTTTGATGGCCTTACCAGTCTGTCCGCCCTGCTGGATTGATTGATTGCCGCACACACACATTCACATACCCACAGGCGCAACAGCAGGTGGTTGAGCTGGAGACACAGCTTGCAGCAGCGCAGGCAGAGAGGGTCAGCCTGCAGCAGCAGATGGAGGGGCTGGAGGGGGTTATGGTGGCAGCGCAGGAAGAGAGGGGCAGCTTGCAGCAGCAGGTGGAGGGCTTGGCAGCCGCTGCGGCAGCAGCAACAGGGCTTGAGGCACAGCTTGCAGCAGCGCAGGCAGAGAGGGTCAGCCTGCAGCAGCAGATGGAGGGGGAAATGGCGGCAGTGCAAGCTGAGTGTGGTGGCCTGCAGCAGCAGGTGGAGGGCTTGGCAGCCGCTGCGGCAGCAGCAACAGGGCTTGAGGCACAGCTCGCAGCAGCACAGGCAGAGAGGAACAGCCTGCAGCAGCAGGTGGAGAGCTTGGCAGCCGCCGCGGCAGCAGCAGCCGGGCTTGAGGCACAGCTTGCAGCAGCGCAGGCAGAGAGGGTCAGCCTGCAGCAGCAGATGGAGGGGCTGGAGAGAGAAGTGGCGGCAGCACAGGAAGATAGGGGCAGCTTGCAGCAGCGGGTTGAGGAGCTTGAAGCAGGTGTGGCAGCAGCAAGGGAGGAGCTGGGTGTGCAGCAGCTGGCAGCGCAAGCACAGCTGGAGGAGGCACAGGCGCAGCAGCAAGCAACGCAGGCACAACTGGAGGAGGCACAGGCGCAGCAGCAAGCAGCGCAGGCACAGGTGGAGGAGGCGCAGGGGCAGCAGCAAGTAGCACAGGCGCAGCTGCAAGAGGCACAGGCGCAGCAGCAAGCAGCACAGGCGCAGCAGCAAGCAACGCAGGCACAACTGGAGGAGGCACAGGCGCAGCAGCAAGCAGCACAGGCGCAGCAGCATGCAACGCAGGCACAGGTGGAGGAAGCGCAGGGGCAGCAGCAAGTAGCACAGGCGCAGCTGCAAGAGGCACAGGCGCAGCAGCGAGCAACACAGGCACAACTGGAGGAGGCACAGGCGCTGCAGCAAGCAACTCAGGCACAACTGGAGGAGGTAAAGACGCAGCAGCAAGCAGCGCAGGCACAACTGGAGGAGGCACAGGCGCAGCAGCAAGCAGCACAGGCACGGGTGGAGCAGGCGCAGGCGCAGCAGCAGGCTGCACAGGCGCGGCTGGAGGAGGCGCAGATGCAGCACGAGCAGGGGGCAGCTGAGCTGGTGCAGGTGCAGGAGGAGCTGCAGGTGAGGGATGGACCTGCTGGAGCTCACTGGCCTGATCAGAAACGGATGTTGTGCGCCGTGGGCGCAGAGGGGTGTGCGGGTGCACGAGCGTCAAGGCCACAAGGCGTGAGGGGGGAAACGAAGGGCTGACTTCCATCCGTGATCGAACGTGCCAGCATGGGCTGACACCCTTCACCTGCCCGCACGTGCGTACACAGGCCCAGCTAGCCCGGGCGACTGCAGCTGTGGCACAGCTGGAGGCATCCCAGAGGGAATTGGCTGCAAGCAGGGAGGAGGCGGCAGCTGGGCTGGCTGCGCAGCTGGCAGAGGCGAGGGGAGAGGCAGCAGGGCTGGCAGCAAGCCTGGCCGCGAGCAGGGAGGAGGCAGCTGCTAAGGCAGGGGCACACAGGGCTGCTGCAGCAGCAGGGGAGGAGGCGGCAGCTGGGCTGGCTGCACAGCTGGCAGAGGGGAGGGGTGAGGCAGCAGGGCTGGCAGCAAGCAGGGAGGAGCTGCAGCAGCAGCTGGGCAGCAGCAGCAGCAGGGTGGAGGCCCTAGAGCAGCAGCTGAGCAGCAGCAGCAGCCGGGTGGCCACTCTAGAGCAAGAGCTCAGCGCAAAGAGCAGCGCATTTGAGGAGCTGCAGCAGCAGCTGGGCAGCAGCAGGAGCGCCGTGGAGGGGCTAGAGCAAGAGCTCAGTGCAAAGAGGTGTGCAGTAGAGGAGCTGCAGGAGCAGCTGGGCAGCAGCAGCAGCCGGGTGGAGGCGCTAGAGCAAGAGCTCAGCGCAAAGAGCAGCACATTTGAGGAGCTGCAGCAGCAGGTGGGCAGCAGCAAGAGCGCCGTGGAGGGGCTAGAGCAGCAGCTGAGCAGCAGCAGCAGCCGGGTGGAGGTGCTAGAGCAAGAGCTTGGAGCAAAGAGCAGCGCGCTAGAGGAGCTGCAGCAGCAGCTAGGCAGCAGCAGCAGCCGGGTGGAGGTGCTAGAGCAAGAGCTTTGCGCAAAGAGCAGCGCATTTGAGGAGCTGCAGCAGCAGCTGGGCAGCAGCAGGAGCGCCGTGGAGGGGCTAGAGCAAGAGCTCAGCGCGAAGAGGTGTGCGGTAGAGGAGCTGCAGCAGCAGCTGGGCAGCAGCAGCAGCCGGGTGGAGGTGCTAGAGCAAGAGCTCAGCGCAAAGAGCAGCGCACTAGAGGAGCTGCAGCAGCAGCTGGGCAGCAGCAGCAGCCGGGTGGAGGTGCTAGAGCAAGAGCTCAGCACAAAGAGCAGCGCACTAGAGGAGCTGCAGCAGCAGCTGGGCAGCAGCAGGAGCGCCGTGGAGGCCCTAGAGCAGCAGCTGAGCAGCAGCAGCAGCCGGGTGGAGGCGCTAGAGCAAGACCTCAGCGCAAAGAGCAGCACGCTAGAGGAGCTGCAGCAGCAGCTGGGCAGCAGCCAGAGCGCCGTGGAGGCGGCGGAGGCTGCCGCGGCCACTGCAGCAGCACAGTGCGAGCGGCTGCAGGTGGACGTGGCAGAGCTGAAGGCCCAAGCGGCAGCAGCGGCAGCCGAGGCGGCAGCAGCAAGTGCACAGCAGCAGCAGCAGCAGCAGCAGCAGCAGCAGCAGCAGCAGCAGCCGCAGCCGCAGCCGCAGCCGCAGGCGCAGCCGGTCACGCCCACAAAGGGCCTCCTCACAGCGGGCGCGGCCGCCCTCGTGGGCGTAGCAGCCACTGCTGCCTCATCCACGCCAAGCACCAGCAGCAGCGGAGGCAGCGGGGGGGTTGGGGGCAGCGGAGGGGTGGGGGGCGGGCTGGGGGCAGGCACGCCCGGGGCGTGGGGGCTGGTGGGGGGCAGCACCCCTGGGACAGGGGTGGTGGAGGGGCGCACGGTGGAGGAGGTGCGCAGCCAGCTGCTGGCGGCGGTGCGCAAGGGTGAGCATCTGCTGTGCTGCAGAGTGCGGGATGTGTGTGGTATGATGTGTTGCCAGGAGTCACGTGCAGTGTGTGTGCTTGAGGTTGGTGGATCCACTCATCCTTTGCTGCTGCAGCTCCTCTTGTGCCCCATATCGTAGCGTATGCGCGTTCCCCTCACTCATCGACACAGGGCGTCTGCCGGTGGCGTGCACTTGCACACACGCACACACACGCACACACGCACGCACACACACGCACACACACGCACACACACACACACACACGCACACACGCACGCACACACACACACACACACACACTGCCTGTACACGCTGCGACTGCAGGCAAGCGCATCGAGGCGGAGCTGCGGGCACGCACAGGCGAGCTCGGAGCCGCGCAGGAACACCTGGCAGCGGCTGAGGTGCGGGTGGCAGAGCTGCAGGCAGAGCTGGGGGCCGTGCAGGCAGGGGTGCAGCAGGGGCAGCGGCGGCAGGAGCAGGAGCAGCGGGAGCGGCAGCTGGGGGCGCAGGCGGAGGGGCAGGAGCAGGAGCAGCTGCAGCAGGAGCAGCGGCAGCAGGAGCTGCAGCAGCTGCTGGAGTCACAGGCGCAGCAGCTGCAGGAGCAGGAGCAGGTGCAGCAGGAGCTGCAGCAGCAGCTGGAGGCCCAGGCAGAGGAGCAGGAGCAGGTACAGCAGGAGCTGCAGCAGCAGCTGGAGGCGCAGGCGCAGCAGCTGCAGGCGATGGCAGAGCTGCAGGCAGAAGCAGAGGCGGGCGCAGCCGCGCTGTCGGCCGCGCAGGCTGAGGTGGAGATGCTACGGCACCAGGGGCAGGCGCTGCGCGCATCGGTGGGTGGGGGCTCTGGGGCGCGACAGTGGGTGCTTGTTTGTTTGTTTGTTTGTTTTGGCTGACGCTGCTTGCCGGCCGCGCAGGCTGAGGGGGAGATGCTACGGCACCAGGCGCGGGGCACGCAGCGCCCGCTTCCTGACCATCCAGAGGCGGCCCACGCCTGCCCTCCCACCCAACCACACGGAAGTGCTGGGAATACTCAACCACACGGAGGTGCTGGGAATAGGTGTCCACGGAGTTGCTTTGTACCCAATTCATTGTCAAAGGGCACACCAACATCTTTTGTTGCCACGCAGATGGAGCGGCTCACCGCAATGGGCGCGCAGGTAGAGCTTCAGCAGCAGGAGGAGCAGCTGCAGCAGGCGCGGCGCGCACAGCGGGCGGGCAGCGTGGAGGCGGTGCTGCGCGAGCAGCTGGGGGTGAGCGCTCGAGAGGCAGAGGGGCTGCGCGCACAGCTGCAGGCCGGCCTCCGCGGGGTGGAGGGGGTGCAGCAGCAGGAGCAGCAGCAGCAGCGCTGTGCAGAGCAGCAGGAGCCGCAGCAGCGCGGCGCAGAGCAGCACGAGCCGCAGCAGCGCGGCTCAGAGCAGCAGGAGCAGCAGCTGCGCGGCTCAGAGCAGCAGGAGCCGCAGCAGCAGCAGCTGGGAGGCGCCGGCCCCAGCAGCAGCAGGGCGGGGCAGCTGGAGCAGCAGCTTGAACAGGCGGAGGCGCGCGCGGTTGCGCTGGAGGGGGCGGTCGCTGCCGCGCAAGCCGAGGTGTGCGTGGGTGTGTGGTGGTGTGTTGACGGCAGGCTGAGGTGGGCGCGGTTGTGTTGTGGGTGGGGGCGTGGGCGATGGGGAGGTTGGGACCGTCGGGCGTGGACTGGCCAGCTAGCAACCGGGTCAAGCATGGCAGGCATCCCCATTTCCATCTCCAAAATAAATTGATAAATCCCCTCCTGCCATCACCTGAGGCATTCTGTGGTGCTCCTCCTTCCGTGCATCAACTGAACACCACCCACACCCACCACAACAGGCGCTGGCAGCAGCGGCAGCAGGAGCTGGGCGTGCAGAGCATGCGCTGGCACAGGCGCTGCAGCAGCTGCAGGACACGCAATCTGCGCGCGATGTGCTGGAGGTGGGGGGTTGCGTGTGTACGTGTGCGTGCGTGCAGAGTACAAAGTGTGTGAGCGGACGCCTGTTGGACCCATGCGTGCACGCACACATTCATCGTGCCATGCCTCTCTGCTGTTCAAGGCATGCCATGCACGCCACTGCACCCGTCCCTCTCTCCCCTGCCTGCATTATGGCCCCTACCCAGCATCATGGTCCAGCACGCCCAGGGCAGCTAGGGACTCCAGCATCATGGTCTCTCCCCCCGTGCATCTTGGGCCCTCAGGCATGGAGGAGACGAGCACAAGAAAGAACGCCTTATCCCACCTCGTAGGGCTTTGACCAGAGCACAAAAAGCACCCTACCCTCTGCCTGGTCCCGCCCCGCAGGGCGAGGTGCTGGGCCTGCGCCTGAGCCTCGAGCAGCTGCTCCATCCCACCTCGTAGGGCTTCGATCACAACATGAAAAACACCCCTGCCTGGTCCCGCCCCGCAGGGCGAGGGCCTGCGCCTGAGCCTGGAGCAGCTGCTCCATCCCACCTCGTAGGGCTTTGACCAGAGCATAAAAAGCACCCTGCCCTCTGCCTGGTCCCGTCACGCAGCGCGAGGTGCTGGGCCTGCGCCTGAGCCTGGAGCAGCTGCAGCAGCAGCTGTCGCAACGCGCAGTGGAGCAGCAGGACCAGGTGCACCAGCTGCAGCAGGACCTCAAGCACCAAAGCATCCAGCACCGGCAGGGGCAGGAGGAGCAGGCGCAGGGGCTGCGGGAGGAGCACGCACGGGTGGGTGTGGTCTTCCCAGTTGCTTGCCTCCCTCCTTTGTCACATCTTCGTCAAAAAAGGGAAAAGGTGGTGTGGCGGGATGCGCTCCCAGCACGCACGCCCTGAGCCCAGGCTGCAAATGCAGGCTTTCGTGGCAGGGGCAGGGGCAGGAGGGGCAGGCGTAGGGGCTGCAGGCGGGGCGCACCTGTTCTCAGCACGCACAAACACGTACAGGCAAGCACACACACACACACGCACGCGCACACGCACACGCACACACACAGGAGAGGGCACGGTGGGAGGAGGCGCAGCGCGCCGCGGACGCAGCCACAGCCGCCCAGGTCGCTGGCCTGCAGCAGCTGGTGGAGCAGCTGCAGGCGGAGGTGCAGCAGCAGCGGCAGCTTGCTGAGGAGCAGCAGGAGCAGCAGCAGCAGCAGCAGCAGCAGCACCTTCAGGCGCACCCAAAGGAGCAGCAGGAGCAGGGTGGGCCGCAGCCCCCCCAGCTGGCGCCCGGCAGCAGCAGCAGGGCCAGCAGCCCGGGCGGGCCCTTCCACACGCCGTGCATGCACGCGGGGGGTGGGTGGGCAGGGGGGGGGTGGGGCGGCGCGGCAAGCGCCACGCCCCTCACGCAGGCCTCTTGGGCCGGAGCCGCCTTCCACACGCCCATGACGCATGCGGTAGGCGGGGCGGGCGGCGCGCTCCTCACACCCGCTGCGCGCAGCAGCCAGGGGGGTGCTGGTGCCGGCTCCGCAGCAGGTGAGGGGGCCGGCAGCGCGCAGCAGCACCTGGCGCTGTCCCCCTCCCCACCCGCCCAGCAGGAGGAGCAGCAGCAGCAGCAGTGGGCGATGGCAGGGGTGCCCCAGCATGTGTGCGCCGCTGCGCGCAGCAGCCAGGGGGGTGCTGGTGCTGGCTTTGCAGCCGGTGAGGGGGCCAGCAGCGCGCAGCAGCACCTGGCGCTGTCCCCCTCCCTGCCCGCCCAGCAGGAGGAGCAGCAGCAGCAGCAGCAGCAGCAGCAGCAGCAGCGGGCGATGGCGGGGGTGCCCCAGCACGTGTGCGGCGCGGCGCTCGCGTCGCTGGCTGCAGTGGCGGAGTTGCTGCGTGTGGCCGGGGCGGTGGGCGAGCAGCAGGCCACGGGCGTGCAGCAGCAGCAGCAGCAGCAGCAGCAGCAGCAGCAGCAGCAGCAGTTGCAGCAGTGCAGCAGCAGCGCCCAGGGCAGCGTGTGCAGCAGTGGTCATGGTGGCAGCAGCAGCAGCAGCAGCGGCAGCACCCCGGTGCCCCCTGGCTGCTCCAGCCCACCCCTGTCGCCTGTGCTGCCCAGCCAGCTGCTTCTGCATGTGCAGGAGCAGCAGCAGCAGCAGAAGCAGCTGGTGCAAAATGCAAGAGCTGAAGGTGTCCTACCGGAGCTGGTGGAGCTGCTCGAGGTGTGGCCGCGTGCTTGTGGGCATGGGGGAGTTTGACTGCCGCAGGCAAGGGGGGTAATTAAGAGGGAACCGGGATAAGGTGCAGGTTCAGGTGCACAGGGAAAGGGGGGGGGGCACACACCCTCCCATCTCCAACGTGGCACGCTGCACAAAGGGACCTGGTTCCACTCAATTTTGTATTCTCCACGCGTATACACGCACGCGGGTGCGTCATTTGTATCCACACTCGTATCCACACAAACGCACGCGCACACGCATGCAGGTGTCCCAGCACCTGGGCTCCACCGCTGCATTCCAGCTACGGCTGCTGCACCACCAGCTGCAGCAGCACCACCGGCACCACCCCCTGTCCCCGCAGCAGCAGCAGCAGCAGCAGCAGGAGGAGGAGGGGGAGGGAGGCGCCAGCATCACCCCCACCCGGCGCCTCAGCACCCTCACCCCCCTGCCAACGCCCGCGGCCACGCCGCTGCCAGATAGCCCAGGGTTTGCGTTTGCGTTCCAGCTGGAGGGAGGGGCCGGGGAAGGGGTTAGGGGAGGGGAAGGGATGGAGGAGGGGGCGGGAGTAGGAGCGGGGGCAGGGGCGGGGGCGGGGGCGGGGGCGGGGGCAGGAGCGGGGATGGGGTTGGTCAGGGCCACGCTCACGCCCGGCCCCCTCCCTGCCGCGCAGTGGCTGCAGATGGGCGGTGGGGGTGGGGTTGGCAGCAGCGCGGGGTGCAGCTCGGCGCCGTTGCTCAGGCACAAGGTGGGGAGGGGGGGGGCGGAGTGCTTGGTGGGAGTGCGGTGGTGCGGGGAGAGCGCCGGGTGCGCGAGCACGCCTGCATGTGGGGTAAGAGGGTGGCGATAAGCAACCCAATAATCCCCATGTAGATGCTCTTGCTCTTCAAAAACGAATAGCACACACACACACACAGGCACACGCACACACAACACACAACACACAACACAACACACACGCGCCTGCCTCACGCCCACATCCGAGCGCCCCCTGTACGGCATCAAGCCCGGCGGCAGCTCCCACACACCACAAGGAGGATACACACACACATACACATACACATACACACACACGCACACACATAGCACACCACGCCCGCACACGCGCGCAGACCTCGCGCCGCCTCACGCCCACCTCCGAGCGGCCCCTGTACGACATCGAGTCCGGGGGCAGCCAGGACGACACCGCCCTCCTGCTGCCCCACAGCAGCAGTGCCGCCGCCGCGGTCGGTGGGGTGGAGGACGACGACGAAGGTGCGTGCGCGCGTGCGGCCGCACGTGGCGGGCACGCGCCAGCACGTTGCCTTTGGCACATTGATGCGTCGCCTCGAGAGTGGGCGATGGGGCAACATGCGGGTTGCCCCACAGGCGCATGCTCCGAGCGCCTGCATGCCTCCCCCCCCCCTCCTGCACTTCACTGCCCCCACATGTAGCTGCCCCCAGGTCTTTCTAATTCCTATACCCTGCATAAAGATACCTAACCCTAACCCTCACCCTTCCCCAAACCCCACGCCCGCAGAGAGCAAGGCGGGCGCCAGCGGCCGTGCCGCGCGCGCGCTCCTCTTTGGCCGCAGGCTGTGGGGCGGCACGCGCAGGTGAGGGGTGTTGGCACGCGGGGGCAGCCTCCTCTTCAATCGTCCCTGACGCGGGGGGGCAGATGCTGTGTGTGCGTGTGTCTGTGTGTGTGTGTGTATTGGGGGGGCGTGTGTGGGCAGCAACTTGGGCTTGCGGCTGCTTGGCTGGGGCCTGCAGAATGTGTGGAGGCGCGGACTGTGTTGCCGCGACAGGCTGCTCCCCAGTTTGCGCAGGCACACATACATGTCGTTGTGGCTGGTTGAGGTTGATGTGAGGGGCGCACGCTTGATCAAGCTGCCAGGCCTTGCGCAGGCAACATGTGTGCAGGACCTTCATCGAGCTCTCTGGCACACACAACACACACACAGGGCACAAACGCTCACACACATGCATACACACACACACGCGCGCACGCACACACACACACACACACACAGGCCTACCCCGCGCGGCACGCCCGGCCTGCTGTCTTGCAGCGCGGGCGCGCTGGGGGTGCGCGTGGGCCTGGCAACCTACGCGACGCTGCTGCACGCCCTCGTGATCTTTGCATTCTTCCTGCGCCACTGCTGAGGGAGGGCGGCTGTGGGTGTGGGCCTTGTGCTGTGCGGCACCGCATTCACACGTTCGTTACGTGACCTGCATGCGAGCGCTTGTCTAGTAGTATGCATAGCGCGGGGCTAGGATAACATAGGAAGAACTCGTGCATGCTCGCTGCCATCTTGCAGCACAGTCAGCGGCGGCAATGAACACACCCGCTTTACAAGTTTAAGCGGAAGATGGGGTTAAAGGCGGGCAAGCAGTGGCACACAAACCCAAATCGTCATGCATCGGCATCGTCGGCGAAGAGAGAGGGGGGCGCGCTGGGTGGCTGCTGCTGTTGCTGCTGCTGCTGCTCTTCTTCCTGCTGCCGCCGGCTCTGCTCCACGCGTTCCGCAATCGCGCGGACCTTCCTGTTGCCACTGATCGCGTCCAGCCCACCCGCGCCCAGCAGCGCCAGCGCGTGCGACGCCGCAGTTGTGCTGATGGGCCTTGCTGTGGTGGGGGCCTGTGCCGGCGACTGCTGCTGCTGCTGCTGCTGCTGCCGCTGCCGCCGCCAGTGGTCACTGTCCCACTCGTACAGCAGGGGGAGCAGCACCCGCACGTACTGCGAGTCGAGCCCGCGCCCCTTGGCTTGGGCGGCGGCCCTGAAGGCGGGCGACTGCAGCACGGCTGCGACCGCCCAGGGATGCAGCACCTGCGTGCACGCAGGTGTGCGTGTGCGCGTGTGTATGTGTGTGAGTGTGTGTGCCGTGCAAACACGACATTTACATGCAATGGTTTGCTTCCACTGCTGCATCAAACATTGTTCTTGTTGTGCCAGCGCACCACCACCAATAACACTCCCCCCCTCTCCCCCCCCCCCTCAACTCACATCAGCGACCATCGCCGCCTGCAGCAGCCGCTCCTGCGCGTCCGCACCCACTGCGCCCATGTGCAGCAGGGCGTAGCCGAGGAGCGCCCGCGCCTGCGCCCCTGGGAAGGTGGGGGCCAGGGCCTCTGGCGGGGGGCCACTCAGGCGCTCCGCCCCATGCGGGCTGCCCCTCCAGACCCACTTCGTGCGCCACCCGCACGCCAGCAGCACGGTGTGCTCCACCGCCTCCACCACGTCCGCCGCGCTGCTGGCGCTGGCGCTGGGGCTGGCGGCGCTGGCGGCTTTGGCCTTAGTGCTGGTGGCGGTGCCGGTGGCGGCGGCGCGGCTGGTGCTGCCGCGGCGGTGGATCCACTGGGGGGTGCGGGGATGGGGGGGTGATTGTGCGG
>LFIK01002500.1_pt1 | contig 14847 bp, 14 predicted proteins | sample 643401 | NCBI WGS metagenome assembly LFIK01 (sample SAMN03777447, study PRJNA286221) | soda lake metagenome | biome: soda lake; feature: Kulunda steppe; material: water; isolation source: sample T5-Br brine of Lake Tanatar-5 | place: Russia: Kulunda steppe | collected 2010-07 | reverse complement strand
GTGTCAGTGTGTTTAACCAAAAGTTTTTATTAAGAAGTTTATTTAAAGGGTCTAAAGTAGTTGTTTATGGGAAGTTTAATGAAAGGTTCAATGCCTTGCAAGCGCAAAAAGTAACGCTTCAAAAAAATTTTGAAGAGGGGTATGAACCCACTTATAATTTAGAAGAAATAAACGATAAGACATTTTTAAAATTGGTCCAAGAATCCTTAAATTTTGTGGGGGATGTCAACGACCCATTGCCAAAGCATTTGGTTGATAAACATAAACTTATCACTTATCAAGACTTGTTAAAAAAAGTACACACCCCACAAAACAATGCTGAATATCAAAAAATTATTCAGCGGTTAAAATATGAAGAACTATTGATCCATCAAGTGAAAATGCAATACGCTAAATATATAGAAAAATCTAAACACAAAACGAAAAAATCATTTGACATTTCTAAGGTACAATCGCTTATTAATTCTTTACCTTTTACTCTAACAGACGCTCAAAATGAAACGATTGATACCATATTACAAGAACTGAAAAGCGAAACATCGATGTATCGCTTACTCCAAGGAGATACTGGAAGTGGGAAAACGGTAGTGGCGCTTATAAGCGCTTACGCTGTTGTGCTTTCAGGCTACCAAGTCGCTTTTATGGCCCCTACAGAAATATTAGCGAGACAACATTTTAAAACCTTTAAAGATTTATTGAGTAGCTTTGATTTAAACATTGCCTATTTATCAAATAGTATGCCACTTGATAAGATAAAAACAACGCAAAAGGAACTTAAAGAAGGTAAAATCGATATTGTTTTAGGAACGCATAAACTTTTTTCTAAGGATACCATTTATGCCAATTTAGGTTTAAATATTACCGATGAACAGCATAGATTTGGCGTCAATCAACGTAAAACCTTAAAAGATAAAGGAGTAGGGGTAGAGAGTTTATATCTAAGCGCAACCCCAATACCTAGAACATTAGGGAAAACGTTATTTGGGAATATGGATATCTCTATTCTAAATGAGCGGCCTTTAAAAAGAAGTTATACCAAAACTAAAGCAATCCCTCATCAAAAACAATCGATGATTTTAGATCGGTTGATTAATGTTTTAAATAAAGGTGAGCAAGTGTATGTCGTTGCGCCAACGATTGATTCAACTGAACATTTTTTAAATAGTGTAAATGCTTTGTTTAAAGAATTCAGTGCACGATTTCCAACGTTCACGATAAAAAAACTCCACGGGAAAATGCCAAAAGAAACCCAAGAAAATACGTTGATGACTTTTAAACGTGGGGGGATAGATATATTAATCGCAACGACGATTATTGAAGTGGGTATAGATATTAAAAATGCGACCACGATGTTGATCTATCACTCTGAAAAATTTGGGTTTTCTCAACTCCATCAATTAAGAGGTAGGGTTGGTAGAGGAATGAATAAGGGATCATGTATTTTGTTTTTTACCCCATCAGAACTTGCCTTGGAACGCATGAAAATCATGGAAGAAACTTTAGATGGATTTGTTTTAAGTGAGTATGATTTAAAATACCGCGGACATGGTGATTTAATTGGGACATTACAAAGTGGGTATTTGCCGTTTAAGTATGTTTCATTTCCAGAAGATCAATCCCTTTTAAACACGGTGACTTTGGATGGACAAGAAGTCTTAAAAGGTATCATCAAAAATAATGTAAACTACCAAAGCATTAAAAAGATTATTGACCAAAACTTTTCTCAAGATTAAATGCTGCTTATGCCATAGTATATATGCTATAATGTAGCTAATAAATGAAAAATTAGCAGGTGATAAAATGATTAAAATTGCAGTTGATGCGATGGGTGGAGACTTTGCCCCAAAAGAACAAATCGAAGGTGCTTTAAAAGCGGTGAATTCAATGGATGATATTGAAATAACGCTTTATGGAGATCCTGAGAAAATCAATACGTACTTAAAACCTCATGAAAGAATTAAGGTGATTGAGAGTGAAGGAACGATTGATATGGGAGAAAAAGATCCTATTAGAGCCATTCGATCAAACCGAAAAAGCTCAATGGCTTTGGCCTTAAGTAGTGTTAGAAAAAAAGAAAATGATGCCATTGTTTCTTCTGGCGCAACACAAGCATTAATCGCAGGCGCTCATATATTGGTTGGGCGTATGAAACAAATGAAAAGAACTGCGATTGCACCAGTTCTACCGACCGCTTCTAAAAAGGCGTTTATATTACTAGATTCTGGAGCGAATTTAGAGATTAAACCAGAATTTATGGTTCAACAAGCGCATTTTGCAAGCATCTACGCAAAGGAAATATTAGGGGTTAGTGACCCTAAAGTTGGTTTAATTAATATTGGGACAGAAGAAGGAAAAGGCCGTAAATTAGATACGGATGCGTATGAACTATTTAATAAGAACCCACACCTTAATTTTTATGGCAATGTTGAACCTAAAGAGGTTTTAGACCCTCCCTGTGAAATTTTAATTTCAGATGGATTTACTGCGAATATTGTAATGAAAACCATTGAAGGAACCGCTAAAGGTATGGGGTCTATGCTTAAAGAAGAACTTAAGAAAGGTGTTTTAGGTAAAATCGGATTATTGTTATCAGCGAAGAACTTAAAACGTTTTAAAAATAGAATGTCTCCATCAGAAATAGGGGGCGCCATGATTTATGGTTTGAATGGTGTTGTAATCAAAGCGCAAGGTGCATCAAAATCTCAAGGATTTTATAACGCGATCAAACAAGCGTCTAATATCGTAAGGCAAGATGTGATTAATAAAGTTTCCACAGTATTAAAAAGCGAGGCGGATGAAACATGAACGGCTTAGAAAAATTCTTTGGATTAAGTTTCCAAAACAAAGGGTTATTACAAACCGCACTAACTCATTCTTCATATGCAAACGAACACCAAACCGAATCCAACGAACGCTTAGAGTTCGTTGGAGATGCGGTTTTAGATGTTATTATGGCTAAATATCTTTATGAAGAAGATAAACATTATAACGAAGGTGATCTAACGAAAAGGCGCGCAAAATATGTTTGTGAGGCAGCGTTGGTTGATTATGCTAAAGCATGTAATTTAGGAAAGTATATGCTTTTAGGGCATGGTGAAGAAAAAAGTGGCGGAAGAAATCGAAGTGCATTGTTAGCTGATGCATTTGAGGCGTTTGTAGGCGCAATATTTTTGGACAAAGGCTTAGAAGAAGTCTATAAGGTAGTCGATAAAGTTGTTTTTCCTTTTATAGCTGAACACGAGGAAAAAAGCTTTGTTGATTTTAAAAGTCATCTTCAGGAACTTGTCCAGTCTGACAAGCGACAACTTGCATATAAAGTAATTGACGAAAAGGGTCCATCTCATAATAAAATGTTTACCATTCGCGTATATATGGACGATATTTTAATGGGTGAAGGCAACGGAAGAAGTAAAAAAGAAGCAGAGCAACATGCTGCAGAAATTGCTTTAAAAAAGTTAGCGAAAAAAAGCATAAAATTTTAAGGAGTCAATTATGAAAGACGTACTTAAAAAATTAATTGAAGATAATGTCATGAGTTTTTCTTCTTTGGTTTTAAAATATTACCATAAATTTGATTTAACCGAACGAGAAGCCATTGCATTAATTAAACTTCATACCCTATTAGAAGAAGGCGAAAGAATCATTAAGCCACAACAGTTTTCTAAGTGGCTTGCAACTTCTCCTAAAGAAACTGAAGACATTTTAAACAGCTTGATCAATAAAGGGTATTTAACTATTCGTCTTGATGAAGACGAAAAGGGCAAACAATGTGAAACTTTTGATGTGGATTTTTTCTTAAATAAAATTACGAATCATTTACAAAAAAAACAAAATGAAACCCAAGAAAATGTATTTGCTTCTACCATAGATTATCTAGAGTCTATGTTTCAAAAGCCACTGACTCAAATGGAAATGGAAATTGTTCAAGATTGGCTACAAAATGAAACATATAGTGAAACGATGATTAAGGATGCGGTTAAAAAAGTGATCACTTATAATAATCCATCTATTAAACAAGTTGATCATATTTTGATCAATCAGCTCAAAGATACTAAAAAGCATCCTAAGAAAAACGTTGATGCATTGAAGGAGTTTCATAAATTATGGGAAGAGTAGAATCTATTTTAGATGTTTTAGATTCAATGTATCCAAACGCTGAATGCGAATTGAATCACACCAACGCATTGGAATTATTAATCGCTGTGATGTTAAGTGCTCAAACCACAGATGCATCAGTGAATAAACTTACTGAGACATTATTTACTAAATATAAAACGGTGGATGACTATATAAACGTAAGCTTAGACACCTTAGAAAATGATTTAAAAAGAATAGGGCTTTATAAAAATAAAGCCAAAAATGTTCAAAATACAGCTTTAGCACTTAAAGAAAAATTTAATGGGAAAGTCCCTAGTTCGCAAGCCGAATTAGAAAGTTTACCGGGGGTAGGAAGAAAGACTGCAAATGTTGTTTTAAGTGTCTGGTTCGATGTTCCTAGAATTGCTGTTGATACGCACGTTCAAAGAGTTGCTAAACGATTAAAACTCGCTTATAACAATGATGATACCAAAAAAGTAGAAGAGAAATTAATGCGTAAACTTCCAAAGCAAAGATGGAGTAAAACCCATCATCAGTTGATATTTTTTGGAAGGTATCATTGTACTGCGAGAAGCCCAAAATGCGAAAAATGTCCATTAAGAGAAAAATGGTGTCGCTATCCTAATATATAATTGATAAAACTTACAATTTGTAAGTTTTATTTTTTTATAAAATAATTTGGGTAAAAATTTTTAGGATTTTATCACATAATTTCAAAGCCATTTATTTTTATTGATTTAGGGGGGATAGCTAGGTAGAATATACGATGTAGATTATAAACTGGAAGGAATATTTAGATGAAGCATACAACTACAAATTTGATAAAATCCAAAAAAGATCAAACAAAAATTCATATTGGAGGGGTCATTAGATTTTATAGAGAAAAGCATAATTTAACACAGAGCTTTTTGACAGAAGAAGTCTCATCTTATAGTTACTTATCAAAAGTCGAGAATAATCAAATAATTCCTAGTGATAGTTTCATTGATGACGTTTCTAAAAAATTATCAGTAAATTTAAAGTCTATGATGAATGTCATATATGATAAAAATGTCAAAAAGGCTTTAATCGTAGACTACTATTATCAAGATACATCGTTTTTTAACGAAACATTGAGAAATCAACCAATTCTATCAGAAGGTCCACTTGCGGCGCTTTTAAAGCTTGCGATTGCACTCATTCATAAAGATCTAAAACAAAGTCGTATTCATCATAAGCAATTAACTAGAAATAAATTAACTTTTGGAGAAACACTTGATCAATTACACATTGTTTTAATGATTGATTATTATATATTATCAAACGATTTTTTTAAGGCATTAGAATTATTTGATAAAAAGCCAAATATTGCTTATGAAGAGACCATAAGTATTATCTTTGAACAACAAGCATATATTATAAAAAGTGCACTCTATAAAGAAAGAGAAGTTACGGAACATTTTTTCAATTTTATCAATTTATCACAGTATAAACCAAATATTATTAGAAATATTGAAGTCAATGTTACTAGGATTTTGGCCAACTTACATAAAGACCATATTGATGCTTTAGAAAATGTTAAGGCACTTTATAGAATGTATAAAGATTATTTTCCTATCAATATGGCAACTTACCTTTTTGCGAAAATTAATAAAACGATAGGAAACAATACACCAAATCTTTGGAATAAGATAAATCATGATGTAAAAAACCAGTGGTATTTTAAATGCTTAGGGTTATTGAATAAAGATGAAATTAAAAATGATGATTTGGTAGAAATTTTAGAAAATAACGAAAAAATTGATGGACCAAACGCTTTAGAAATCGCAAAACTCAAAGTGAACACAGCTCCTGGTGATAATAAATATTTTTATATGCGAGATTTATTAATCCCATTAACCTTGAAATATCATAGCTTAGAAGATTTAAATTATTATAAAGAAAAACTTTTTGAGTATTTAACACAATCAAAAAGATATAAAGAAGCGTTTATGGTTAAAGATCAAATTAAAAAATATTTTGAAAAGCATAATTAAAAAAAGTGAGAAACCACCCTATTTTTTTAAAAATTTGATATAATCCACTCATGGAGTGATTATATGCAAGATGAAAGAAGCTATATGCTAGGAAATATGAATGTACGCAAATTATTAATGAAATTAGCGATACCAGCAACGGTCGCTATGTTTATTAATGCTTTATATAATTTTGTTGATACATTATTTGTTTCTTGGCAAGATGGTGAATTAGCGATTGGTGCGTTATCCATAGCGTTTCCAATTCAGATGATTGTCATGGCTATTGGATTAATGATCGGAATTGGAAGCGCCTCTATTTTTTCAAGGGCTTACGGTCGGGGTGATCGTGATGCGATGAAAAGAAGTGTGAATACTGCTATCGTATATAATTTGTTATTGTCGTTATTAATTATGACAATAGGGTTAATCTTTTTAGAAGATTTATTGATTTTATTCGGGGCAACTTCAAGTAACATTGATTTCGCGAGAGATTATATGATGTTTATTTTAATTGGGCTTCCACCTTTTTCCTTGTCCATTGTTTTAAACAATTTAACAAGAGCAGAAGGTAGAGCAAATGTCGCAATGATTTCTTTAGTCATTGGTGGAGGGTTAAATATTATCCTTGATCCATTCTTTATTTTCGATTTTGGCTTAGGAATGGGAGTCAGTGGGGCTGCTTTAGCAACCGTTATTTCAAAAACCGCTTCATTCGCTTATGTGTTTTATATGGCACTTGGGAGTAAGTCTAGTTTAAATATCGATTTAAAATCAATTTGGAAAATCGACTTTAAAATGATAGGTGAGATTAGCGCAATTGGTATGCCGACTTTTGTAAGAAACATTTTAGGGGCTATTTTAGTGGTTATCGTAAATAACTTAATCAATTATTATGCGGTTGGAGATCCAGCGATTTATATCTCGATTTATGGGGTAATCACAAGAATCATTACTTTCGCATTATTACCAGGATTAGGGTTGGTTCAAGGATTAACCCCGATAGTAGGGTTTAATTTCGGTGCTCAATTTCACCGGCGGTTGTATGATGTTATCTCGTATGCAACCAGGTTGTTGGTCAGTTACTTTTTAATTATGAGTTTTGTTGTCATTGCCTTTGCTCGCCCATTGTTTAGATTGTTTTCTGAAGATGAAAACAGTGCATTCTTTTTAGATCATGGGACATTGGCCATGCGGATTGTGGCTTTAGCGTTTGTGATGATTGCGTTTCAAATTTTATTAAGCAGTGTGTATCAGGCCATGGGCTATGCGGTTCGAGCATTTTTCGTTGCGGTGTCTAGACAGTTTTTATTCTTTATTCCCATCAGCTTTTTATTTACCTATTGGTTTGGGGTTGTTGGAATTTGGTGGACATTTGTTGCAGCCGATGTATTAGCAGGCGGATTATCTATGTTGGTTTACTTATATGAAATGAAAGATCTAAAGAAAAAATTAACAAAAAAAGAGTTAGCGATGTAAAAAATCGTTAACTCTTTTCTTTTGTTTTTATACATTAAACGATCAGCTTGATTCAGTAGTTTTTATATTTCTGATTTTTCGTTATGTAATTTTAAATCAATCGTAACTGCGCCAAACGCAATAGATAGTTCAGGATGAATCATTTCCATCTTATCATTAAGGTGATTAACGAATGTTTGGGTATCAAACGCTTCATTTTCTTCGATGATTAAAACAAATTCGTCGCCACCAATTCTGTAGAGTTGTCCGTTAAAGTTTTGAATATTATCATTCACTAAAGAAGTGAAATACTGTAAGGTTTCATCGCCTTTTTGATGCCCAAATTCATCTTCGACCTTCTTGTACTAATTTTCTAAGTGTGCTGTATCGTTGTAGCGTTTTAAGAAAAATGTTTCTTCTTTGACGTGGTAGATTAATGTTGAGATTGATGCATTATCAATAAGTAAAAGCTTTCTATCTTCTAATTTCATTTTTAAAGCGTCCGCAATAATATTTTTAATGACTCCACCATGTGTCACAATGACGATTTCATCGTTGTCTTGGTGGGAATCAATGATTTCTTTAAAGCTTTCTCCGACTCTAAACTGTAAGTCTCTAAAAGATTCTCCCCCTGGTGGGCGTATATCAACGACATCTTTTGAAAATGTACCAATTGATTTTGGATGACTCTTTTTTATAGTCTCTCGGTCTTTGCCTTCCCAGCCTCCGAGAGAGATTTCTTTTATATTTTCCCTAACAACGACACTTAAATCGTGAAACTGATTAATTGCTTCAGCTGTATTAAAAGCCCGTGATAAAGGACTAGAATATAAACCGATAAAGGAAAAAGAGCGTAGTCTTTTCGCCAATCGGTCGGCTTCTTTCAATCCGACGTCGTTAAGCGGAATATCTTTTATTCCTTGATACAAAGATTTTACGTTCCAATCTGTTTGTCCGTGTCTTATTAAATGGATAATCATAGCTTTCCCTCTTCTCATTTGTCATATATATTTATTTTTAATTATATCACATTTTAAATAGGTTATAAAAAAAGCTACTGTTTATATTTTACAGTAGCTTTAACTTTATAAATCTTTAAGTAATTGGTTCGCAAGCCCTAAATAAGCAACGCCAATTTCTTCACTCATATCAAAGATAGAATGATGTCCACTTTGTGGTTGACCAATAGGAATTCTAGAAATAACATCGGTTTCTAATCGGTTGGCAACAGTGTCGCCTCCGCCTTCTCCAAAAATAGTTAAGGTTTCTCCTCCGTGATTTAAATAAGACATGTTTTCAATGACACCTAAAACATTATGTTTTAATTCACGCGCCGCAAATCCAGCTTTCACAGCAATATGTGAAGCACTTGGATGTGGAGTTGTGACTATTAACATTTTACACTCAGGAATAAGTTTTTGGATATCCATCGCAACGTCACCCGTTCCTGGTGGAAGGTCAACAATGATATATTCAGTCTCTTTATCCCATTTAACATCGTAGAAGAAGTGGTTTAACATTTTTCCAAGCATTGGACCGCGCCACATTAAAGGTTGGTCTTTCTTTAAGAAAAACTCCGTACTAATCAGTTCGATATCATGCGATTTAAACGGAATAATTTTTTCTTCATCATCCGCTTTAGGGCTCGTGATTTCCATATCCATAATCGTTGGGATGGAAGATCCATAAATATCGGCATCAATAATCCCTACTTTTTTTCCAATACGACGTAAGGCAACTGCTAAGTTCGCCGCAACCGTAGATTTTCCAACGCCACCTTTACCACTTGCAACGCCGATATATTTAATTTTTTTATCATCATCTAAAATACTGTCTTTTTTCTTTAAAAGTTCAAATTCAACTTTAACCCCTTGATACCCTAGGTCAAGTTTTAATATTTTAGCGATGCTTCTTTTAACTTTTTGTTTCGTTTTGTCATCATCTTTACCAATACCAACGATTAAAACAACGGTTTTTTTATCGTCTTCATCTTCGATGCCAATATATCTTATGGCATCATTATTTCCTAATATTTCGTCGTTAGAAGGATCGATGACTTCGCTTAATGCTTTTTTTATCGTATCTCTTTCATTCATATTATCACCCAAAGCATATTATAAGAGATTATACCAATACTTACAATGAAAATGGTCTATAAAATAATGACAGGCAAAAATTCATTTAAGTAGTTATCTTCATGGGTGAAAAAACTATATAATTTAGATATTTGCAACTCGGTTTCTAATAAAGGATGCCTAGTTCTTTTAATCTTCGTGATCAAAGGAATATCTAAGGTGTGTTTCAATTGGTTTAAATGGGCTTGCCCTTTTTTATTCATTCCTAAGATTCTTAAATAGGGGATATCAAACGTTGTTAGATCAGATTTTTTAACGCCTAAGATCATATGCATTAAAAGTCTTTTTATTTTGGCTTGAGTGTAACGTTTGGTGGAAAGTTGTTTAATTAAATCGCCATAACTTTTTGCGTCGAACGCTTTTAATATATGCGTTTCAATGCCTTCTTCAACAGAAAATATTGTTTTCAAGGTTTCCTTTTTAAAAGTTGATAGTAAAAACTTGAGATAAGGAAAAATAGTTTTATGGTCAAAAAACTTGGACCGATCACTTAAAACATAAGGTGGAACTGTATTTTCAATTAACTTATTTTCACTTAAACGTGCTCTAATCGCTGTTGCGCTTTGTATGGTTTTTTCTTTATCGAAAGATTCATAATACCCACTTTGTGTGCGTTTAATAGCATGCATCTTAATTGGTGTCTTTAAATGGTAAGCAGCGTTTATATATTGTATGCCCAAAATATCATTGGGGTTTTTATGTACTGTATCGCTGCTTAAAGATTGCATCGCTTTATCAGCACTAGAAGGATAAGAATACCCTTGGTCTAAATATTTTTTAATGGCTTGGTCATAAACATCTGTTCGCATAATTTCAGCTGCTGATTTTAAAGCATTAATATCGCCTTTTTCACTGCCAAAATAGATTTCATGAACCCCAGCTTTATGTAAAATATCAACAGCCGTAGCAGCAAATATATCAGCGTTTTGTAAAACATATAATCCAGGCAATTCAATGACCAAATCAATGCCTGCATTTAATGCCCATTTTGTTTTACTGAACTTATCAAAACTAGAAAATTCACCCCGCTGAACAACATTTCCACTCATCACAGCGATTAATAAATCTGCATCGCTCTTTTTAAGGGTTTCATTGATATGATAAACATGCCCATTATGGAGTGGATTATACTCCACAATAATCCCTGCTATTTTCATTTTCACTCACATCCTAACAACTCTTAAAATATTATACCTTATATTTGACTTTAAAGGAAATTACACGTATAATTTTCACAGTCTAAAGAGGTGGTATTATATGAAATGGACACTGGCACAATTAAAGAAAAAAGTCCATCAAGACAACACATTTCAAAGCGCTTTAGATCTAAAAGAATTTATTCCAGAAGATGAAGATATTTTAGATGTGAAGCCTGTGGTTGTTGATGGGACATTTTATATCGAAGATGATGAACATTATCATTTCGATATACGAATTCAAACAACACTCATTGTTGCGTGTTCTAGAAGTTTAAAACCAGTCGAGCTTCCTTTAGACTTTAGGGTAGGGGAAACATTTTCTGACGATGAAAATGATGAATTTCGACAAATTGATGGGTTAACCATTGACTTATTGCCTGTAATATGGTCTAATATATATTTGGAAAAACCCATGCGTGTGATTCATCCAGATGCTTTAGATATGGCATTTGATGAAAAGAAGTCATCCGATGAGGAAACCCCCATTAACCCGAAGTTTGAAAAGCTGAAGGACTACAAAAGTTAGGAGGCCAAATCATGGCAGTACCAAAGCGTAGAACGTCCAAACAAAGAAAACGTAAACGTCGTACCCATTTTAAACTTGCTGTACCAGGAATGGTAGTATGCGATAACTGTGGAGAAATGAAACTTTCTCACCGTGTATGTAAAGAATGCGGACATTACAATGGACGTGAAGTTGTATCTAAAGTTGAATCAACCGAAGATGCTAGCGAATAAGTATCTCAAAAGAAGCGCTTTTTAAAAGCGTTTTTCTTTTATCTAAAAGGATGTGGTTTATATGGCACATATTCCAGTAATGCTCGATGAGACACTAAAATATTTAAACGTCAAAGAAGATGGTATTTATATAGATGGCACACTCGGTGGTGGTTCACACAGCGAAGCCATTTTAAAACAACTAACTTCTGGATTTTTATATGGCTTTGATCAAGACGAAGAAGCCATTAAAAGAACGAAAGAAAAGTTAGCCCCTTACCAAAAAAATCTAGAAATCATTCAATCGAATTTTGAGTTTATGCCTGAAGCATTAAAAGAGAGAAACGTTGACTCAGTTGATGGGATTTTACTAGACTTAGGTGTCTCTTCTTTTCATTTTGATGATGAAAGCCGTGGCTTTACGTACCGTAAAGATGCCCTTTTAGATATGCGGATGGACTTATCAAACCCACTCGATGCCAAACAAATCATTAACACTTATTCATTTCAAGCGATTAAACAAATCCTTTTTGAATACGGGGAAGAAAAATTCGCCCCTAAAATTGCGAAAAACATTATCAAAAGACGTGAAGAAAACCCTATCGAAACGACCCATGAGTTGGTAGATATTATCAAATCATCCATGCCACAAAAAGTCTTGTCCAAAAAAGGTCATCCTGCTAAAAAAACCTTTCAAGCTTTGCGCATTGCGGTTAATGATGAATTAGGCGTTTTAAAACGAACAATTGAAAAAGCCTTAAAGCTTCTTAAACCGGAAGGGCGTTTATGCATCATAACCTTTCATTCCTTAGAAGATAGGATTGTGAAAAAAGCCTTTAAAAAAGCATCAACCATCGACCATCCAAAAGACATTCCCGTCATGCCAAATGAAACACCAGATTTTGAACTTCTGCACCGTAAAGTCATCACACCAAGTGAAGCAGAACTCAAAAATAACAACCGCTCGCATAGCGCCAAATTAAGAGCGATTAAGAAAGTTAATAAAAATATTGAAAATGAATAATCATGCTTGACATATTAATTCAAAACATGATATTATACTAACGCTGAACAAAACAAGCGGGTGTAGTTTAATGGTAGAACCTCAGCCTTCCAAGCTGACTGTGTGGGTTCGATTCCCATCACCCGCTCCAAATTTCAGCACTGTTTAACGCTTAAAAAGCGGGTGTAGTTTAGTGGTAAAACACCACCTTGCCATGGTGGAATCGAGGGTTCGATCCCCTTCACCCGCTCCATTTATTTTATTGTTGCGGGTGTAGTTTAATGGTAGAACCTCAGCCTTCCAAGCTGACTGTGTGGGTTCGATTCCCATCACCCGCTCCATATATTGATTTAACACTTTTTATAAAGTGTTTTTTTTATGTCAAAACAAAAATGGTACGCCTTAACGTACCATTTTAAACCTAATGTTTTATTAATGCATTTGGGTGATTGCCAATCAAATCATAACGATTGGCTTTTTTTAATGCTTTTTTAACCAATGCATAGTTTTTAGGGTTTTTAAACTGCATTAATGCTCTTTGCATTGCCTTTTCTTCTCTATTTTTGGGAATGTATACTTTTTCGTTGGTTAATGGATTTTTACCCGTATAAAACATACATGTAGACGCAGTGGACGGGGTAGGGTAGAAATCTTGAACTTGTTCAGGATGCTGATTGGTCTTTTTTAAATATTGTGCAAGTTCAATGGCACTTTCAATGGTAGACCCAGGATGAGAAGACATTAAATAAGGCACTAAAAATTGTTGTTTACCAGCTAATTTATTGTAAGTTTTAAATTGCCCAACAAATTGATCATAAACTCCTTTTGAGGGTTTATTCATATGTTTTAAAACATCATCACTTATATGTTCAGGCGCAACTTTTAATTGGCCAGATATATGATGGCTTACGAGCTCTTTAAAAAACGTAGTGTCTTTATCTTTTAACATATAATCATAACGTAAGCCTGAACGTACAAAGACTTTTTTAACCCCATCTAAGTTTCTTAAACTTCTTAAAATATCTAAATAATCACTATGGTTTACTTCAAGTTTGTCACAGGCAACATACCCGATACAATCTTTATGCGTGCATGCGCCTTTTTTAATTTGTTTCCTGCAGGCTTTTTGATAAAAGTTTGCAGTCGGTCCACCAACGTCATGGATATATCCTTTAAAATCTTTATCGTTTATGATGGTTTTGGCTTCTTTTATTAAAGACGCTTTAGAACGACTTTGAATGACTCTCCCTTGGTGATGGGTGAGGGCACAAAAATGACATCCACCAAAACAGCCTCTATTCGCAATTAAACTAAACTTCACTTCACTTAATGCCGGAATGGCTTCACTATAGCTTGGATGAGCTTCTCTAGTGAAGGGAAGGTCATAGACATCATTGAGAGCATTTTGACTTAAAGGAAGTGACGGAGGGTTTTGAACAACATAATGTCTTTTATACGACTCAATCAAAGGGTTTGCGCTCAATGCATCACTGTTTTTATGTTGAAGTTTAAAACTTTGATTGTAAGCTTCTTTGTTGTCTAATAAATCATCGTAAGAAGGGAGATGAATGCCATCACTTGGCAAATACGCTTCATCTTTTGTTTTCCAAACTGTCCCTCGAATAAAAATAATATCTTTTATGTCAAGTCCACTGTTTAAACTATCCGCAACTTCAATCATAGATTCTTCAGCCATCCCATAAATTAATAAATCTGCCCCTGAATCGAGTAAAACAGATTTTCTAAGCGCATCATCCCAATAATCATAATGCGCAAGTCTTCTTAAAGACGCTTCGATGCCGCCAATGATTAAAGGGATATCACCAAACAACTGTTTTACTTTTTTACTATACCGAATGGTTGCGCGATCTGGTCTTAAATGATTCGCACCTCCTGGGGTGTAGGCATCTTTTGAACGTCTTTTTTTATTGACAGTGTAATGATTCACCATTGAATCAATATTTCCAGCTGTGACTAAAAACGCTAATTTAGGGGTTCCTAACTTTAAAAAATCTTTATCATTTTTCATACTCGGTTGTGCAATAATTCCAACTTTATATCCAAAACGCTCTAAAGTTCTTGCGATCAACGCTGCACCAAAAGAAGGATGATCAACGTATGCATCCCCTGTAATTAAAATAAAATCAGCTTGTTTAAACCCTTGGTCTAGCATTTCTTTTTCAGACATTGGAATCCATTTGTTATCCATAAATATCACCGCAGTCATTATATCACAAGGGATT